>Ga0209075_1003872_pt1 | contig 12217 bp, 6 predicted proteins | sample Stecom2011_FD_187523 | JGI IMG/M metagenome (GOLD analysis project Ga0209075, IMG submission 187523) | Agricultural soil microbial communities from Utah to study Nitrogen management - Steer compost 2011 (SPAdes) (version 2) | ecosystem: Environmental > Terrestrial > Soil > Agricultural land...
GCGTCGAAATTATCTCGCAAAACGATGCGTCCGTCAACTTCTTCCGCATCGGCATCGTAGGTCGGTAGAATTTCTTTTACCGTGGTTCCGTTTTCTTCCGCTTCGGAGTATAGGTGTGCGCTGTATTTGGGTTGGATCAACTCGAAATAGTTGGCAATCCAATCCTTCAGTTGCTTCTTTTCGGTGGAGTTTTCCTTGATGACATAGCGCAAAGCTTTTCGAGCAGAGGATAAAATATCTTTTCTGAGCGGCTCTTTTAGCGATTCAAGATCGGTCTTGATTTTCTCGATAAACGTCTTGTTCGAACTGGTCGCGGCTAAATTGCCGATAAGCACTACCGCTTCTTGTTGTTCTTTCTTTTGCGGTTCGATAAAGGCTTTCCAAGCAGCATTTTTACCATCGCGCACTTGTTTTTTAATTTCCGATTCTATTGCTTTAAGCTCTTCTTCGGTTGCAATATTGCTGGATATCATCCATTCGCGCATCATTTTATTACAGTCGTGTTCAGTTTCCCAAGCCAAACGCTCTTTGCTCTTGTATCTTTCGTGCGATCCGCTCGTACTGTGTCCTTGCGGTTGGGTAAGTTCTTTTACGTGGATCAATACGGGAACGTGTTCCTCGCGTGCTATTTTTGCAGCGCGTTCGTAGGCTTCCATAAGTTCTGGATAATCCCACCCTTTAACGCGGATGATTTCGTAACCTTCTTCGGTTTCTGTTCGCTGGAATCCTTTTAAGATTTCGGAGATGTTTTCTTTTGTAGTCTGGTGTCTAGCGTGTACTGAAATTCCGTATTCATCATCCCAAACGCTGATTACCATCGGTACTTGTAAAACACCGGCTGCGTTTATCGTTTCCCAAAACAACCCTTCGCTCGTACTGGCGTTTCCGATGGTTCCCCAAGCAACTTCGTTACCGTTGATGGAGAAGTTGTCCATGGCTTTCACGCCATCGACATTTCTAAATATTTTTGACGCTTGAGCCAATCCTAACAATCGTGGCATTTGCCCTGCAGTAGGGGAAATATCAGAGCTGCTGTTTTTTAATTCGGAAAGTTTCTTCCAGCTGCCGTCTTCGTTTATGGTGTGCGTGGCAAAGTGTCCACCCATTTGGCGGCCACCACTCATCGGATCAGATTTGATGTCGGTATGTGCGTAGAGACCGGCAAAAAACTGTTCGATAGTCAGTTTGTCAATGGCCATCATAAAGGTTTGGTCGCGGTAGTATCCACTGCGCCAATCGCCTTTTTGGAAGGCTCTTGCCCATGCCAGTTGCGGCACTTCTTTTCCGTCGCCAAAAATTCCAAATTTTGCTTTTCCGGTCAATACTTCCCGACGCCCTAAAAGACTGCACTCTCTACTGGTAACAGCAATCTTATAGTCGTTGATAACGGTTTCTTTAAAACTATCGAAAGTTATCTCTGAATTGGTCTTTGAATCTGTCTGCATACTCTAATTTTTTAAGTATTGCAAAAGTAGCTATTATCGATTTCCTATGCAATGACGATTGTCAAATTGGATTTCTGACAACAAGATTGGATTTGATGTGTGATTATTGTGATGTTGGCGCTAAAAACATAGGATATTCTAAAGTTAGAGGGAAGTTTAACTTTTGAAACTCACTGTTAATACCACCTTCGTGTGAAGAGTTTGAAAAGTGTTTCGGGACTTAAGGTAATGATAAACCGAATTTTCTCTTCGTAATTCGGCAAGTTGGGTTCGAAACCTAAATTGGAATACATCGGAAAATAGACTTCAAAATAATCTGCCACTAAACTAACGCGCACACCACTGTCGAAAACCGCTTGGGGGCGATGTCCTTTGTTGCGTACCAATCCAACATCACCGTAGGCGTATATCCATCGCCAAATGCTGGTGCTGGCATTGATGGTGGCCATCCAACTATCGGCGTAGGCAGGTGTTAACTTCGATTTAAAGCCGCCTTCTGCAACAATCAATTGCTGACTGAAAAATCCCCTGTCCTCACTGCGCCCGTAGTAGTTGTAATCGAAAAGGTAATCACTTGGTCGGTCTAGTGCGAAACTAAAGAAATCACCATCTTTTCGAGAGTCGTTAAAAAGGAAGGTTCCCGCAAAAAACCGAAGATCTAAATGTCGGTTGTTTAGGAATAGTTTGCGGTACTCCATTTGTAAAGAGATCTTGCTAAACTTCGACGATACTTGATAGTCAACCACGGTTCGAAAATAGTCGGTCAGCTGTGGCTTGGTATATACATATTGTGCGTTGAAGACACTGTAGTTTGGATCTTGGTTGGGGTGTTTCTTATTTTCATCGCGATGTACGGTGACACTTCTAAGATTGATGTACTGTCTTTTGCTTTCCCGTAAATCTTTAGGGCGGAAGACAAAGGTCATATACGGAGAAAAACGCTTGTAAAACAGATTGCGATCGTAGGAATAATGGTTGCCAGAGAATCCGTAATAAATAGCAAAGAGATTTTCTTCCTCGGTAAATTGGGTGTAATGGACGGAAGCACTTCCCACGATGGAGTTTGACTTAAGTCCGATGAAGGGTTTAAAGCCGTAGTCTAACTGTTTTGGGAGAAATGTTTTGTTGTACATTTCGAGCCCGAGAGACAATCCGTCGTACAGGTTGTATTGAAAAACAGGCATAAAAAACAACTGGTGATAGTGGGGGTCTTCCACGTCTTGAAACAATCGGAACTGAAGCGGTTTATTAAAAAGTCCCTTCACCGATTTATAATTGTCTCGCTGATTGTATTCGGGAATAACACCTTCGTAATTCAGCGCCAACTTTCGAATGTCTTTTGAGGGAATGGTGATGGCAGTAATGCTGTCGAAAGGTTTTACCCAGGTCTTATAGACAATATCTTTTTTGTTGAGTCCATAAAGTGAAACGGGCAGTGAAGTTTTCTTTTTATTTTGAATGAAAACCTTCAAGGAATCCTCTTTCTTCTCAACTTTTCTAATCTTAAAATCGATGGTGCTTCGCGTGTCGGCAAAATCATCGAAAAACCAATGGATGGGGAGGTCTGTCTTCTCCGCAAGCAATTCTTCGAAATCGGCTGAAGAGACCGGTTTCAGTTTGTTTTTATTGTAAAACTCCTTGATGCTGTTGGCGACAATGTCTTCACCCAGATAATCGTTTAAGTATTGTAATCCGCTTCCACCGTAATATGGGTTGGCAATATTCATATTGAATTTCAAGAGCGAGTCTTTTTCTGTGGTCAGCGCCTGTTGAATATTTCGCCTCGCCATATTCATATAAAGGTATTGATATTGGTCGTTTATTTCTAAATCGGCTGCGTGCGACCAACGCACAACGATCCAATTGCTGAAACTGCCCAAGAGCTTCATGTCGGGGTAGTAGGTATCTACGTATTTCATCATCAAGTAAATCTGAAAGGCATGCTGCAGCCAATAGTCCTTTCGTGGATGAAAGTTCATCGTGTTGTTGATGTAATGGCGAGTGATGGTTTTGAGTTGCTCCATATCGTATTCAAATCCATCGGGAAACGGACTGATAAAACTAGGGAGTAAGTTTAGTCCGTACACGGGGTTGGTGCGGTAGTCGGCATCGCTGACCACCATTTTGTCGAAGGGGTAGGGACCGAGGTTTTCTTCTAGAAAGTGCGTAATTCTATCAATCATAACTGCACCCAAGTGCGTTTGCAAGCGCTTGTTTTCGATGTCGGTGGCAACAAGGAGGTTGGCCGAGTCGACATAGAAAAATTTGTGGCCAATATCAAAGTATGCCATCGCTCCCATACGATCGTCGCCATGTAAGCGTACGGTTTTGTGGGTTTCAGATAGTGTTTCGGAAACTTCATCTAAATCGCTTGTAAGCACATAGTGTTTCGGAAAATGAAAGGTCACATCGAAGGTGGATGGCCTCATGTATAAGTCGTCTGTGTTTCTATTGCTGTAGATATGCCATTCGCCATCGTAAACGGCGGGTGCGATAAACCAATATCGAAGCTTGTATTCTAAATCCTTAGTAACTCCGTATCGGGTGAATTTCGAATTCGATATTTTGGACTCATATTTTAAATTGAAGGTATAACTTTCACCGGGAAGAATGGGGTTTTCAGGAATGACTTTTAGAATATCCACTTCGGAACCCCTTTCCCAGGGAATCAAAGTATTCGATTCAGAAAACACCTGTTTGATGATGGTCATCCCCCGGTCTGCATTCGACTCAAAGTGGAACGCATTTTCGTAATGTTCCGCAAATCGCTTGGCTAAAGGACTGGTTTTCGATGAAAAACTATTGGCCCAATCATAAAGGTAGATTTCGCTTAAGGTGTCGTTTGAAGTGTTTTCAAAGACAATCTTCTGATCTATAGCAATCGTGTGTTTTGTAGCGTTTAGCGTTGCCTCAATTTCAAGCGACTGCTGGGCCATAGTTGTCATGCCCAACAATAGGAAGAGCACATATGATATTCGTTTTGCGATCAAGAAGTTTTGAGAAATTTTATGGTTGGAATTTGAGGTAAATTGGTTTTTAGAAAATAAATGCCATCCGCAAAAGCAGCGACATCTAGCGTAATTTGATTTTGACCATTTGTATGATATTCTAATGTTTTTTGCCCCAACACGTTATATATTTCAATGAAAATGTCTTTTTGAACACTGGGGCTGATTTCCAGGTGCACCCAATGGCTCACCATTGTTTCCTTGAGTTTTAAGAGATCTTTTGCTGCGATATTTTGCGTGTTTAGGACGATTTCTTTATTGGTTTCCAAGTCTAAAACAACGGGAAGGTGGTCGCTCATATTGTAGAGGTTGTCGCGAATTTCTTGGTTGTAAAAACCAGTGCAATCGGAGCTGTTGACATTGTTTTTAAAGCAGTTCCCATTGTTTCCAAAGGTTTTGTAACTATTGGGGAGGTATCGCAATTTGGGGTCGTCGACCATGTTTTCTGAAATAAGGATAAAGTCGAAACGATCGTCAAGTCCGCCTCCAGCACCAGCGCCTCCAAAAGGTCCGGCGCTTATTCGTGTGCTCTGCGTATGAATGTCTGAGAAATTCTGGTTTTCGTGCCAGTGTCCGGGTCGGTCCAGCGGATCTGTCAAAGTGATGTTGTTGTCCGGATCCGTCAACTCTTGATACCCAGGTTCTGTAGCGGAATAGAAATTCAGGTCGCCAGAAAACAGCACAAACGCATCCGAATCCAAGGTAGCTAACTTACTTGTGAGTTTTTGCGCCATGTCCAATCGCAATTGTTCATTGGCGTGACCAGGACTCGATTTAAAATGCGATACAAAAATATCGATCAGCACCGGATCTGTACTTTGGTCGGCAGTCGATAGTTTCAATTGATAATAATTGATGTCACGCACTTCCGTTTCCATCGCTTCAATTGCTTCCAAAGAAAACATTTTCCTCCGATAGAAAATCAATTGCTGATGGTCTATGGCTCCTGATAAACTCGGAATAAAAGGGGCTCGGGCATATTCTTCCCCGTTGATGTTCATTGCGGTTTCAAGGATGATATCGGCTCCTGCCTCACTTTGAAGTTCACATACCATAAAAATATCGGGATTGACTTCTTGGATAATTTCCGCTAATATTTCTGGTCGGTTATGAGGCACTGCTTCCGGGAAATCTAAAATATTGTAAAACATCGTCCTTATCGCTTCTTGGCTAATGGCAAAGAGGCTGGAAAAACTAAATACTAAAAGTAGAACTAGTTTTTTCACGACGTCTGTTTTAGAAGTTCGGGCTCAGTTTATATTCGTTATAGAATTCGTTGAGAATATTGATTACTTCATCTTCGGTGTCAACCAAATGAACAAGATCTAAATCTTCCGGGGAAATATTGTTGCTCGCATCCAACAGATGGGCTTTAATCCATTCTAAAAGTCCGCTCCAATATTCAGTTCCAACAAGGATAATCGGAAATTTATCTATTTTATCTGTTTGGATTAGCGTGATGGCTTCGAACAGTTCGTCTAAAGTTCCAAAACCGCCAGGCATCACGACAAAACCTTGAGAGTATTTGACAAACATGACTTTTCGCACAAAAAAGTAATCAAAATCAATGCTTTTATCACTGTCGATATACGGGTTGTCGTGTTGTTCGAAAGGAAGTGAAATATTGAGCCCTACTGAAGTTCCGCCTCCTAAATGCGCTCCTTTATTTCCGGCTTCCATAATTCCAGGACCTCCTCCCGTAATGACGCCATAGCCGTTTTCTGTGATTGTTTTGGCGATGCTTTCTGCCAACTTATAATATTTATGATCGGGTTTGGTGCGCGCAGATCCAAACACAGAAACACAAGGGCCAATTTGGCTCATCTTTTCATATCCGTGCACAAACTCGCCCATTATTTTAAAAATCGCCCATGAGTCATTAGACTTTATGGCACTCCAGTTTTTTGGTTTTTGTTCTTCTATCATAATTCTTTTTAGACTTGTTTATGAGCGTCGGTTCACAGACCAAACACTCAATTATAGTGACAAGCTGTATAGGTAGATGCACGAAGTCGGACATCGTTGCTTATACTCTTGTCAACGAATTTAATTCTTTTTTAAGAAACCGTCCCGTTTGGCTGTCTTTATTCAGGATTATTTCCTCGGGCGTTCCGGTAGCAATCACTTGTCCACCTGCTTTTCCACCTTCTGGCCCCATGTCGATGATGTAGTCCACCATTCTGACGACGTCGAGGTTGTGCTCAATAATCACTACGGTGTTGCCTTTGTCAACCAGTTTGTTCAAGACGAGCATCAGTACACGAATATCCTCGAAATGAAGACCCGTTGTTGGTTCGTCTAGCATGTAAAACGTGTTTCCGGTATCTCTTTTAGAAAGCTCGGCTGCGAGTTTGATGCGTTGGGCTTCTCCTCCAGAAAGGGTCGTGGATTGTTGTCCCAGGGTAATATATCCCAGTCCGACGTCTTTTATGGTTTTGATCTTTCTGTAAATCTTTGGGATGTTTTCAAAGAAATCGGCTGCTTCATCAATGGTCATCGCCAAAACATCATAAATGGATTTTCCTTTGTATCGGATTTCCAAAGTTTCTCTGTTGAAGCGTTTTCCTTGACACGTTTCGCATTCGACGTAAACATCGGGAAGGAAATTCATTTCAATAACGCGAAGGCCCGAACCGCGACAGGTTTCACAACGACCTCCGACGACATTAAAGCTGAATCGTCCTGGTTTGTAACCGCGAATCATCGATTCTGGCGTTTTGGCAAACAGGTTTCTGATTTCGGAAAAAACTCCGGTATAGGTGGCTGGGTTGCTTCGCGGTGTTCGTCCAATAGGCGATTGATTGATGTCGATTACTTTGTCGATGTGGTCAATGCCTTCAATCTTTTTATAGGGAGCAGGTTTTCTAACACCATTAAAAATATGGGCGTTTAGAATGGGGTAAAGGGTTTCGTTGATCAACGTTGATTTTCCACTTCCCGAAACGCCAGTAATGCCAATCATGGTTCCCAAGGGGAATTCCACAGAGACATTCTTAAGGTTGTTTCCCGTTGCCCCAGATAATCGCAAGGTTTTTCCACTCCCTTTTCGTCTTTCCGACGGGGTTTCGATTTGTTTTCGACCGCTCAGATAATCTGTGGTAAGGGTGTGCGTTTTAAGTAGTTCTTCTAAAGTTCCTGCAGCTACAATTTCCCCACCATGTTTTCCGGCACCCGGGCCAATATCGATGATGTAATCGGCATTTTCTATCATTTCCCGGTCGTGTTCTACGACAAGAACTGAATTCCCGATGTCCTTCAAGCTTTTTAACGAACGAATCAATCGCTCGTTGTCGCGCTGGTGAAGTCCGATAGAAGGTTCGTCAAGGATGTATAAAACGCCAACGAGTTGCGACCCGATTTGTGTTGCCAATCGGATGCGTTGTGCTTCTCCTCCTGAAAGGGATTTAGAGCCTCGGTCTAAAGCGAGGTAGGTCAATCCAACTTCTACTAAAAACTGAAGTCTGGTTTGTACTTCTTTAATCACTTCCGATGCAATTTTCAGCTGCGTATCCGAAAGGTGGTTACTGAGGTCTTCGAACCACGCTGCGAGTTCGCTGATTTCCATATGGGCGAGCTCTGCAATGTTCTTTTCATGGATTTTGAAATAAAGCGATTCTTTTCGCAGTCGTGTGCCTTGACAATCGGAACAGGCTACTTTATCCATGAATTCTTTGGCCCAACGGATCAACGATCTCGATTCGTTGTTTTCGTAAGTGTTCTTAATAAAGGTGGCAATTCCTTCAAAATCGATGCTGTAGGTTCGCGTGATTCCCAAAGATTTGGATTTTACTTCAAACTTGTCTTTTCCTCCAAAGAAAATAATGTCCTTGGCCTCTTGTGGAATGTCTTTGAATGGATCGGTCAGCTTAAAATCAAAGCGCTCTGAAATTAACTCCAATTGCTTGAAAATCCAGTTGTTCTTTTTCGTTCCTTGAGGAGCTAAGGCACCTTGATTGATGGATAAGTTTGGGTCTGGAACAAGTTTTTGAAGGTTGACTTCACGGAGCTGCCCTAAGCCTTTACAAGTAGGGCACATGCCTTTTGGCGAGTTGAACGAAAAATTGTTCGGTTCGGGATTCGGATACGAAATACCCGATTCCGGACACATCAAGGAGCGACTGAAATAGCGTGTTTCTTCGGTGTCGTGCGCCAACACAAGCAAGACATCTTCGCCGTGGTACATGGCGGTGTCGATGCTTTCCAATAATCGTTTTTCGAAACTGACTTTAGATTTTTCGTCTTGCAGTTCCTCGTCGTCTGGAATTTTCAATCGGTCGATTACGGTTTCGATATCGTGGTTTTTATACCGATCGACTTTCATTCCTTTGACAATGTCTTTAACCTCACCGTCGACACGTACTTTCAAGAATCCTTGTTTGGCAATTTGCTCAAAGAGTTCGCGGTAGTGTCCTTTCCGCGACCGGACAACGGGAGCTAAAATACTGATTCGCTCGCCTCTGAATTCGCGGAGGATGAGGTCTTTGATTTGATCGTCGCTATAACTCACCATTTTCTTTCCGGTGTTGTAGCTGTAGGCATCGCTCGCCCGGGCGTAGAGCAAACGGAGGAAGTCGTAGATTTCGGTAATGGTTCCCACGGTAGAACGCGGACTTTTGCTCGTGGTTTTTTGTTCGATAGCTATTACGGGAGAAAGACCTTCAATTTTATCAACATCGGGACGGTCTAAGCTTCCTAAGAATTGACGGGCATAAGCAGAAAATGTTTCGATATACCTTCGTTGTCCTTCGGCATAAATAGTGTCGAATGCCAAAGATGATTTACCACTCCCGGACAGGCCGGTGATGACCACTAAATTTTCTCGAGGGATATAGACATCGACGTTCTTTAAATTATGGACGCGAGCTCCTAAAACTTCAATAAAATCCTTGTTTTTTGCCATAGTCGGCAAAGGTACTCAATTGTACTCAAAATTCAGGTACATGGTTTGTTTAGAGCTGTTAATATTTGCTAAAAGTGATGTGGGTTATCTTCCGGAATTTAGTTTGTCAATAGCCAACAGCGGTGTCGTCTCCTCGCTGGTCGGCACCACCTTCCAGTTTGCGGTCGCGTCGTATTTTTATGGCATCCACTTTCCCCATTTCGGGCATGGATTCGTCAAAATGATAGCCCAAAGCTTCTAACTCCTGAATAACTTCGGGGGCGATGGCATCGGTTTCGTAAAAGACCACATCAGGCAAATATTGATGGTGGAACCGAAGCGCTGTAACCGCTTCCTGCATGTCCATATCAAAAACAGTAACGTTTAAAATAGTTTGCAAAACCGAAGTGATAATGGTCGAACCTCCAGGCGTGCCTAAAACCATAAACAACTTCCCGTCTTTTTCAACGATGGTTGGGGTCATGGAGCTCAGCATCCGCTTTTGAGGTGCAATGGCGTTGGCTTCTCCACCCGTGAGACCAAACATGTTGGGCGTGCCGGGTTTGGCACTGAAGTCGTCCATTTCGTTGTTTAAGAAAAATCCTAATTCGGGAACGTATAATTTCGAACCGTATGAGCCATTGAGCGTGGTTGTGACGGATACCGCATTCCCAAAAGAATCGACGATGGAATAGTGCGTGGTTTCCATTTTTTCTCGGACTGGTGTAGATTCCGGTTTAAGCTCTTTGGACGGCGTGGCTTTATCGAAACTAAAACTGTTCATTTTTTTCGCCAAATAATCGCTGTCTAAGAGTAAATCGACAGGGATTTCAACAAAATCGGGATCGCCTAAGTATTCGCTTCTATCGGCATAAGCCCTTCTTTCGATTTCGGTGAGGAGTTGGATGTATTCTTTCGAATTGTGTTCGTAATCCTTCAAATTATAAGGTTGAAGCATGTTGAAAATTTGCGCCAATGCGATACCACCACTTGACGGTGGCCCCATGGAAATTATTTTCATGTCGTCGTATTCGAAAACAATGGGGTCGCGCCAAACAACCTCGTATAATTCCAAATCTTCCATCGTCATAATGCCTCCTTTTTCTTTTAGATATTGAACCATTATTGCTGCTGTTTCACCTCTGTAGAATTCAGATTTTCCGGTTGAAGCGATTCGGTGAAGTGTTTTTGCTAAGGCGGGATTTCGAAGAGTGTCGCCTGCTTGAAATTCTTTTGTAAATAGCGAGGCGCCGCCATTGATTCGCATAATGTTTTCGCGATGGTGTGCGAGGCGTCTACTTTGTTTTTCGGTGACGACATAACCTTTGTTCGCCAAGTCGATAACGGGTTGTAGGATGATTTCTATGGGTAAGGATCCGAATTTTTCGTGAACCGCAAAGATGCCAGCAACCGTACCTGGAACGCCTACGGCCAAGCCACCTTCCGTACTCATTTCGGGGACGAAATTTCCGGCTTCATCCAAGTACATATTCTTTGTAGCTGCCATGGGTGCTTTTTCGCGAAAATCCAAGGAGCCAATTTCGCCGTATTCCGAACGGTAAACCATAAATCCGCCACCGCCTAAATTTCCTGCGTTCGGAAATGTTAATGCCAAAGCCATATGCGTCCCGACCATGGCATCGAAAGCATTACCGCCGTTTTTTAAGATGTCGATTCCAATCTGCGAAGCTTCCCGTCTGGCAGAAACGACCATCGCACTATCGGCAATAACAGCCTTGACGATTTCGGGTTTTTCGGAAGGTTCAAGAACGATCGGTTCTTTGTCCGGAGTGCCTTTGCAGGACAATATCAGAAAGGGGAGGAGGTAATAAATTTTCATAACTCAAGTAGTTTTTGATTCGAAAATTGGATTAATTCTTCAAAAAAAGATGAAAATTCAGCTTCAAGTTCTTCATAGTGCTCTTGGAGCGTAATGACGGCTTTATCCATCTTTCCAATTCCTTTGGTGCGCATGTTCATTTGACCTAAAATCTTATCCACGCCTTCGACGGTGACATAGCTCAACAGCCAGTTGTCGGCGATCATATAAGGAATCATTCGCTGGATACGTGTGGGAAGGATGTCGAAATTTTCCTGAATCATCGCATAGAAATTTTGGACGAACTGGGCTAAAGGTTGTTCGTGATAGTCTGCCCAATTTTTCGCAAGAAAGTGATCGTAAAGCACATCGACGATGACACCGCTGTAATGACTGTGTGTTTTGTGCAGTTTCGAAGTGCTTTTCCGGAACGTTGGATGTGCATCGGTAAAAGTGTCTATGGCCCGATGCAAGACGATTCCTTTTGCAATTCTCGGAGGGTATTCAAGATATTTCTTGCCTTTGATTGCGTCGGCGATAAAGTTGCCAATCGTAATTTCTTTATCATTATCCGAAAGATAGAGGTGTGCCAAAAAGTTCATTCATTAAATATATGTATTTTTGGACGATTAAAAATTGAAATTATGACATTGATTAAATCTATATCCGGAATAAGAGGAACTATTGGTGGCGTTCAGGGCGACAACCTAACGCCCATAGATACCGTGAAATATGCGGCAGCCTATGGCGAATGGGTTAAGAAACAACGCGATAAGGAAAACTATCGGGTTGTCGTTGGGCGCGATGCTCGGATATCGGGCGAGATGGTGCAGCAATTGGTGATGAATACCTTAGTCGGGATGGGAATTACCGTAATCGATGTGGGATTATCCACAACGCCTACCGTGGAAATGGCCGTTGCGATGGAACACGCCGATGGTGGCATTATTCTAACAGCGAGCCATAACCCAAAACAATGGAACGCATTAAAATTACTCAACAAGAAAGGAGAGTTTCTGAATGCAGCTGCAGGTCAGGAGATATTGGATATTGCCGAATCAGATGC
>Ga0209075_1003873_pt1 | contig 12215 bp, 14 predicted proteins | sample Stecom2011_FD_187523 | JGI IMG/M metagenome (GOLD analysis project Ga0209075, IMG submission 187523) | Agricultural soil microbial communities from Utah to study Nitrogen management - Steer compost 2011 (SPAdes) (version 2) | ecosystem: Environmental > Terrestrial > Soil > Agricultural land...
GCTTGATCTCCACGCTCTTGCCGGTCTGTTCTTTCCAGTTCTCCACGAACAGTTCGTTGTAGGCAGAGAACAGCTCACGGGCAATATCATAGGAGGAATTGAGCAGCTCCTGATCAGCCGCCTGGGCATGTCCCACTGAAAGCGTGGTACCCAGCAGAACGGCGGCGCCTGTTCTCTTCAACCAGGAAAATGTGCGTTGCATGATCGGCCTCCGTGCGCTCCCTGAGGGCGCATCCTGTAATGGAATTTCAATAAGGTGAGAGCCTAACCAAGGCGGCGACTTATAACAAGAAAACCCTTATACCAATTTCCTTATTACCCATTACGCTAAGGCATAAGAACGGTATTGGATGTGATTTGCGCAGATTACGGCTGCGGATGCCGGTCTACACATTCCCTGATTTCGCCCAGCAATCCTTCCAGATCGGCTCGGGCCAACGCCCGTTCGTCCAGCTTGATACGTGCTGCTTCGGGTAACTCGCTGAAGTTGATGATGCCCTTCTCTACCAGCAGGATGACCACATCCTCCAGCACGCGGATCATCTCAAGGTCAGTCTCCCGCAGTTGCAGCAGCTGAGCATGGACCTCACGGCTTGCTTGCAACCAGCCAGCGAGCTCTTCGCTCTCTACCGCCAGCTGTCCGGTCATGCCTTCGAAGGGGCGACTCTCCACCCGGAGCAACAGACCTTCAGCATCCCGCTGCACATACACCATATTGTTCTCCCTGCACGTCATGTCGCGCGCTGCCACTATATTCACAGCGAGGATAGCAGATTGACTACGGCAAACCGGTTGAGATTTGCCTGGGCTACTACGGTCTGGGCTGCAGCCGCATAGCTGGAAGTAGACTTCTGCATCAGACCGAATACCGACTGTACGTAATCAGCCGCCCATTCCTGGTCATTCTGATTGCTCTGCTGCGCAAGGAACTCGCGAATTTCCTGCTTCCGTTGCTCCAGCTGCTCGCGTAGCACATTGATCCGATCAAGCACTTTAACTACCCGATCAAGCAGGCTGCGCTGCTCATCTGAAGATTGCATGGGTGTATCAGTATCCAGCTGCAGCAGACTTTCTTCCCGGGGCTGCAGCGGGGTGAAGGCCTGTTCCTCAAACAGACCACCTTCACCCTGAACAGCGATGCCCAGCTGCAATCGCCGCCAGTCTTCCTCCCGGCTGGTGAAGATCAACCGGCCGCTGGCGTCCAGTTCGGTACGCACCCCCACCGGAGCCAACGCGTTATTGAAGCGGCGCAGAATCTGCTCCGGAAACAGACCTTCCTGCAGTGCCACCACCGCCGGCTCGGCCTGGCGGCGCCCGGCTCGAATAACCAGGGTTTCGCGTCCCGCGGCCTGCAGGGCCTCGATGGTCTCCAGTCCGGCAAGCTGGAAGCGCCTGCGGGCGGGTTCATTGAGACTGATCTTGAAATTGCCATCCAGGCTACCACCCGAACGGTGGCTGCGCTCGGCCAGAAGCTTGCTGACGGCGGCGATGATTGCTTTCAGCTCACCCTGCTCGTCGGCACCGGAATTGGCCAGGTGCCGGCTGAGCATCAGCTTGAGCTGGTCCAGCCGACTGGCAAGATCAGCCAGGTAACTGTCCGCCGATTGGATGGAAGTAAGCTGTCGATTCAGCTGGAGGCTGTAGCTGGATCTGACCTGCCCCGCCTGCTGACGCGTGGGCTGCTCCCTTGCGGCGGGCGGCGACACCCTGGCATCGCCCGGCGCGCGCTGGATCTCGGTACGGTTTCTGCCTTGGGTCTCAACCTGAGTAACCAGCGGCAGCTGGGCATCGATTTTCATCGGCTAACGGCCTAGAGCTGACTGAACAGCGACATCTGGTTGATTTTCAGGTAGGTCTGCTGGGTGGCCTGCAACGCCAGCATGTACTGATTGAGGTCGATGCTGGCGCCTGCATAATCCAGTTGCGACAGCTCCCCCTCGATTTTCTGGTTGACCAGCGACACGTCAGTGTTGCTCTCCTCCAGCATATCCAGCACGTTCAGCCGGCCGCCCAGCTCGGAAACCGTGGCCATCAGCTTGCCGTGGGATTGATCCAACCCTTCAAGCGCCTGACTCAGCCGCTCACGGGTCTGTGCCGAGCCGGCATCCAGCGCCGAATCCTGCAGCATCTTAACCACCTCATGCAGCTGATTGAGGAAGTTGAGGTCGCCGCCGAACACTTCCTGCACGGTTACATTCTCTGCAAGCAACACGCCGTTGGCCACGGCGGCCTGACGATGCTGATCGTTGCCGGTGGCCTCGTAACTCTGGGTCGTCTCGTTGAAGGTCACGGCCGGCACGTTGCTGCGGGTGCCTGAGAGCAGATAACGCCCCTCTTCATCGCGGACGTTGAGAAAACTCACCAGGGTCTGTTCGATACTGGCCATCTCACCGGCAATAGCCGCCACATCCTGGTTGGCATTGGCGCCGTTGCTGGCCCACAGCATCAGATCCTGCAGATTCAACATGGTGTCCGACACCGCCTTGAGGTTGGCCTCCTGGATCGCCAGGCTCGATGACAGCGCCCCCATGTTCGAGCGAAACTGCGCCAGACTCGCCTCTTCACGCTGCAGGCGCAGCAGGCGCACGCTGGCAATCGGATCATCCGACGGCTGAATGATGCGGTCGCCTGAGGACATCTGCTGCATCAGCTTGCCCATCCGGTCGGCATTGGCATTCATGGCGCCACGCATCATGGCGGTAGTCTGGGCATCGGTAATGCGCATTATCCTGCAACTCCCTTGTTCAATTGGCCAGACGGACTCAGAACGCTGCCATCAGGTCCGCAAACAGCTGATTGGCAGTAGAGATCACTTGCATGTTGGCCTGGTAGGCCTGATGGTAGGTCATCAGGTTGACCGCCTCTTCATCCAGGTTGACTGCACTGATGCTGTCCCGCTGGGCCTGAGCCTGCGCCCGCACCGTGGTTGCAGACTGCAGACCGGCCTGGTTCTCCCGGCTGTCGCTGGCCACCCGGCCAAGCATGCCGGCATAGGCGTCGTTCAGCGTGACCTGGTTGCCATCAAGTGCGATGGTCTCCAGTCGCAGCCCAAGCAGCTGGTGCAGCACATCGTTATTGCCCACCTCGTCTGGCGCGCTGGACAGCGCCAGCTGCGACGCACTGATATCAGTGGTGGTCAGCATGCCGGTGATACTGCCGGAGTCATACACGAACAGCGGCTCACCTGGCTGACCCTGCAGGTCAAACCCACCGGCCAGCACGTCATTGAAGGCGTCGGTCAGCGCTGCAGCGATGTCATGCAGCGAATCCAGGGTGGGTCGCAGCGCTTCAAACTCTGCCCGCTGCAAGCCTCCAAAGGCGCCACCGAGTTGCTCCTGGGCCAGCGGGAATCGGGTTTTGCCGAAACTCAACGACATGCCCTGCTCGCCGTTGGCCAGACGGCTCACTTCCAGACGACTGGCGGTGCTGCCCACCACCAGTGGCTGTCCGTTGATCAGCGACAGGGTTACCGAACCGTCCGCCACCTCATTGATACGCACTCCGGCGAACTCACTGAGTTCACCGATCAGCACCTCCCGGTGGTCGCGCAGGGCACTGGTATCATCGCCCACGGCCTCGCCGGCGACGATGCGCTGGTTCAACAGAGCGAGGTTCTCCAGCACACCGTTCATCTGCACGGTCATGGCTTCACGCTGCTCCTGCACCGCGCGGATCTGCGAATCGATATTGCCGGCCAGCCCGCTGAAGCGCCGCCCCAGGTTGGCCGCTTCGGTAATCACCTGCTGACGCAGGGCGATCGATTCCGGGCTGACAGTCAGCTCACTGAGGCTGGCAAACAGCTGGTCAAGGCCGATACTGATGCTGGCCCCGTCACCGCTCATCAGCCCCTCCAGCGCCCCCAGATACTGCTGTGCACTTGAATAACGGTGCTGCTCGGTATTGGCGCGCCACAACTGCTGATTCTGAAACTCGCCGGTCAGCCGGCGGATGCTGGAGACCTGAACCCCGCCACCGGCATTCAGCCCACTCTGCCCTCCCAGCGACACCATATTCGGCGCCAGCCGGCTGAAACCGGGCGTATTGACGTTAGCCACGTTCTGGCTGGTAGTGGTCATTGCCAGCTGGTTGGCCTGCAACCCGGAATAAGCGATCTGGCTCAGGGTACTCATGACGCAGGCTCCTTGGTATCAATGCGAATGGGCTGGGCAAAGGCGGGCGATCGGGCGCTGCCAATCTGCGCGTCCGGCCTCTGCTCTGACAAGGCGACCGCAGCGGCACCGGAGTTAAGTGACCCCGGCATCTGCGTCCACTGCGCTCCGCGGATATCAAGCAGGATGCTGCGCGTATAGTTGCGGGTTTCCGCGAAGGGAATACGTTCGATCCACTCCGCCTCGCTCAGCCGGCCGCTGCGCGGATCACCGATGCTATCCAGCCACTGGTCCACGCGCCCGGGACCCGCGTTGTATGCTGCCACGGCCAGCGCCTCGTTACCGTCGTAACGATCGAGCATACGGCTCAGATACGCACTGCCAAGCCGCCGATTGTAGTCACTATCGCTGACCAGACGAGTCTCGCTGTAGGCAATGCCCAGCTCGGCGGCCACTTCCCTGGCGGTGCCAGGCATCAGCTGCATCAGACCCCGGGCGCCCTTGGGCGAAACCGCATCCACCCGGCCGGCGGACTCATGACGGATCACGCTGCCGACCAGACGCTGAAAGCTGGCACTGCCCTGCTCCCAGGCTTCGGTCACCTGGTCCACTCCCCGGCGCCAGGCTGCCAGCACCGGCTGAAAAGCACTGGTGGCAGACTGCGGCAGCGGCTCGTCGTGCAGGCGGGACAGCCGCTCTTCGTCCATCAGCGGCTGAGAACCGCCCAGCTGCGCCACCAGCATGTCGCGGATCCCGGTCTGGCCGCGGGTCGCCAGGCTATCGGCCAACGCTTCGTCGTACAGGTCGCGCATGGTGTCCAGGTCCCGACTACGCATGGGATTGTCCGCCGACAGCACGTCACCGGCCTTGCGCATCTGTTTGAGAATCTGCTGCAGGAACAACGCTTCGAACTGCTCGGCCGCCGCCTCCAGCTTCTCGCGCTGGGAATCGACCCGCCCCGTCAGGCTACGCAGGCCCGACTGGTGAGAATGGGGAAAGGCATGAATATTCATCTAATGAGGCACTCACATTACAATCAGTTCGGCGTTCAGCGCGCCGGCACGTTCCAGCGACTGAAGGATGCTCATCACATCATCGGGGGTCGCGCCCAGGCTGTTCACCGTGCTGATGATGGTTTCGAGACTCGCCCCTTCCGGCCATTCGAACATCGGACTGACTTCCTGCAGCACCTCGATATCCGTACCCGGCACTACAGCAGTGCGACCGCCGGAGAAGGCCCCCGGCTGGCTTACCTGCGGGTTCTCACTGACCGTTACGGTCAGCGAGCCATGGGCCACTGCCGCAGCACTCACTCGCACACCCTGCCCCACCACGACAGTGCCGGTGCGACTGTTGAACACTACCCTGGGGCGTACCCGCCCGGCCTCGATTTCCAGCTCGCCGAGCATGGCCATGAAGCTCATCCGCTGGGTGCTGGTGACCGGCGCCCGTACCGACACCCGAGTAGCATCCAGCGCCGCGGCGGTATTCTTGCCGAACACCCCGTCAATGCGCTCGACGATGCGGGTCACCGTCTGGAAGCTCGGCTGGCGCAGGTTGAGCATGATCTCCGGCCGCTCGGCAAAGTCCGTGGGAATACGCCGCTCTACGGTCGCGCCGGAAGGAATCAGACCCGTGTTGGCACTGTTGATGGCCACTGACGAGCCGCTTGCGCCGGTCGCATTAACCCCGCCGACGATCAGATCGCCCTGGGCGATGGCATAGATTTCCCCATCCACTCCTCGCAGCGGCGTCATCAGCAGCAGCCCGCCCCGCAGGCTCTTGGCATCGCCCAGCGAGGACACGGTGACGTTGACCCGTTGTCCCGGACTGTAGGAGGGCGGCACCTCGGCGGTAACGGTCACTGCCGCCACATTGCGCAGTTTTGGGTTGGCATTGGCCGGCAGAGTCACACCGAAATCCTGCAGCATGTTGGTGACCGACTGGCCGGTGATCTTGACCTGGTCCCGGTCGCCGGTGCCATCAAGCCCCACCACCAGGCCGTAGCCGATCAGCTGGTTACCGCGGATGCCTTCCACATCCACCAGATCCATCAGCGGCACACCGGCCTGCGTCGTCAGCGAACCAAGCCCCAGCAGCAGGACCAGCGCACGGGTAAACAGGGTCATGAATGCACTCCGGCACATCAGAAGGGGAACCATGGGCTGTTGAAGAAACGGGTCAGCCAGCCCGGCTGATTGCTGTCCGCCAGCGCCCCGCGGCCGGCATAGGAGATCCGTGCGTTGGCAATATTCTGAGAAGACACCTGATTGAAGCGGTTGATGTCCTCGGGACGCACCAGTCCGCTCAGCTGGATCACCTCGTCACCCTGGTTCAGACGCAGGGTCTTTTCACCCCTCACGACCAGGGTGCCGCTGGGCAGCACCTCGTGAACCACCACCGCAATCGAGCCGCGCAGCGCGTTCTGCTGGGAACTGCGGGCCGAGCCATCGAACTCCCGGGTTGCCGAAGCCGAACTGCGCAGATCCTCGAAGTCACGGTCGAACAGGGTCGGTATGCCTATGCCCAGACTGCTTTCCTTGCCGATACTGGTTCCGGCGCTCTTACTCGATTGGGTCGACTCTTCCAGCACGACGGTGAGGATGTCACCGATATCGGTGGCCCGCCGGTCGCCGACCAGAAAGCGGCCCTGGCCCGAGCGGAACAGGCCACCGGATGTCGCCTCGGGCGCCACATGGTGCGGCCGTGGCGGTTGGTAATCCAACCCATCATCGGAGTTCATCTGCCCCAGTGACTGGCAGCCAGCCAGCATCAGCAGTAACAGGAAAAGCAGTACCAGGCGCATGCGATTACACCGTCTGGTTGAGGAATTGCATCATGCCCGACGCTGCATCCAGCACCTTGGCATTGGCCTCATAGGCACGCTGGATTGATATCATCGACACCATGGCCTCTACCGCCTGGACGTTGGAACCTTCCAGCACGCCCTGCTTGATCTGACCCAGACCATCTTCACCAGCCACCCCTTCCACCGGCTCACCGCTGGCGATGGTCTCACGGTAGACGTTACCGCCCAGAGCTTCGAGACCCGCCGGGTTGGCGAAATTGACCAGGGTGATCTGGCCCAGCTCCACCGGCATGCTTTCGCCCGGCAGTACCGCGGTAATGATGCCATCGGTGCTCACGGTGAAGCGGCTGCTGCCAGCCGGCACTTCGATCGCCGGCACCAGTGGCAGGCCCTGGGTATTGACCATCAGCCCCTCGGCGTTGAGCTGAAACTGGCCATTCTCGGTATACAGGATATCGCCATTGGGCGCCTCGACCTGAAAGAACCCATTACCCACGATCGCCAGATCCATCGGCTGGTTGGTGGTCTGCATGCTGCCTTCGGTGAAGACCTTCTGGGTGCCGGCCACCCGTACGCCGCTGCCCAGCTGGATGCCCGACGGCACGGTATTGACCTGATCAGCCTGCGCACCCGGCTGCTTCTCGATGGTATAGAACAGATCCTCGAACACCACCCGGTCGCTCTTGAAGCCGGTGGTGTTGATGTTGGCCAGGTTATTGGCAACCGCCGACAGCGCCTTGTCCTGGGCGGCCAGTCCGGTCTTGCTTACCCACAATGCTGAACTCATTGGTCGTCTCTCCTCAACCGCCGCGGATCATGCGGTTACCCGCCGTGGACAGATCCTCGGCGGCTTTCATCATCTTTACCTGCGCCTCGAACAAGCGATTCAGGCTCATAGTGGATACCAGCTGCTCGATCGCCGAGACGTTGCTGGACTCCAAGTGCCGCGAGGCCAGGACCACGGTGTCACTGGGCTCTGCCGGCTCCCCGTTGCGGGTCGCCAGCAGGCCGTCGGGACGCTTGACCAGATCACCGGCGGGCACCTCCACCAGCTTGATGCGGCCCACCTCAAGGATCGCGAAATCACCCCGCGGCTTTACCGAGATAACCCCGTCCGAGCCGATATTGATGCTGTCGTACTCCGGCAGGATAATCGGCCCGTTCTCACCCATCAGCGGCCGGCCATTGACGGTCAGGCGCAGCTCGGCGTCCACCTCGAGCGCGCCATGCCGGGTGTAGGCTTCGCCCCCATCCACCGCCACGGCCAGCAGACCCTGGCCCTGAATGGCTACATCCAGCGCCCGGCCGGTTGCCATCAGGGTACCGGGGCGCATGTCCACTCCGTTGTCCTTGACCACCGCCAGATGCCGGCTGTCATATCCGTAGCCAGCCACTGTCGCCGCCTCGGCGGCTTCCAGGTCGGCACGAAAGCCAGGCGTGTTGACGTTGGCCAGGTTATTGGCCTGCACCTGCAGCGACATCATGCTGCGGGCCGCGGCACTCATTGCGGTATATCCCAGGCGATCCATGATTCAGCCTCAGATTGCGTTGAACAGGACCTGATTGAGCTCCTTGTCGGTACTCAATACCTTGGTGTTGGCCTGATAGTTGCGCTGCGCTTCCATCAGACCCACCAACTGCTCACTCATGTCGACGTTGGAGTTTTCCAGCGCCCCGGAGGTGATCGCGCCGTTCTGACCAACACCAGGAACGCCCAGCAGTGCGGCGCCGGACTCGATCGTTTCAACCCACTGGGTGCCGGACTGGTTGGCCAGTCCCTGATCATTGACGAAGTTGGCCATCACCAGCTGACCCTGCAGCATGCGCTGGCCGTTGCTGTAGGTGGCGTAGATACGACCATCCCGCTCTACCGCCAGACCGGTGCGTTCGCCCGCGGAATAACCGGTGGACAGGTTTTTGTTAACGACAAAATCACTGCCGAACTGGGTGGTACCCTCATAGTCCAGTACGATGTTCACCGGGTTGGCGCCAGCAGGGGTAAAGCTCACCACGCCCGGAGTGGTACCAGTCACCCCGGCGGGAGCCTGCAGGTCAATGAAATCACCTGCGGTATCGAAACTCAGCACCCCCCGGGCGTCGGCCGCCTCGGCGCCATTGACGAAGTAGCGCACGTCCCAGCTGTTATCCGCTGTCTTGATGAAATACTGGGTCACCGCGTGCTCCCGTCCCAGGGAGTCGAAAGCCTTGGTGGTGTAACTGGAGGTGTAGCTGTCGATCTGCGCCGGATCAAAGCCAATGGCCGGATCCACAACAGCCGCATCCGCATCCAGGTTGGCCTGGAAGCTCAGACTGTCCGTCGCCCGGGCCGGCAGGTTGGCCGCACTCAATTGCAAGTCACCGATGCTGCCTGTCTGCAGCACCCCTTCGGCGTTGGCCGGGTAACCCTGCAGCCGCTGACCATTGGCACTGACGATGTAATTGGCGGTATCGGTATTGAAGATACCGGCGCGGGTGTAGCTGGTCTGACCGGAACCTTCGTTGCGGGTGACAAAGAAGCCGCCGCCGGAGATCGCCAGGTCGAGGGTCCGCCCGGTAGCCACCACCGAGCCGCTCTGGGAAATGCTCTGGGTCTTGCCCAGCACTTCCACGCCCAGCGCCTGGGTTTCGGAGTACACGCTGCCGAAGTTGGTCCGCGAGGACTTGAAGCCGGTGGTGCCGGCGTTGGCAATGTTGTTACTGATGGTGCCGAGCTGGTCGGACACCGCATTCAGACCCGACAGCGCAATTTGCATACTCATGGCGTTCAGCCTCCAGAAATGGGTTGTTGATCAGTTACAGCCCGGCCACTGCCGGCTGGCCAAATTCGGTGATCCGGTAGAAAGGCACATCCCCCGCACCGGCCACATCCAGCACCGGCCCCTCTTCCCCGACCCGTACATGGCGCACATTGCCCGCCACCTCGACCGCCGGGTATTCGCCGGTGTCTGTTTCCGCCTCAATCAGATAGCGTCCCGGCGCCAGCCCCAGCAGTACCGGATCAACTTCGAAACCGACCAGACCCGGAGCCTGCGCGCCGAGTCGGACCTCATGGGCCTTGCCGTGGCTGTCCACCAGACGGATCAGACTCTGTCCTGAGGCATGCTGCTGGGTGATCTGCCCCTTGAGCACATCGTCCCCCAGCGCCACATTGGCGACCTGTACCTTGACCTCCTGCCCCACCAGCCCGGCAGCGGCCAGGGTCTGCAGGTTATCGGTGAGAATCATGTTGTTGCGCGTCAGCGCCGCCATGTTCTCCATGCTCTTGACCTGGGACATGGCCGCGAACTGGCTGAGAAACTCATTGCTGTCCATCGGTTTGGTCGGGTCCTGATTGGCAATCTGTGCCGTCATCAGAGTGATGAAGGTGTTCTCCATCTGCGCCGCATCACTGACGTTCACCGCCGGGCGAGGGGCGTCGCTGGCGGCGCTGCCACCGGTCTGCCCGGTGATATTGCTGATCGTCGTCATCAGATCTCTCCCAGCCGCAACAGGCCCTGCTGCATGCTCTTGACCTTGTTCAGCACTTCGACGCTGGTCTCGAAACTGCGGGTGGCAGACATCATGTCGGTCATTTCCTCGATGCTGTTCACGTCCGGGTAGTACACATAGCCCCGGTTATCAGCCAGCGGGTTGCTCGGCTCGTAGCGGCGCTGCGGCTCGCGGCCGGTGGTCACCACATCCAGCACCTGCACGTGCGCGCCACCCATGCCCACCGAGCGGGTCAGCTGGCCGTTCTCGTAGATGGCCGCAAACACCGGCTTGCGCGCCTTGTACACATCAGCTGCCGAACTCGATGCCGACTCGGCATTGGCCAGGTTACTGGCCACCGTGTTCAGCCGAACGGTCTGGGCGTTCATTGCCGAGCCGGCAATACGGTAGATGGAATCAAATGACATGCTTATTGCCCTTCAATGGCTTTCTTGAGCCCGCTGAATTTCATGGTGAGGAAGGTGAGACTGGTCTGGAAGTCCATGGCATTGCGGGCAAACTCGGCCTGCTCGACCGCCAGCTCCACAGTGTTGCCATCCTGGGACGCCTGATGCGGCACCCGGTACTTCAACTCAAGCGTGCGTGCCCCATCGGACCGAGCGCTGCGCTGCTCCAGCTGACGCATGGCGCTGGAAAAGTCGATATCGCGCGCCTGAAATCCGGGAGTACTCTCATTGGCCAGGTTGGCCGCGAGAATCTCGCTGCGCTGCATGCGCACCTCCATGGCCTGGGCATGCACGGCGAAAGCCTTCTCAATCTGTATACTCATTGACCAAAATCCCTGCTTTACCTCAACTGATGGGCATGCTCCATGCATGAACCATGCCTATAGCCGCGCAGCGGGACCGACCACTGATTTACAATGAGTTTGCAGATGGATAAGCGCTATCGGTACACAGCCAGCCTTCCGCTTTTCAGCAGCGTCGCCAGAAGCAGGGGAAGGTGGCTTTCCGCCCTGATCATCGTTCTGCTGATATCGCCGGCCGTGGCCGCCGACGACGCAACTGCTCAGATTGAGCAGGCTGCAACTGCCTACCTGGAAGAACTCATTACCCAGGAAAGAGAACGCAACGGCTGGGAGGAGCTGGACTTCACCCTCAACATCTCTCCGCTGACCGACAGCACTGGACTGCCCCCCTGCCGTCAGTCCCTGCGGGTTGTCCAGACCAGCGGGCGACCCAGCGCCCTGGACCGCCTGCGCCTGGAAATCAGCTGCCCCGACCAGTCCGGCTGGACCCAGACGGTCAGTACCCGTCAGGACCTGTTCCTACCTGTACTGACCACCGCCGCCACCATCGACCGCGGCCAGATCATCGAGCCCGCTCACCTGAAACATCAGCGCATCAACATCAGCCGAGCCCAGCGCGGCTTCATCATCGACCAGCAGCAGGTAGTCGGCCTCAGCGCCAAACGCCGGCTGCGTCCAGATCAGGTGCTCAACCCCGCCATGCTCAGCGAAGCAGCTCCGGTGCGCCGCGGCCAACCGGTGCGCATCGTTGCCCGCCAGCAGGGGATCCAGGCCACCACTCAGGGTGAGGCGCTGGCTGATGGCGCCGTCGGCGACATCATCCGCGTGCGCAACGGCACCAGCGACAGGGTGATTCAGGCGCAGGTCGTGGGTCCAGGGGAGGTAACCAGCACCTGGGAGTAGGTTGAAGGCAGGTTAGCGCGGGCGAGCCAAAAAAACATTTAAGGACTCTTGCAGCAGGGTCGTCTTGTCCTTGTAGCAGGCGATATAGCCGGCTCAATTTTCCGACACATCGCAAAGGATGACCCAACATGGCTCTGTCGATTCATACCAACTACTC
>Ga0209075_1003874_pt1 | contig 12211 bp, 8 predicted proteins | sample Stecom2011_FD_187523 | JGI IMG/M metagenome (GOLD analysis project Ga0209075, IMG submission 187523) | Agricultural soil microbial communities from Utah to study Nitrogen management - Steer compost 2011 (SPAdes) (version 2) | ecosystem: Environmental > Terrestrial > Soil > Agricultural land...
CCGAAACACATAACTGGACACTTTCTTCACCCGGGCCGGATACCTTGCCAGTGAGCCGGTTAACCACGGTGCCGCTGGTTTTGCGGCAGCTGCACTGGTGGCAAATGCCCATGCGACAGCCGTACTGGGGTTTCAGGCCTGCGGCTTCGGCTATCTCCAGCAAGTTGGCGTCGCCTTCAGAGCCGACTTTCAGATTGCTGTTGGTAAAGGTCACCTCACCGCCCAGTTGATCGCTATTCAGAGACGCCTGTGCCGGGGGCGCAAAGAAGGTGCTGTGCAGCTGCTCCTGTTTAAGGCCACGCTTGGTCAGCAGGTCGGTGGCCAGGTCCATCAGGCCCTTGGGTCCGCACAGGAATACTTCTCTGGCCTTGATGCCCGCGACGGTCTCCAGGTCGCTGTCGCGCAGATAACGAGGCTCGTCGCTCTCATTGGTTGCAATGATGGTCAGTGACAGGGCAGGCCAGCGCGCCGCCAATGCCTGCAGTGCTTCCCGAGCGATCACGTCATTCTGGGTGCGCACGTAATAGAGCAGGGTGACGGGCGCCCGATAGTCCCTGGCTGCCATGGTTTGAAGCTGACTCAGGATAGGGGTAATGCCACTACCGCCTGCAATGAACAGCACGGGTTGCGCCGGCTCGGGAATCAGGAACTCCCCAAACGCCTCTGTAAGCCCAATCACGTCGCCCGGTTGCAGGGCGTCGTGCATCCAGTTGGTGACCAGCCCGCCGGGCAGGCGCTTGATGGTCAGAGTGATCTGCCCCTCGGATTGCCACAACAACGGTGAGCTGGACAGGCTGAAGGTACGGGTGCGGCGAACACCCTCTATATCAGTACAGATGTTCACATGCTGACCCGCCTGGAACCCGCCCCAGCGTTTTGCCGGTTTCAGAACGAAGGTTTTGGTGTCAGCTGTTTCGTCAATAATGTTCTCTACCCGTGCCGGTGTGTACTCTTGTACCCACATCGGGTTGATGGCTTCGGCCAGGGGGTCAAAGTAGCCGGCCGGGTTGTCCCGGTTCAGTAACTGCCGGCCAAGCCAGTGAAGTGCTTTGGTGTTTGAAAGTCGTGCCAGCATGATCATTTCTCCATACTCGTTGGTACTTGTCCCACTGCATGTGTACAAGTGTTCACTAATGTGTACGACTGTACACACAAGTTTGACATTCAACAATTGCCTGGCGTGATGGTTGGCTCGAAATGACAAGTCTGGTGGTTCTTTCTCCGGTCTAATGTGTACACTTGTGAACCTGGTATAGGCGGTACGGGCAGAGGCATGGCAGACAGACAAAGGCGCAAGCCTGGGGAAACCCGCGAAAAACTGATGAGCGCCGCCCTGGCGCTGGTAGGTAAAGGGCGGCATTTTGCCAGCCTGGGCATTCGGGAAGTCACGCGGCAGGCCGGCGTGGTGCCTACGTCCTTCTACAGGCATTTCCGAAGCATGGACGACCTGGGTTTGCAGTTGGTAGATGAGCTGGGCCTAGTGCTGCGCCGAATGATGCGGGAAGCCCGGGCCAACGTCCTGCAGGCAGACAAGCTGATTGAAGAGTCCGTGGGTATTTTTGTCGCCCATGCCCAGGCCAACCGCAGTTTCTTCCTGTTCATGGCCCAGGGTCTGGCGGGGGAAAGCAGGGCAGTGCAGGAAGGGATTCGCAGTGAAATGCGCTTCTTCGCCAGTGAGCTGGCCAATGATCTTCGCCGGCTCAGGTTAATGGAACATCTCAGTGACGCAGATCTCGATGTAACCTGTGATCTGGTGGTACGAACCGTGGCCTTCAGCCTGACCGATCTGCTCAGCATCTCGGAAGATGACGACTACCAGATAGGTCAGGTGCGTAAACGCACCACCCGTTTCCTGCAGATGGTGTTTGTCGGCGCTGCCAACTGGAACAGCGACAGCGCCTGAGCCTGGCTACAGCTAGGTCACTGATGCCACGCCAATGGCCACCAATGTCGCAATGACCGGGATGGCGACCGTCACCACAAAGATGTCCTTGTAGGCTTCCTTGTGCTTGAGGCCCATGATGGTCAGCATGGCAATTACGGCGCCGCAGTGCGGCAGTGAGTCGATGCCACCGGAACCCAGGGTAGCAATCCGGTGAAGGGTCTCGGGCTCAATACCCATCGCAAGATATTTCTCCGCAAATGTTTGCATGAAGATCTGCAAACCTCCGGACCCGGAGCCTACAATCGCCGACACCACACTGACTGAGGCAAATGCGGATAACAGCGGAGGTAGCGGTAGTTCCAGGACCCACTGCGCGAAGCTGTTGAAACCGGTGGTCTGAGTCACCACGCTGCCAAACCCGATCACTGCGGCGGTGTTGAGCAATGGCATGATGGCGTCGTTGGCACCCACGCCGAGGCTCTCCATGGCTTTGCTGCGAAAATCCGGGAACAACAACACACAGCTGCCCGCGCCAATCATCAAGGCAAAGCTTGGCCAGACGATCGGCTCGCTGCCGGCGAACGCAATAAAGATTCCCAGAAACGGTGTCTCGCCGTCGGCTATCCCGAGTGCGGTTAGCAATCTTGGAATAATGATGGTGCCCAGAACCAGGAGCAGCGGAATGATGCTGCGCTGCCACTTGGGGCCGTGCTGCAGCGCAGGTGCCATGTTCTCCATGTATTCGTCCTGGGCATTCACCTGGTAGCCTTCTCCGGCTGCGCGAGCCCGGGTCCACTGCCGCTCCAGGTAAACCAGACCCAACACAAACATAACCGCGCCGGCGGTCAGTCCGATCAGTGCCCCGGCAAACAGGTCAGTGCCAAGCGCTGAGGCTCCGATGACATTGTGAATCGAGGGGGTGCCCGGAAGCGCTGTCATCGTGAAGGTGCCAGCCCCCAACGCAGTGGCGCCGCAGAACAGACGCTTCGGCAGGTTGGCCTCGCGCATCAGCGCCACGCCCAGCGGGTACATGGTGAAGATCACCACAAAGACCACGACGCCGCCGTAAGTTAGCAGCGCGCACACCAATATGGTGACCAGAATCGTGCGTTTTGCGCCCAGGCCGCGGGTGATGGCGTTGGCTATGGAGCCAGCAGCGCCGCTTGAGGCCATCATTTTGCCGAAGATGGCGCCAGCCAAAAACAGGATAAAGAACTTGCCCGCAAAGCTGAAAGCGCCCAGCGGGCCGAACGGAAAGTGCTCCAGCAGGGTCGGGGATAGCCCCAGCCCGTTGGTCACCGCAACGATCAGGCTGGATACCAGCGCTGCGACCAGAATATTGATTCCGCGCAACGCCATGACAATCAGCAAAATCAGACCGGCCAGAAGGCCAAGGTTTGCAAGCATGTGAGCTCCTGTCAGTCCCGGAAACCTGGGTCAATGCGGTCCAGCTTGCGCAGGATCATGAAATTCGCACCACCCAGATCCCTCTGTAAACGCGCTTTCTCATCCTCCCTTAATGCCACACCTTCATAATCGTGATAGGACAGACTGGCCAGCGCAAACAGACTTTGCTGGGAAAGTGGCAGCAGGCCATCCCGTTGGGCCGATACCGCAATGCCATCGGCGGTGTGCAGGTGCATCACACAGGCAGCATCTTCCCTCACCGCATGAATGGCGCTGTGGATGGTAAAGCCGGCGGGATTGATATCGAAATCGTCAGGGTCAATTTTGTTTGCGTCCTGATCAACACGCACCAGGCTCGATGCCGTGATTTCCTCGAACATCATTCCGTAGGGATTGATCAGGAAGTGGTGCTCATCGCCGGGTATTCGCGCGGAGATGTGAGTAAAGACTAGGTCGTCCCAACCGTGGAGGGCTACCAGGCGGTAGGCCGCCGCGAGATCAACCCGCAGTTGCCACTCTTGTTCACTGACGTTGTTTTTCTTTGACGGAATGGAGAGCTGTTCGGACATGATGTGCTTCCCTCTGGGCGCGTTGTTCTTGTGGTATGAATCCTCTTTGACGTCGAGTGTAGGGGTAAGTGATCGGCGAAGAAAGGTGGCGCTGCAAACGAGCGAAACGGATTTACGGCCGGATTGAACTGATCAATCCGGCCGAACTGCGGCGTGATCTGGAGACCCTGGATTAGGGCAGGGTATGTCAGCTTTGGCTTTTGGTGCCGGTAGCTCTCGGCGCTTTTGGACTTCTTTGAGGTTTTGCCTTTGTCGTTTTAGCGGGCGGAGGCAGAATCAGGCTTTCCAGCTCGTCCAGTGCTTCCCCGGTATACACCGCCAGTTTCTGCATGCTGGGCAGGGTGTCGCGGCAGCCGGTGTAGCCAAAGTTCAAGGAGCCCGCGTAACTCAGGCAGGTGATGTTCAGGGCCCCGCCGTGGGCAATCAAAGACACCGGATACATGGCTTCCAGCTTTGCGCCCTCGTAGTAAAGCGTTCGCTCCGGCCCCGGGACGTTGGAAATCGTCACGTTGAACACCGGCCGCATGCGCCCGCCCAGACCAGACATCAGCTGCAGGATATAAGGTGACATCAGCAGCATGGTGTATTGCGTCAGAGCACTTTTCGGCAGTTTTTGCAGATGTTCCTTGGCCCGTCGGGTAGACGTCTTGATTTGCTGAAGTCGGTTCAGCGGGTCGGCTTCGTCCGTTGCCAGGGAGGCAATCATGAAGCTGATCTGGGTGCCGGTGCCTTCATCGTCCGCCGGGCGAATGTTGACCGGAATGCCGGCGGTCAACGGGATGTCTGGCAGCTTGTCCTGCTCAAGCAGGAACCGCCGCAGAGCGGTACCGCAAAGGTACAGAACAATGTCGTTCAGGGAGCCACCGCTGGCATGGGCCAAGTCTTTCAGCCGTTCCAGTTGATAATGCTGGGTGGCGAAACGGCGCTGGCCGGTCACCCGATGGTTCAGCAAAGACACGGGGCCAGTGAAGGGTGCTGTCAGGCCGTCTTCCGGGTGCCGTACCGAGTGGAACAGGCGGTTACCTGCCTGCCATAACCTCGGGGCCATATCGGCCTGCAGTTTCAGTGCGTCCATGGCTTGCGACACGGCTGCCGGCACACTGGCTTCTTTGTCTGTCTTGCTGCCACGGCGCCGCTCGGGACGAACCGTCCAGGGCGGTGGCATGTTGGTGCGGTCCGGGTCGGTGGTCAGTACACGCTGCATCAGGCGCACGCCACTGATGCCGTCAATCATCGAGTGATGCATCTTGGTGTACAGGGCAAACCGGTTGTTTTCCAGCCCCTCGATGACATGGCATTCCCACAGCGGGCGGGAAAAATCCAGGGGGTTGGAGTGCAGGCGCGATACCAGGATGCCAAGCTCCCGCTCGCCGCCAGGGCGGGGCAGGGCCGAGTGTCTGACGTGGTAATCGAGATCGATGTCCTTGTCGATTTTCCAGGCTGGTGCCACCAGTCGCCCAAGAAAGCCGGACCAGGCCAGCTTGTATCCCCAGGGGGCTGCGACATCACCTGCTTCCTTCATGCGGGTCACCATGTCCCGCAGAAAAGTCTCCGTAGCGCCTTCCGGTAGCGAGAAAATCTGTAAATTACCGACGTGCATGGGGGTATCTTCAGATTCTACCGCGAGCCATGAGGCGTCCAGTGTTCCGAGACGTTTCATTCCTTGTGTATCTCCGTCACTTAGTCATTTTTTGATTGTTACATGCAAGTATACTGATTACCGCAGTAACACACGATCAAAACGCCTATTTAGTTCTGGCTTTTACGGGGTTTTGCAGTTACACAATGTAGCCATCCGGCGCTGCCGATCTGTCGGGTAGTGTGCTAATTTCTCTCTGCAAACAATGAATAACAAAGAATGACGGAGGTTTCGTGGAATCCAGCCCGCTGATCTCGGCAGGTTTGCCGGTGGCGCTCTTTATTATCATGATCGGTATCGGGATGACCCTGACCGTCCGGGATTTCCGCCAGGTAGCGGTTTACCCCCGCGGAATGGTGGTCGGCACCATCGCCCAGATTTTTCTGATGCCTCTGGCCGCGTTCGCGTTGGCTTACGTTTTTGCCGTATCGCCTGCCATCGCCGTGGGCCTGGTGATTATTGCCTCGTGCCCCGGCGGCACCACATCCAACCTGTTCGTTTTACTGGCGAGGGGCAACATTGCCCTGTCCATTGTTTTGACCGTAGTGGCCAGTCTGATCACCATCATAACCCTGCCTCTGTTTACCAACATGGCCCTGCAGCATTTCATGGGCACGGCAGAAGACATCTCGCTGCCCGTAGGCAAGACCATCGGCATGCTGGTGGGTATTGTGCTGTTCCCGGTGGCGATTGGCATGATCGTGCGCACCCGCAAGCCCGAGGTGGCGCGCAAGGCGGAGAGCGTGGTCAGTATTTTCGGGGGCGTGGTGCTGGCGGTTTTGATTGTGGCGCTGTTGTTCGGTGTTCGTGATCAGATTGGCGACTTGCTGAAACAGGCCGGCCCTTCAACCATCATGCTTAATGTGGTTGGCATTCTCCTTGGCCTGCTCGCCGGGCGGGTAGCGGGCCTGACTCAGCGCGAGTCGCTGGCCGTGGCGGTTGAGCTGGGCGTCAAGAACGCCACCATTGGCCTGATGGTCACCCTGACACTGCTGGAGTCCAGTGCCATGTCGATTCCAGCGGCGGTGTATGGCGTGCTGATGTTCCCCATTGGGTTCCTGTTGGCCGTGTATGGCCGCAAGGTGATTCCGAAGTCTTCACTGGACAAAAAAATAGGCCTCAAGTTGTAGGTCTAAAGTCCTGGTTATTCGCCAGTAAGTGACAGTTCTATTCATGTATTTATTGTATTGGAATAGTGTTTTGGGCACGCGGATCCAATACGAATTCCGTCATTGCCCGTAACTCATGGGTGAAAGGCAATGAGGAGACCAAGTAATGAGGAATACTCCCGGTATGGTGGCACTGTTGGGCAGCAGCCTGGTCATTGCCAGCCCGGCTTACGCCCAGCCTTCTGACACGTCGACGGATGAGCTGGTACTGGAAGTGTCGGCCCCGCGCCTGGTGCGGGATTTGTACCAGACCCCCGCAGCGGTTTCTGTGGTGGATGCCCCCGCCATACGCCAGGGCCAGCAGCGCCTGCAACTGGATGAATCCCTCAATACCGTGCCTGGCCTGTTCTTCCAGAACCGTTACAACTTCGCCCAGAATCTGAGACTGTCGACCCGTGGCTTTGGGGCTCGCGCGCCCTTCGGCATTCGTGGTATCCGCATTCAGGTGGACGGCATTCCCTATACCCTGCCGGATGGTCAATCGCAGATCGATGCCATTGACCTGGATTCCGCCCAGCGCATCGAGGTTATTCGGGGCCCGTCCTCGGTGCAGTATGGCAATGCGGCCGGTGGCGTGCTGGATATCACTACCGCCCGGGGGGATGACTTACCTCCGGGTGCCCGGTTGCGCCTGGATGGCGGTAGTGATGATTATCGTAAAGCGGCGATACAGGGTAATGGGGTGCGCGGCGACACCAGCGCAATCGCGACCCTGTCCTGGATGAATGTGAACGGTCATCGTGAACAGAGCGAGGCCGAGAAGGGGTTGTTTAATGCCCGAGTGTCCCATGAACTAGACGCCGGGCGTGAACTGACGGCGACATTCAATGCGCTGCACAACCCGAAAGCCCAGGACCCCGGCGGTCTGACGCTGGCCCAGGTACAGGAAGACCCGAATCAGGCCACCTTTATGGCCAAGCGCCTGGATAGCGGCCAGACCGTCAATCAGCAAACCCTGGGGCTGCAGTACCAGGATGCCTCTGCATGGCCCGGCGAGCTGACAGTGAACACCTTTTACAGCCACCGGGATTTCGCCCAGCAACTGCCATTCCCCGGCGCTAGCCGCGTGGCCTATGACCGCCATTTTTATGGAATCAGTTCCCAGTACCAGCACACCTCCGAACTGATGAGCCGGCCGTTGACCTGGGTAACCGGTGTGGATGTCCATCGGCAGTCGGATGACCGCCGGCGCTACCAGGTGTCAGCCATGGGCGAAATCACCGGGCAAACCCAGGCTGAGACCCAGAATGCCACCAACACCGCCGTTTTCGCCCAGGGCGACTTGTCATTGACCGACCGGTTAAACCTGTCACTGGGTACTCGCTGGGATAATTTACGGTTGTCAGTGGATGATGACTGGCTCGAGAACGGCGATGACTCCGGTAGCCGAACCTTTCGAGAGGTAAGTGGTGTTGTGGGCGTGAGTTATCGTCTGGCACCTCGGCATCAGCTATACGCAACCCTGGGCACGGCGTTCGAATCACCCACGTTTACCGAATTCGCCAACCCCACTGGTGCCGGTGGCTTTAACCCCGATGTAGAGCCACAAAAAGCACTGAACCGGGAAGTTGGCGTTCGCGGCTTGTGGGGTGACTCGCTCAGTTATGACCTGGCGCTGTTTTCCATCCGGGTGAAAGACGAAATCCTGCCCTATGAACTGGACGGCCGCACCTTTTATGAGAATGCCGGCGAAACCCGTCGTAACGGTGTTGAACTGGGGCTCGGTTGGGATATCTCCTATGCCTGGCGGGTGACCACAGCGCTGACGCTGGCGGACTACGAGCTGCGGGACTTTACCGATGAGCAAGGCAACGATGCGAACGGAAACGACATTCCCGGCCTGCCTGGCACGCTCTGGGTGTCGGAACTGGAGTGGCAAGGTATGGCTGGCCGGTTTGCAGCGCTGGAATGGCAGTATGTCGGCAGTTTCTATGCCGAGAACAGCAACCAGGCCAAGGTGAGCGACTACTGGCTGCTGGGCGCCCGCGCCGGTGAAACCGTGCGGCTTGGCACCCAGACGCTCAATCTTTATGCCGGTGTCCGCAATGTGCTGGATGAAGACTACTTCAGCAACGTGCGCATTAATGCCAACGCAGACCGGGCCATTGAGGACAGGGGTTACTTTGAGCCCGGCGCCGGAAGAACTTTCTATGCGGGCATTGAATTGACTTTCTGATTTGTGAATCTCAGGGGTGGCCCATTGTGGTCACTCCTCCTCAGCGCCTCTGGGTGGGCAGTGATGTTCCTCAACCACCTTGCCCTCATCCACACTTTCCAGGTGCACATCAAAGCCCCACAGCCGGTGGGCGTGTTTCAGCACTTCGTCTGTTTCCTTGCCAAGTGGTACCCGGTCTACGGGAATATGGCGCAGGGTTAGTGAGCGGTCGCCCCGCACGTTTACATTCCACACCTGTATGTTGGGTTCCCGGTAACTGAGGTTGTACGGGCGCGCCAGTTTCTCCCGTAAGGTGCGGTAGCCCGGATCGTCGTGGATGGCGGTCACGGTGTAATGGTCTTCCTGGTCATCGTTCTCGATGGCGAACAGTTTGAGGTCCCGCATTACCTTGGGCGACAGGAACTGTTGAATAAAGCTCTCGTCTTTGAAGTTGCGCATGGCGAAGTGCACGGTTTCAAGCCAGTCTTTGCCGGCGATGTCCGGGAACCATTCGCGATCTTCGGCGGTGGGGTTCTCGCAGATGCGGCGCAGGTCGGTGAAGATGGAAAAGCCCAGGGTGTAGGGGTTAATGCCGGAATACCAGGGGCTGTTGAACGGCGGCTGGTACACCACGGCGGTGTGGCTTTGCAGGAATTCCAGCATGAAGCCGTCGGTCACCAGGCCTTTTTCGTACATGCGGTGCAGCAGGGTGTAGTGCCAGAAGGTGGCCCAGCCCTCGTTCATCACTTGAGTCTGGCGTTGCGGGTAAAAGTACTGGGCCAGCTTGCGCACAATACGCACCAGTTCCCGCTGCCAGGTTTCCAGCAGCGGCGCGTTCTTTTCGATGAAGTACAGCAGGTTCTCCTGCGGTTCTTCCGGGTACCGGGGTTTGCGCTTGACTGGGTCGTCGTCTTCTTCCAGTTTCGGGATGGTGCGCCACAAATCGTTGATGCGCCGTTGCTGGTATTCTTCCCGCTCTTTCTGGCGCAGGGCTTCTTCCGCTGCGGAAATGGGCGCCGGGCGCTTGTAGCGGTCCACGCCGTAGTTCATCAGGGCGTGGCAGGAGTCGAGGATCTCTTCCACCGCATCTACGCCATGGCGTTCCTCGCATTCGGCGACATAATTGCGGGCAAACACCAGGTAATCGATAATGGCACTGGCGTCGGTCCATGTGCGGAACAGGTAGTTGCCCTTGAAGAAGGAATTATGGCCATAGCTGGCGTGGGCAATCACCAGCGCCTGCATGGGCAGGGTGTTCTCCTCCATCAGGTAGGCGATACAGGGGTTGGAGTTGATCACAATCTCGTAGGCCAGCCCCATCTGCCCGCGTTGATAGCCCTTGGAGGTCTGCAGGAACTGCTTGCCGAACGACCAGTGGTGATAACCCACAGGCATGCCCACGGAACTGTAGGCGTCCATCATCTGCTCGGCGGTAATCACCTCTACCTGGTTCGGGTAGGTGTCCAGGCCGAACTCGGCCGCGCACTTGGCGATTTCCTCGTCGTACTTCTGGATCAGCTCGAAGGTCCACTCCGAGCCGGTGGAAATGGGCGTTCCTGCCTTGGGTTGTTCGCTCTCCGGTGCGTTCGGGCGATCAATCAGGCTGCTCATGCCGCTTTCCTCTCGAACAACTGTCGGAATACCGGGTAAATATCGCCAGGGTCTGCAATCTGTTGCATGGCAAAACTCTGGGGAAACTGTTCCAGGATTTTCTCGTACTCGTACCAGAGCATCTGGTGGTCCTGGGGGGTGATTTCGATGTAGGAGTAGTACTGCACCAGCGGCAGAATGCTGTTGGCCAGCAGTTTGCTGCACACCGGAGAGTCATCGTTCCAGTTGTCACCATCCGATGCCTGGGCGGCGTAGATGTTCCATTCCGCCGGCGAGTAACGGGCTTCGATGATCCTGTGCATCAGTTTCAGGGCGCTGGAGACAATGGTGCCACCGGTTTCCCGGCTGTAGAAGAATTCCTCTTCGTCCACTTCCTTGGCGCTGGTGTGGTGGCGGATAAACACCACGTCGATCTTCTTGTAGTTCTTTTTCAAAAACAGATACAGCAGGATGAAAAAGCGCTTGGCGATGTCTTTGTGCATCTGGGTCATGGAGCCGGACACATCCATCAGGCAGAACATCACGGCACTGGTGGCGGGCTTGGGCTGCTTTTGATGTTGGCGGTAGCGCAGGTCGATTTCGTCGATAAACGGAATGCGTTTGACGTTCGCCTTCAGTCGCGCAATTTCCTCTTCCAGCACCTTGATCTGGTCTTCGTGGCTGAATGCCGGGTCCAGGTCATCGGGTGCGCCTTTCAGGGCCTCAAGCTGCTTTTCCAGGTCTTTGATCTTCTTTTTACGGGCGCCACCCAGGCCGAGCCTGCGGGCATGGGCGCCCCGCAAGGAACGCACCACGTCCAGCTTGGCGGGTACGCCCTGGCTGGTAAAACCGGCCCGCACGTAGCTGAAAGCCTCGGTGTCTTTCAGCTTTTTCCGCGCCAGGTTGGGCAGTTCCAGGTCGTCAAACAGGAATTCCAGGAACTCTTCCTGGGTGATCTGGAAGGCGAATTCGTCCATGCCTTCGCCATCCGGACTGGCCTGGCCTTGCCCCTGACCTTTGCCGCCACCGCCAGGAGGTTTGGGAATGGTGTCGCCGGCGACCCACTCCTGGTTGCCCGGATGCACCACTTCCCGCCGACCACCGGGGCCATGGTGGAAAATGGGTTCCTGTATATCCCGGGCTGGAATGCTGACTTTCTCACCCCGTTCAATATCCGTGATGGACCGCTTCTGGACCGCTTCAGACACCGCTTTTTTGATGTGATGGCGGTAGCGACGCAGGAACCGTTCTCGGTTCACTGCGCTTTTATTCTTACCGTTCAGTCGCCGGTCGACTATGTGGGTCATACCCATAGGTCTGCTCCCGCTGGCCGTTAATGGGACTTACGTACACGCAGATACCACTCGGCGAGCAAGCGGACCTGTTTCTCCGTGTACCCACGCTCGACCATGCGTTCCACAAACTGTTTGTGCTTCTTCTGGTCTTCCTGGCTGGCTTTCGGATTGAAGGAAATCACCGGCAGCAGGTCTTCGGTATTCGAGAACATCTTCTTCTCGATCACGCTACGCAGCTTCTCGTAACTGAGCCAGCTGGGGTTCTGGCCCTGGTTGTTGGCCCGGGCTCGCAGTACAAAGTTGACCACTTCGTTGCGGAAATCTTTCGGGTTGGAAATGCCCGCAGGCTTCTCGATTTTTTCCAGCTCGTCGTTGATGGAGCCCCGGTCGAGGATCTCCCCGGTTTCCGGGTCCCGGAACTCCTGGTCCTGTATCCACAGGTCGGCGTAGGTCACGTAGCGGTCGAACAGGTTCTGGCCGTATTCGCTGTAGCTTTCCAGAT
>Ga0209075_1003875_pt1 | contig 12211 bp, 8 predicted proteins | sample Stecom2011_FD_187523 | JGI IMG/M metagenome (GOLD analysis project Ga0209075, IMG submission 187523) | Agricultural soil microbial communities from Utah to study Nitrogen management - Steer compost 2011 (SPAdes) (version 2) | ecosystem: Environmental > Terrestrial > Soil > Agricultural land...
AAGAAAGGGCTTTTATGAATGCCCTGATTTCTTCATCCTTGGCTAACATTTGGGCGCTGCTTCGGACATGATACAGAAATTTATCTTCGATGAGCGCTATATTCTCTGTTTTAGTGAGAGGGCAGACGGCCCGCGCCCGTGGATCTATTTTGACTTTTAAAATACCTTTTTGGTTAATGTAGGGAACTAAAGGAAACATCCGGCAGGAGAGGGGTCGTAAGTTGCGGTCACATTCACCGTTACAGACAAGCAAGAGTGTGCTGTGGTGTGTCCTGGATTGATCATTAGTTTTTAAATTGGTTTGGGTGATGGTGAAATATTTTTTTCCTTCTTCATCTCCTTCAATCATTCCTTCCTCACCTGGATAAAGATACATGCCCAGGGTTTCCTGCTCTGATCCTCGGCAGCAAGCGTGTCCGCAGAGCAGACCGCAGTCATTCCAAAGGGGAGTGACCTTATTCAGTTTTTTATAAACTGATTCATATAAGATTTTTTTATCCATGAGTCTCCTTATAATTTCTGAAAAATGGACTTGTTTTTATTATGAGTGTAGATTACGATTCTTGGCTTGTCAATAATATTCAAGGCGCTTTTTTTGTAACCGTATAGACCGTATAGAAAGAATAATTCATCTTAAGTAGTATTAAGTGTAATAGTATTCTTCCAAGGTCAGGTTGTTTTTAATTATTTCTAAAGCGATTCTTGGGCCGACGTACCGCAGATGCCATGGTTCGTATTGATATTCTGTGATCTCCTCTTTACCCTGTGGATAACGAATAATAAATCCGTATTTATGGGCGTTTTTACTTAACCACTTTCCCTCTTTGGTTTGACCGAAGTCTTCACTTAATTCATATCCCACGGTTGGACAAGAGACGTCAATTGCTAGTCCGGTCTGGTGTTCGCTTTCTCCAGGCCGTGCGCTGACCCATTCCGCTTCTGCCTCCCCCTTGATTTTTACATTGTGATTAAAGACGGCTTCTTGACGCGCATAAGAACGGTAGGCGGAGACTCCTGCTAACTGTAGACCGTCGTACTTGGCAGCTTTAAACAACTTCTCCAGAGCCTGGGCCGCTTCCTTTCGCATTAGCCTTTTGGGTAAATTTTCTTCAAAGGTGAAAGGGATGTCCGGGATGGTTAGGTCCTTCGGTGCATAGTCCATGGGCAAGGGTTGGGATTTGTTGACCAAAACCTCAATAGAGTCGTGGTGGAATACGGGGATTTTTCCTTTCTTCTCTATGCCCAAATTTGTTGCACGCTCCTCGGCTTACCGGTCCCATTTAGAAATATTCGACCGTAATAAGCAGTTTTTTCACGAGAATATTTCTTTAATTCCGAATCCAAAAGTTTACAGAAAATTTTACCAACATGTATTGACTTGGATAACATAATTATTATAGTATATTCCACAGCTGGTTAATTTTGTCAGAGAAAAGTTATATTATGTTTGCAGAGGGAGGAAGAGATGGACCTGGAAACAATATTTGAGGAGAGGAAGGCATTGAACACAACAGAGGTTATTGCCTTCCTGCGAAAAAAAGGTAGGGTGAGGTTGAGTGAAGCAGGGGTTGATCTGCGAGTTTATTATTTTACCCCTTTTTCTGGAGAGATGTTTAAGATCTATCTATATAACGACGGGACAATGAGCCTTTCAGAGAAGAGTGGTAAAAAAAGGGCCAGACTGTAAAAATAGTGTTAAAGAACGGCTATGATTTGCCGATAATTTTAGTGGGAACATGACTAAGGAGAGAATAAAATGAATCTCTTTCGCCTTGACAAAGTCGGTATGGTAAAAAATAACGCCCACCGGGTAAAGACCGATAAAAAACTCCACGGCGGACTGCGGCAGCGGACCGCTAATTCAACACTGGTTCAACTGGGAAACCCGGACTTAAGGGCTACCGGTGTTTACCATCCGTCCACGATGAAAAGAAAGGGAAATCTCCATCCGGAACTTCTCCGAAATACAACAGCTGAAACTTTACGGTCCATAGTGGAAAGAATGACCTATAAGCAGGCTTCGTCTAGCACGAAAACGGACGAAGAATACTGGAGCGCTGAAGCCACCTCACAACGAGTAATTGAATTGGTAAAGACGTTAGCTGCTGATGATCCAGAGCGGTTTCAGCAGATGAAGCTAGGATTTATTAAGGGGTTTAATGATGCCCAGGCTTTATATGGAGGTAAACTTCCGGAGGTATGCAGGAAGACCTTTAATCTGGCGATTGAGGTTTTTGATTCATGGATGGCAAACAAGGATAACCCATAATCTGCTTCACTTCACCATTTGTTTTCTTTAATTGTATATGTTAATTCACAAGGGACCTCCTGTTTATCAGGAGGTCCCTATTTTAAACAAAGCAACCGGTCCCCCCGATTACTCTGTTTCTCCTTCAAGAAGCGGAAAATCTATGTTTAGAACTTCCTCTGCAGCCTCGGTAATAGTAATATGGTTATCGGTCACCTGAAGATCATCCGGAAGAGACGAGGTGTCCAATTCTAACCGATAAGTTCCGGGTGTTAAAAGCAGATAATAGTCTCCGTTCTGTCCGGTTACAGTAGAGTGTCTCCCATCGGATGAACAGACTTTGACCCCGCGCTGGGGCTGATCTTTCTCGTCATAAAGACCGTTTCTGTTTTTATCAATATACACTCTGCCGGAAACAGAACCAACAATTTCCAACCCAAGGTTGATCGACTGGATTGAGCCGGCGGTGACTGTCAACATCATGTCATCATTGATGGCCCGGTATTTAATGGGCAGGGTATAAACGTTAATACGGATCCGGCGGATACCCGGCGAAATACGGTGAAAGATAAATCGTCCTTGCCCGTCCGTGACTGTCAGGGCGATTTTGTCAATAGCAACCTCAATCCCGGGAATGCCTTTTTCCCCTTCGTCCATGATGCCGTTGGCGTTTTCGTCCAGAAATACGCGACCGGAAATTTGTCCGTCATTGACACTACCGATATTGTCACCCGGTAGTATACCGTAGGGCGTGAACGAAAAGCCGCCGTCCAGTTGGACTGAGATTGTATAAGTCGTGGTCTCGCCTATGGGGGAATCCGGTTCATAAGCATAGACCCCCGAAATTCTTAGATATGTTTCCGGGATGATTTCCTTGTAATAGGAGGTATTAAGGGACCATTTGTCCCAATAGCGAGCATTTTTTCTTCGTTCGCTATAGCCCATTCCTAAACTTAAATAAGAGGTGTCCGGATTCTTCTGCCACATAGTAAGCTTGAGGCCGTTTTCTCCGCTTTTATCCATCTGTTGGCCTGCGCTTCCGCTTGCGACGCGACTTTTTTCAAACTCGGAAAACAGGTAAATTGAATACCGGCGATCAGAATTCAAGCCCAGACCAAGCTCCATCCAGTAATTGTTGAAGCGGGTCTTTTCCTCCTCTAGTTCAGGCCAGGCGGGAGAGGTTTCCTTTTCACCGATCCAGCCCAACTCCAAAACTCGATCGGAAAATCCTCCGGTACTCCAGTTTACTTCGGCTCGCTGATTTACGCTCTCCTGGTGATCAGCAGAGGATTGAGTGGTTTCACTGATTAACCCCATAGCGCTTCCGGAAAAAAGCGGAAGAGAGAGACCGGCCTCGTGGGAAGTTAATTCCTCGCCGGTAGAATCTTGGAAATCCCGGTCCTGGTGGGAACCGCGAATATGGACTAAGAAGTCTCGGCGAGGCTGCCAAAAGGTTCCCAGTTCGTATTCTTCAAGTTGGCCTTCTTCACAATCTGCGAATACAGGGTGGAAAGTTTCTGGTTGATAATAATAAGAGGTTAAAAAAGTTATATTCGGAAGTCCTAGGTTTAGGGACGCTCTTCCGGCGCTGCCCAGATCGGGCGAGACATACCAGGCTTTTGTATCAAAGGTTAAGTTGGAAAGTAACTGCCAGTTGGAGATTTCACTGAATTGCAGTATTTTTTCAGAGGTGTCAGTGGCATCAATGGCGGCCAGGTTCAGACCTAAAGTCGATGCTTCAAAGCCGATTATCCATTCAGAAACTGATGAGAAAAGGTTTTTATAGGAATTAAAGTAGTTTTCCTCTTGAAAACCTATAGAGGTCAAAAAGTGTGATGTCTTTGGCGGCAGGTAATTATCTCGGGGTAAGTAAGTCCAGGTTTTCTCTTCCACCACTGTCTCTCCATCTTTAACTAGGAGACGCATTTTATGGCTTCGGCGTGGAACCAACCAGAGTTCGAGTTCATATACTCCGTTCTCCACAGTTTTTGTTTGATATAGCAGATCATCCACGAAGAGTTCCACAGAGAAGCCGCTGGGCGCCAGGCCGCGTAGAGTTGGCCTTTTTTCCAGATAGAGCGGGCGCCAGTCGGGAGTGGCATAGGCGAGACCGTTTACTTCCCAGGGATAGGGATAAAATGTGGCGTAAGTAAGGCTCAGTGTGCCAATGAACCATTTTCCTAATTCCGTTTCTTTTTCCCAGAGCAATTCATTGATTTCAGCAGACAGATCTCGGGTATCAAAATCATAATCCACTAAACCGCCGATGGTCAGTTGTCCGCCCCAGATAGTTCCCCCGGTTTGCCAGGATAAACCGGTGCTAAAACTATCATACTCGGGTGGAGTAGAATATGTATAGGTAGTGTTACTTAAATATGATAACCTATTTATCGGTTGAAAGGGGTTAGGATCAAGGGCTGCCGTTTCCTGGTGGAAATCTTCATCACCAGGCGTTGTTTTGTTTTTGGAAAAACCGTACATTTTAATTTCGAGTGAGGCGGCGTTCCAAAGAGCGGAGGACCCGGTCAGTAACTGAAAGTCACTTAACGACAGATAATATTCGTCGCGGATGGGAAGAAAGACGCCTTCCACAGCTACTCCGATTCCGCGCAGATCAATGAGATTGTTCTCCAGATATATGCGGTTGGTTTCCGTGGAGAAACCGATCGTCCATGTTTCACCTTCTGAGACCACCTGGTATCCACAATAGAGAGCAAGAGCGCGTACTGGAACATATGGTTCTTTTTTAATTAGGACTTCAAGATCTGCGGAGAAGGAAGGAAAAGTAAAGCGGATAATGGAGAATTCATGTGCGCCTTCGCGTGTGGTCGCGCTGAGCTCACTAAAATTAAGCGGCACGAAAGCGCCTTCTGAAATTCCCAGAGCAACTTGTGAAAATAAACAGATTGAGCATAAAGATAAGGATAACGACAATGTTAATGTTAGGAAAAGAAGACTGCCAGATTTTTCCTGCAATGGGCTCCCCCCCCTTTACTCGGCAAATATCGTGAAGGCCACGACATTTTTGAACCCGGTGGGTTCCTCATTTTGTTCGTACTCCAAGAGGTCGCCTGCATACAACGGAGGAATAAATAAAAATTCACTTTCCACTTGATAGGCGCCGGGAGGTAATTTCAGAGGAAGATGGCCTGTTAAAAAGCGGGTTTTTCCCGGAAAGACCACGCTTCCTATGTACTTTCCTTCACCATGCACCGTATTGTTTTGGTCAAGAATTTTGAAACGCCCGTTTATACGTAGATGAGAATTTCCAGTGGAGTTGATTTTACATCTTAGTTCTAAACCGGATTTTGGCTCGTATTTTACTAACACCTCTTCAACCGATCCTCGTCTGGAAACGGGTTGACTATATCCATAAATCGTAACCAGAATATTACTAACCATGGTCAGAGTGGACTCTGCTTCCGCCGGTTCGCTGGCAAACAGGATGGCGCATCTGTGCTCTCCGGCGGGAATCTGTGAAGGAGCGTTAATGCTAAATCTAACGATTTGTTCCTTTCCGGGAGCAAGTTGAAAAAGTTTAGGGTTAAATCTAAGCCAGTGAGCGCAAGAAGTATATGATTGGCCCGGTAGTGTAAATAGAGGGTTTCCTTCTTCATCCATTTCCCAATCCCTGACATCCACTCCGATCCGCACCGCTTCCGATCCGTTGTTCTTAATGGTAATAGCCTGCGTCTCCGCTTTTCCCGGAGAAAGTAGTAGTTCAAAGCGAGAAGGTTGAATAATTAATTCGGTAGCGCCTTGACTTTGTGTTGAAAGCAGTAAGAAAAAGAAAAATATCCCTAATAATGTAGTTGTTTTTTTATTACATTTCATACTTTTACCTCCCTCGCAGTTTACTCAGATGATTTTGGACTAAACAAGTTCTATGTCGTGAAACTAAATATAATTAAAGAGAAAAGGCGGACCGAAGCCCGCCTCTTCGGTTACTCTTGATATGCTGTAAAGTAGACGGCGAAATTGTACTTTCCGGGAGTGGTTTCACTGTCGATTACACCACGGAATTGGTAGTCGCCAAGTTCCTGCCCGTCATTGCCAGTGGGTGTGGTGGAGTCCCAAATCGGAGTGAGACTCCAGGCATTCAATGGTTGCCAAGTTCCGTCAGTTTTCCGGTATTCAAAACCCAACTTGTTGTTCTGGGCAATTTGGTTCTCGAATTTGGTTTGATGACCGGCGCGGACCATATATGCGGTTCTACCGATACGAGCGGCCCACGGGGCATTAGAGTATACCCAAACTTCGTAGTTACCACTTTCCGCATAGGTTGCCTCTTGCCCGGGAACCGGAGTGACATCTTGAATAAAGGAGTCGGTTAAGACGCCACCCGGGATCCAATCATTTGACCAGTCTTCCACACCGTTAACTCTGATGACGAGTAATGGACGGATGGTCAGTTCCGCAGGGACATATACTGCAGCGCCTGTATAGTAGTAGGGAATAGGACTTCCATATCCCGCCGCAAAGGCCGGAGTCACTGCCAGGCAAAGCAAAAGGACCGCGGTAAGTAGTATACATCTAAATTTCATTTCTCTGATTCACCTCCTTTCCTAAAATGCTTTCCCCCTTACGGGGAGAAGGGAGAATTTCAAAAGTAAATCGTATTCGCCAGCCCGGAGAGCAAGCATAGAAGCTTTTTGCCAGTCCAGGGTTAAACTGTGCTCTCCTCCGGCTTCGCCTTGTGCTAAAACCACAGGTTGATTAGGTCCTAGTTGAACAGGGGAGGAAGAAAGAAAGTTTATAGAAGCAGTCTTATGTAAGCTCTCGCAGAGTAAAGCCAGGCCATGTTCGGATTTGGTCAGCTCTACCTGAAGAAGCCAGGGAGCATTAGCCTGGATTTGCAAGGTGATCCGTCCTGCTTGGGGGTGATCATCTGTAATACGTAGACGGTTGATGGTTTAAAGAGTGATTTTGGCCAAAAAAGGGACTGCCAGGTTTAAGGCTTCCGTTCGCCCTACCCTTGCCTGCCCTGGGGTAAGAAGTGTGACCGTGACGGGTAATTCATAATCGCCCGGAGGCATCGTCCAATCAAAATCCCAGATGATTGGGATTGTTTGATGGTGTGGACCGTGCCCTGACAGTTCATGGTCAAGGAGGCAGGTGATGCCGTCTCCCTTGGAGTGCACGTCCCATTGTAGAGTCCAATCTGTGGTCGTATTAATTTCCACATATAGTTCGGCCTTTGCCGTTAAGTGTTGATTTTTTACCTCCGGGACCAGAGGAACCAGACGAAAATTAACCACTGATACCTTAAGGAGGGCGTTTTGGTGATTACCTGCTAAGGCCGGACCAACACCATTGAAGGAGAAGAAAAGGAACGACCCGATGATCAATAAATACTTATATATTTTTTGCTTATATGTGTTCAAGTTTCTGCCCCCCAAACTATGAATCTGAAACAGTTTATGTATTTGGAAAAAAAATATTACAAAGAACATAAAAAAAAACAGGGCGAAAAACCCTGTTCAGATAGAGAAAATACTTAAACACCATCTAAAACCATAGAAATATTTTTTGTCCGATCTAAGCCTGACCGAACAATTAAGAAATTAATCAGAAAAATGATTGGGTTAGCGGGTTAACATTCCGAGTGACCGCAGGCCAAACATTTAGCGCATCCCTCAACGTATCCAAAGGCGTACATGCCACAGGCCGGACAGAGATTAAATCCGGTCCGGGGTTGATTGACACTGTTTAACTCCAAGTTTCCTTGAGTGGCTGAGGTTTCTTCCTTGACTAACTTTCCATTTTTAATGTATTCATCCAGGAATTGTCCAATGGCATCCGGTACGGAGCGTACCCGTTGAGGACCAAACCCCACTGACCGGCTCCCACCGATCCCACGTAATTGTCCAGCTACCTCTTGCGGATCAATTCCACACCGAAAGGCCAATGAGACCAGACGGGCGATTGCCTCGGTAAAAGCCATGATATCACTTCCCGCCTTTCCAATTTGGGCAAAAAGTTCAAAAGGAAGCTGATCATGTAGATTAAGGGTTAGATACAAAGTTCCTTCTGGAGTACGTCTGCTATCCGTTAATCCGACTAAGCGGGCCGGACGGTGTAGGGGTTTAATCTTTCCCCAAGTCGGGGGAGGGAGTTCTGAGCTTAAAGTTAGTTTGGGAGTTGGGGTTTTGTCCTCCACTCCTTTCTGCATGGGCTGGTTTTTAATACTGCCATCACGGTAGACGGTTACTCCTTTACATCCCAGTTGGTAGGCGAGGCGGTAAACTGAGGATACGTCTTCGACAGCGGCATGTTCCGGAAAGTTAACGGTCTTGGAAACAGCATTATCCGTAAATTTTTGAAAAGCCGCCTGCATTCTAATGTGCCATTCAGGTTTAATCTGATGAGCGGTAATAAAAATACATTTTATGTCCTCCGCTATTTCTGGGAAAGCTTGGAGATTTCCACTCTCTGCAATCCTTTTGATCAGTTCTTTACTGTAGAAGCCACGTTCCTTGGCTATGGAGGCAAAGAGTGGGTTTACTTCGATTAGGCGGTCATCATCCAGAATTTGTCTGGTAAAGGCGATACTGAATACGGGCTCCACCCCACCGCTGGTCCCGGCAATAATACTCAAAGTACCGGTTGGGGCAATTGTGGTCGTTGTGGCATTACGGAGTGGAGGACTATCCGTACGGTCATAGATACTACCGGGGAAGTTTGGGAACGGACCTCGCTCGTCTGCTAAAGCCGCCGAAGCGATCTTGGATTCTTGATCGATAAAACTCATCACCTGCTCCGCTAGATCCAGCGCCTCTTGAGAATCATAGGGGATTTTTAGTTTGATTAAAAGCTCGGCCCAACCCATTACTCCCAAACCGATTTTGCGGTTGGCTTTACAGATCTTTTCAATTTTTGCTATGGGGTAGCGGGTGGAGTCGATCACATCATCAAGAAAGCGCATCCCTATATGGACGGTGTTTTTTAAGTCATCCCAGTTGATCGTAGTTTTTTCGTCTACCTCGCGCGTCATTAAAGAGAGGTTGATTGATCCGAGATTGCAGGCTTCATAGGGGAGCAGGGGCTGTTCCCCACAGGGGTTTGTGCTTTCAATTCCCCCCAGGTTCGGGGTGGGATTAGCCTCATTAATCCGGTCAATGAAGATGATTCCCGGTTCGCCGGAAGCCCAGGCTGATTCAACAATTAATTCAAAGATTTCACGGGCTTTTTTTGTTCCGACCGGAGCGTTCGTCCTGGGATTAATCAACGGATATGTTTTTCCTTTGATTACAGCCTCCATAAAGGAGTCGGTTATAGCTACGGAGAGGTTGAAGTTGGTATATTCGCCTGTGCCATGTTTGGCAGTAATGAAACTGCGGATATCCGGGTGGTCAACCCGGAGGATTCCCATATTTGCCCCCCGTCTGGTTCCTCCTTGCTTTACAGCCTCTGTGCTGGCGTTATAGACTTTTAGGAAAGAAAGGGGACCGCTGGCTACTCCCCCGGTGCTACCAACCTGATCGTTTTTTGGGCGAAGCCGGGATAAAGAAAATCCCGTCCCTCCACCACTCTTCTGGATTAAGGCGGCAATTTTTAGAGTTTCAAAGATTGAGTCCATTGAGTCCTCAATAGGTAGGACAAAACAGGCGGCTAACTGTTGAAGCTCTCGGCCGGCATTCATGAGCGTGGGAGAGTTGGGGAGAAATTTTCTTTCATCCATCAGCTTGTAAAATTTCTCTGTCCATTCCTTGGCGACGGAAGCCGGATGCTTATAGACCTTCGTTTCAACCTTTGCGATGTTTTCAGCTACTCTATGTAGCATCTCTTCCGGTGTTTCCACAATCTTGCCGTCGACCTTTTTTAGGTACCTTCTTTCCAGGACTGTGCGAGATATTTCCGATAAGATCAAAAAAGACGCCCCTTCCTTGGTATAAATATTTAATGAATCTCACGTTTTAACAAATTGAGGATAAGTAAAATAAGGGTTATAATATCTTAATAAGGGCTATGATAACTCAGATCAAGAAGATAAACTGTCGAAATATGAAGATTCCACAAAATAACACCATAGCATTACCTGAGCGTTACAATATATTGATCTTTATTAATTTTATCTACAATATATAGATTTGTCTACCTTCATATAGAGCGTGTTTCATCAATATCAGTCAATTTAAAAGGCCTATACTAAAACCAGTTCACAACCTTAAGTTTATTGTCAAATATCTTTTATCTTGTCGATTGTTAAAGATAAAACCCTTCTTTGAAGGGTTTTATCTCAGATAACCCCGATTTCAGTCGGATTGTCGAGTCAGTCGAAGGCCTTCTTTAGTTTGTTTAAGATCGGTAAGAGAATACTGGCGGTTGGTTGTTGCAGCATGATGCAGTGATTAAGGGAAAAGCGACTTCCGGAGGGAAGTAGTTTAGGGCGATGGCAGTGCCGGCGCCGTTAATACGGAGACAAACAGTAAACATAAAGGGTAAAGGGTCGGCTTTTCCCAAATAAACAGTGCGCACAATAAAAAGGTTTATTTTGTGATTTCTATCAGATAAACCGGAATGTTTTGTAGAAACACGGAAACAGAAAGAAATAGATTTCCAATATAAAGAATTAATATAAATAAAAGGAAATAACTGAAGGAAGAAAAGAGGTGAAATAATGATCACACCAGATGAACTCGGATTAATTCCCACCAAACCCGGGGTCTATATAATGAAGGATGAAACCGGAAAGAGCATCTATGTTGGGAAGGCGGTCTCACTGCGGCAAAGAGTGCGCTCATATTTTCAGGACTCTGCTGACCATTCTCCACGGATCGCCAGTATGGTGCGGCAGGTGAAGGCGATAGACTTTATTACCACTGCCTCTGAGGTGGAGGCGCTGGCTTTGGAATGCAACATAATCAAAGCGGAGCGGCCTAAATATAATGTGCGCCTGCGGGACGACAAACAATATCCCTGGCTCAAAGTAACCTGGCAAGAGCCTTACCCGCGGGTGTTTATCGTTCGACGCCCGCAGAAGGACGGGGCACGGTACTTCGGTCCCTATACCAATAGCGGTTCACTACGGGAAATCCTTCGCTTATTGCGGAGAGTCTTTCCGATTAGGACCTGCAAAAAAACGTTGCAGGCGGATGGTGGTGGAGATGAACGCCCCTGTCTAAATTTTCATATCGGAAGATGTCTGGGACCCTGCGGGAGAAAAGTACAGCCAGAGGAGTACAGAAAGACTGTTCAGGATTTTTGTTCGGTACTGGAGGGTAAACCGGAGGAACTGGTTTCCTCATTAACAAAGAAAATGCATGAAGCGGCAGAACATAGAGCATACGAAAAAGCCGCAGCTTTTCGGGATAAACTGCAGGCCTTGCAGAAAGTGGTCGAGCGCCAAGTAGTGGTTTCCTCAGATTTGAAAGACCGGGATATCTTCGGCCTTGCTCAAGCTGAAGAAGGTGTTTTGATCGCTCTTTTAAGCATCCGTAGAGGAAAATTGATTGCCGGTGATTCATACTACTTTCAAGGTAATAATCTGGATGCTCCCGAGGATTTGCTGCGTATCTTTCTTTTGCAGTACTATGACGAGCGGGAGTTTATCCCAAAGGAAATCCTGATTCCTTATGCCTTACGCGACCAGGAGGTCATTACTACCTGGTTAAGGAGAAAAGTAAATGAAGCGGTGTATATAATACATCCGCGCAGAGGAGAAAAGCGACGTTTATTAAAGATGGCAATGGATAATGCGGCCATGGCTTTATCGCAGGAAATGATAAAACAAGCGGAAATGAGGAAAGTGGTCTCTCGGGGATTAGAGAATTTACAAAATGCTCTCCACTTAAGAGAAAAGCCCCACCGGATCGAGGCCTTTGACATCTCCAATTTTCAAGGGGCCGAACCCGTAGCCTCGATGGTGGTTTTCTTGAACGGGCTGCCACGAAACGATGCTTACCGACGGTTTAAAATCAGGGGTGTAACTGGAATAAATGACTTTGCCATGCTGCAAGAAGC
>Ga0209075_1003876_pt1 | contig 12211 bp, 7 predicted proteins | sample Stecom2011_FD_187523 | JGI IMG/M metagenome (GOLD analysis project Ga0209075, IMG submission 187523) | Agricultural soil microbial communities from Utah to study Nitrogen management - Steer compost 2011 (SPAdes) (version 2) | ecosystem: Environmental > Terrestrial > Soil > Agricultural land...
TTGATAAATCCAACAGCCTTACCATTAGCTGCAATCGGTTTATAATGAAGATATGTATCTCTTACGAACTCTTTGAAAGATGTATCAGAGCTCATTGTTTCAAACATCTCCTCTGTTCCATCCGGTAATATCTGAACTCCAAGATCCCATTCAGGAAACTCACCAACCTGAATGGCATCCCAGAGATCTCTCCTATGGAAATCCGGATCTTTACCTGATATTTTCTGATTTTCATCCCATACCAGAGATTGCAGACCCATAACAGGCTTCCAATGGAATTTAACGAAAAAAGACTCATCACTATCATTTATAAACCTGAATGTATGAGTACCAAAACCCTCAATCATTCTTAAACTACGCGGTATGCAGCGGTCGCTCATCAGCCAAAAAACAGCATGAAATGTTTCCGGTGATGTGGAAACAAAATCCCAGAATGTATCATGTGCCGAAGCAGCCTGAGGTATCTCATTACGGGGCTCAGGCTTCACTGCATGAACAAAGTCGGGAAATTTTATAGCATCATTAATAAAAAAAGGAGCAATATTATTTCCCACTAAATCATAAATACCATCCTCTGTGTAAAATTTTACAGCAAAGCCACGCACATCGCGAGGCATATCAGTTGACCCCCTACTGCCCTGAACCGTTGAGAAACGAACAAATACCGAGGTCTCTTTTCCCATTTCAGATAAAAATTTCGCTTTTGTGAATTGAGGAATAGGGTTAGTAACTTTAAAAACACCATGCTGTTTTTCAGATTTGCTCTTACTACTGTCATTTTCTTTCATGAACCTTAATTATTAAATTGACCCTTAATTATTAAATCGTTTGCAATTGATAGTGATATACATGAGAAACCCCGGTAACCAACTCATTTACATATATAAAACCAAATATATGTTCTCTTTGTTCGTCACCAGCGAACTCTCTTATGTTTTATTAAACATAAGTAACACTAATATTAATTCTACTTTTATTTGTGATAATTCATTCCGGATTCAGATATGTAAATGGAGTCTAAGAATAAAATAAAGACTATCTCGATTCTTTTAGTTTTACAAATTCAGGATAATTATCTTCTATATGCTTTCTAACTATGGCAAGAGAGGAGGCATAATTATTATAGATTGTTTTTGGATTTATAGATAAGGTTTTTGCAATTTCTTTTACCGACCAGTTGTTTATTCTCATTATAAAAGCATTGCGCACTAGCATAGTTTCATCTTCTAATGCCTCTTGGATTATGGCTAATAACTCTTGTTCGCTTAATTGAGAAATAATATTGTTGTATTCAAATATCTCATTTTCTATTTCATCGGGGTCAGTTTCATTTATTAATTGAGAGAGCGTTCTACGGTAAAGATCGAGGATTCTGAATTTTAAATGTTGCAGCATGTAAGATCTTACTGAGCCCGATTCGTTACATTTGAGGAAGGAAGGATCTTCCCAAACACGTACCCAAAAATCTTGTATTAAGTCGTCAGTCTGCTCCTGATCTCCTAATTCGCTATATACAAATTTGTAAATCAGCTTGATATATTTATGATAAAATAGATCAAATGCTTTCTCATCCTTATTAGCAATTAAGTTTAATAATTTACTGTCCTTAGATTTCATATAGTGGGTTCCTTCAAAGGCGATAAAGATACAATATTATTATTAACCTATAATAACAACACAATTAATTTAATGTGAAGATTTAATTACATTTATGTTAAGCGTGATATAAGTCTCTGCCAATAAGCTGGTTTGAAAACAGATAGACGTTTTTATGTTTTATTAACTTAATTTCGCAAGAAAAACTTACAAGTATTTACGTAACATATGTAAAAGGGAATGTAATGAATAATAAAAGGATACTCATTAAAGGTCTTCTTCGTAAAATGGAGAGTAATGATCTATCGGAAAAAGAGGTTTCACTTATTAGAAATCTCAAGAGGAATTCTAAGACAAGTGAGGCCGGAAAACTCTCTAAACGTGAGTTGAACAGGGCTGTAAAACGCAATAAGGAGCTATTACTTAAAAAGAGGAATGGCTCAACAGAGGTTAAGAAAAACAGCAAGTTAGGATATAGAATTATAATTGGCTCAGCTGCTGCCTCTGCAGCAATAATTTTAGTGCTATCGCTATATAATTATTTTCTTAAACCATCTAATAACTTGGGTTATGAATATGCTCAAAACTACATTGAGGACCAAAGATATTCTACTGAAAAGGATTTAAAAGAAATTACTCTGCCAGATGGTTCCACGGTGTTCATGAATAGAGAAACCAGTCTTTCTTTACGAAAAGAAAGCTTTAATGAATATACACGAGAGGTATGGTTAGATGAAGGTGAAGCTTTTTTTAATATAACAAAAGATGAATCCCGACCTTTTATAGTGCATACAAGTAATGGTATAAGCACTCAAGTACTTGGCACTTCTTTCAATATAAAATCATATTCTAATTTAAGAAATCAGGTTATCTCGGTAAATACCGGAAGGGTACAGGTTATTAACAAAAACGAGGACAAGATTATATTAGATCCTAACTATAAAGTTACAATTTCGAATTCTGCAGGACAATTTGAGCTCGGCACAACAGATGCAGAGGCTGTTTCGGATTGGCGAAGCGGAAGAATAGTTTTTGAAAATGCTCCCATTTCGGAAGTTGCGTTTAGGATTAAACAAGTTTACAATTTAGAAATGGTATATGATGAAACAAGCTTCGGCGATGACTTCATATATACATTTTTCACTACCACATCATCAATCGATAATGTTTTGACAGCTATATGTAAGCTTACAAAATCTACCTATAAAATTGAAGGATCTCAGATTTTTTTAACAAAATAAATATAGTAATGTATAATATTTATGACAAAAATGACATTAAAAACACTAATTAGAAATGTTTTGGTACTGTTCTTATTCCAACAAATTGGAACAGTTGCCATTAATGCAAACGTTCAGAGTATTACAGCATTCCCTGCGGAATCGCTTGTTGAGCGTATTGAACGTCTTAATGAATTGGGAAAAAGTGATGGACAATCCATTTCTTACAACATGAAGGATTTGAACGGTAAGTATGCACCCATGATTGAAGTGGAGACTAACAACATGGAAGAATGGTTGAACAAATCATTAGCCGATTCAGATTTGACTTACGAAAAGAAAGAGGAAAATCACTATTTGATTTTGAGCGAGGTATCAAAGACTACAAATGAAGTTCGCGAGATTAAACAACAGTCTGTAGTTACAGGTGTGGTTGTAGATATTAACAATGAGCCACTCATTGGTGTAAATATCTTAGAAAAAGGCACCGCCAATGGTACCATTACCGATTATGATGGACGATTTTCTTTAAGTACTGATGCTGATGCTACATTAGTATTTTCATATATCGGTTTCGAAAGTATCGAGATCAGAAGAAATGGGCGAAACTTCATTGAGGTTAGACTCGAGGAAGACTCAGAAATGCTGGAAGAGGTAGTTGTTGTGGGTTATGGTGTACAGAAGAAAGTAAATTTAACTGGTGCTGTTGCCTCCATTGACGGTAGCGAACTTAGTGATAGAGCGGGATATTCTGTAAGTCAGATGATACAGGGTAAGGTTCCCGGACTTACTATTACTCCTTCATCAGGGCGTCCGGGTGCAGGTTCTGGTATTAATATCAGGGGTGTTAACTCTATTAATAAAGGGGATCCACTCGTTATTGTTGATGGTATTGAGGGTGATTTGGAAACTATTAATGCAAATGATATTGAAAGTATTTCAGTATTAAAGGATGCTTCTGCTTCAGCAATTTATGGAGCAAGAGCTGCATTTGGTGTAATTCTGATTACTACAAAAGCGGGTGAAAAAGGTAAGACTGAGGTTCGTTATAATGGTCAGTTTGGTTGGGGAAAAAATACTACTTCAACAGACTACGAAACAAGAGGTTACTACTCTGCCTATCTTAACGATTTATTCTGGAGAAATTACGCAGGAAATAATTATACTACATATACCGAACAGGATTATGATGAGTTATGGATAAGAAGAAACGATAAGGTAGAGCATCCGGACAGACCTTGGACAGTTATTGATCAGAGAGATGGCAGGGATTCTTATACATATTACGCTAATACTGATTGGTATGGTTATTTGTATAACAGAACTCGTCCTTCTACTAATCAAAACGTTTCGTTAAGAGGTGGTACTGATGCTGCATCTTATTTTGTTTCGGCAGGATTTCATCAGTCTGATGGTATTTTAAAAACAAATACAGATAGATTCAAAAAGATTGATTTTAGAGCAAAGACTGATTTTAAAATAAACGACAAGTTGGATTTTTCAACTAACGTTAGTTACTTGAATAATTCATACACATATCCGGGTATAGGTGGAGTTAATAATGCTTTCACCTACGACAAGGTGCACGGACTCGCAAGTATGCAACCAGAGAACCCCGACGGTACAATGGTATACGCAACTTCGCTATCGCGTTATGTAATTATGGATGGATACCAAATGGTTTTAAAGAATCCGGGCAATACTAACAGAGACAAACGTGATCAGACATCTCTTATTGGAGAGCTAACATACAAGCCTACTAAAGAGTTGCAGTTTAAAACAAATTTCAACTACAGATACAACAGTCAAGGTTTTATGAACCGCCAAACAAATGTTGAGTATTCTAAATACCCTGGGGTGATAGAAACTTTGACAACAGGAGCACGTTTTGAAAATAAACTGTATGAAAGGGTAAATACCCATAATTATTACGCATTTAATGCCTTCGGTACCTACACAAAATCACTCCAAGAGAAGCATAATTTACAAGGTATGTTAGGTTACAACTGGGAAAGACAAACTTATAAAGATCTTAAAGCTACTGGATGGAACCTGACTGATGATTCATTGAGTGATATGAATTTAATTGGACAGGATGCTGATGGCAATAAGCTAACTGATGTTTCAGGTGGTTATAATGAGTTTGCCATTATGGGCTTTTTTGGTAGGTTAAACTATGATTATGACGGTAAATATCTTTTAGAATTTAGTGGTAGATATGATGGTACTTCACGCTTTAGAAGAGACAACAGATGGGCATTTAGTCCTTCGGCTTCAGCAGGATGGAGAATTAGTGATGAGGCGTTTTTCGAAAGCGCTAAGAACTGGCTCGAGGATGTGAAGTTAAGACTTTCATATGGTACATTGGGAAATCAACAGGTTGGTTATTATGATCATCTGAGATTAATATCAATGGGTACTCAAAATAACTATCTGTTTGGTGGGGACAACAGACCGGTACAGGCAAGTATTGGTGCTCCAACAACTGCAGATTTAACTTGGGAAAAAGCAATTCACTATAATGCCGGGATAGACATTGTTACTCTTAGAAACAGACTTAGTTTAACAGCAGATGTGTATATAAGGGATACTAAAGATATGCTTGGAGAGAGTGTTGCATTACCGGCTGTATATGGTGCTTCTGCTCCAAGAGCAAACTCAGCCGATCTTAGAACTCAAGGTTATGAGCTTAATCTAAGCTGGCGTGATTCTTATGAGGTATTAGGCGATAGGTTAACATATGGCGTAACCTTAACATTTAATGATTATATTAGCTTTATAACCAAATATGACAACCCTGATAAATCATTTGCTAAAAAGCATTACGAAGGCAAACGATTAGGAGAAATTTGGGGATATAGAGTTGGCGGTTTATTTGCAAGTGATGCTGAGGCAACAGAATACACCTCAAGAGTTGATCAAAGTTATGTGAATGAAATAATTCTTCAATCTGCAGGTCCTGAAGGTAAACCAAGGGGAGGCGACCTTATGTTCCTTGATCTTGACGGTGATAATATTATACGTCCCGGAACTTCAGTAAATAATCCTGGTGACCAAGAAATAATTGGTAATTCTGAACCAAGATACCACTATGGTGGAACATTTAATGTTTCTTGGTATGGCTTCGATTTCTCAGCTTTCTTACAAGGTGTGGGTAAACGCGACTGGTATCCTGAACCTAATACAATGGCATTCTGGCACATGTATGCAAGACCATATGCAACATACATACCTAAGAATTTCCACACGCAGTACTGGACTGAAGAAAATCCTGATGCATATTTCCCACGCCCAAGAGGCTATACAGCACTTCAAGGTGAGAGAAGACAGCTTACTGCTGTGAACGACAGATACTTACAAAGTTTAGCATACCTTCGTTTAAAGAATCTTACTCTGGGGTACACTTTACCTAAAAACTGGATGAAAGCGGTCAAGCTTGAAAATGTAAGATTATACTTAACAGGAGAGAATCTATTAACCTGGTCTCCAGGACTTAAATCGGATTATATCGATCCGGAGTCGGTTGTTACAAATAGTATATATGGTGATGCAAGCAACCTTGCACGTAATTATCCATGGTCGAAAGTTTATACTGTGGGAATAGATATTAGATTCTAACTAAAAAATGAATGTAAAAATGAAAACAATATTAAGAAACAGACTATTTTTCTCACTTGTATTAATATTTAGTGCAATTTCTTGTAATGACTCTTTGGACGTAATGCCTAAGGATAGGATGATTCCGGAGAATTTTTTCAGAAATGAGAGTGAGCTGCAAATGTTTAGTAACAAGTTTTACACCCAATTGCCGGGAGAAAGCGCTATAATAAGAGAGGGTGTAGATCATATTGCTAAAAACGATATGAGCGATGAGCTCAAAGGAACGAGGATTATACCCGGTTCAGGAAGCGGGTGGTCTTGGTCTCAACTACGCGACATCAATACTCTTTTAGAGTATTCAGTAAATTGTCCTGATCGTGAAGTAAGAAATAGATATGATGCTGTTGCTCGCTTCTTCAGAGCATATTTCTATTTCGAGAAAGTAAAACGCTTTGGCGATGTACCCTGGTATGACAAACAGTTAGCATCTAATGATCCGGATTTAGTGAAGCCACGCGATTCACGTGAATTTATTATGTCGAAAGTGATGGAAGACCTGGATTTTGCCATTCAATATCTTCCTGCCGGTAAAGAGCTATATAAGGTTACAAAATGGACTGCATTGGCATTGAAATCGAGAGCCGCTCTTTTTGAAGGTACATTCAGAAAGTATCATAACTTAACGGTGGATGGTGTAGGTTATGAGTATTATCTTGAACAGGCAGCAAAAGCAAGTGAAGATTTTATTAACCAGAGTGGTTATACTCTTTACAAAGGAACAAGTACAACAACTGCATACAGGGACCTTTTTGCATCATATGATGCACGTGGCGAAGAGATTATTCTTGCACGCAATTATAACAAATCGTTAGGTCAGTCTCATAACGCTAATTTTTATACATTAGGTGTTACTTATGGCAGACCCGGTCTTACAAAACGAATGGTTAATAGTTATTTAATGGCAGACGGAAGTCGTTTTACAGACAATCCCGGCTATGAGACATATAGTTTTGTTGATGAAACAGCAAACAGAGATCCTCGCCTTTCTCAAACAATTAGAACTCCAGGGTATAAACGCTTAGATGGAACTAACACTCTTGTTCCTGATTTATTGACAAGTTCTACCGGTTACCAGCCAATTAAATTTGTGATGGAAACCAAATACGACGGTCCAAACTCTGAGAGTGAAAACGATTTACCTATTTTTCGCACAGCAGAAGTATACCTGAACTATGCTGAAGCAAAAGCAGAGTTAGGAACACTAACACAGAGCGACTTGGATAGGACTATTGGCCAGATAAGAGCACGTGTGGGAATGCCTCCGCTTGATATGGTAGATGCAAATGCAGATCCTGATCCATATTTGTTAGACCCAAAAACTGGTTATCCACATGTTCAAGGTCAGAATCAGGGAGTTATTTTGGAAATCAGAAGAGAAAGAACCATTGAGCTTATTATGGAAGGTTTCCGCTATGACGATATGATGAGATGGAAAGAGGGAAAAACTTTTGAGACTGATTATCATGGTGTATATATCCCGGAACTTGGTCCTTACGATTTTGATGGAGATGGTAGTCCCGATGTTTATTTTTATAAAGGTGCCACGCCATCTATCCCTTCAGGTGTACTCGCTCGTGAAGTGGATGAGGAAATATTTCTTTCTGAAGGTGATTACGGATATATCTCACCTTATAAAAACATGACTGCAAAATGGAATGAAGAGAGAGACTATTTATATCCTATACCAATTGATGAGAGAATTCTAACTGGTGGTGTTCTTACACAGAACCCCGGATGGGACGATGGATTAGAGTTTTAGTAAACAATAAAAATGAAAAAAAATATAAAAATGAAAAGAATGAAGTTCTATTTTCTGTTAGCGCTGTCGATACTTTTTAGCTTTAGCGCATGTGGTAAAGATAATAATGAGTTAGATTTTGAGATTCCGCCACATAAAACAAAATACGAGAAAGAGGAAGGAGCCATTAGAATTATGGCATATAATGTCCTAAGATTTGTTCATGACAAAAACGATCAATATAATTACCAAACTATTGCAAACATGGTTAATGAAAAAGATGTGGATGCGGTTTGTGTTAATGAATTAGATAGTTTTACCATGAGATCAAACAGAGACTATCAATTGGAAAAGTTTGCTAAGGCTTTGGGTGATTGGGATTTTAAGTTTGGTACTGCCATGCCTTATTCAGGTGGATCTTACGGTGAAGGTGTTGCTACCAGGGAAAAGGCTGTTAGGAAATTTACTGTGGGGCTTCCAAAAGGTGTTGGAGCAGAGCCCAGAGTTTTGGTAGTAATGGAAATGGAAGATTTTGTTATCGCCACAACTCATTTAGACCATGTTAGTTCTGAGGCTCAAATTGATCAGGTAAAGGTAATAAATGAAGCTATTGAGAAGGAATACAAGTTTTCAGATAAGCCTGTATTCTTAGCAGGCGACCTCAACGCTTATCCTGATAGTGAAACAATTGCCTATTTAAAAGAAGACTGGACCTTGCTTTCAAGCACTCAGCCTACTTTTCCTTCACATAGTCCAAACAGATGCATTGATTACGTTTTTCAATATAATAACGGTGTAAAGTGCGAAGTTTTACATACAGAGGTGATAAGATTCTTAAAATCAGGAAACCCGGCTACGGCTTCGGATCACCTGCCTGTTATTGTGGATGTGAAAATTTTAGGAAGAGATTAATAGTTACGATTAAATTTTAAAGTAAAAACCATATGAACAAATATAAAATATTTAATTTCATTCTTGGTGTCGTTCTGATTGGAACAATCTTCAGTTGTAGCGAAGAGAAGAGTATCTATGAGACGGGACCTAAGGTGATTTCGATGGTTGAAAAGGATGATAGCAACGAAATTGAAATTGTTGTTGATCCCGCAAGACAGAATAAAGTTGAGCTACAGGCTGAGGTTGACCAAATTAGTGCATACGGTATTGTTGTTGGTGTAGAACCCAACAGTACTTTAGTTGATGAGTATAACGAAAAGCATCAAACTAATTATTTGGCATTACCGCCAAGCTCCTATAATATTGATGTAGCAGAGTTTATATTTCCAAAATATACTAATCTGTCTTCTCACGTAAATATTTCTTTCACCTCTGGTGATATGCAAAATGGAGTGAAATATTTGTTACCAATACAGATGACTGTGGTAAGTGGTGATGAGAATGCATCTATAAATACAAATAAAGATGTAATCTATCTGATTGTATCCAAATTACCACCTCCTAAATTAATCCATTTAAAAGATGTTGAATTGACAACAGAGATTGGACCAGGCAAAAAGAATTGGTTCGCTGCTTATGCTACAAACAGTGAGGGTGGTCACACTTTTACAGTTGAAGAAGCAGCAGAACAATCTCATATGATGGATTTTGCTTTGGTAAGACATGGTTCAAATATTAAACTTCACCCATCGATTATAGGATGGCAACATGGAGGTGATTATCAAAGATATATCTGGCCATACACTATTGGGTTTGAAAAACTCACTATGATCACAAACATGAATAGGTTGTATCCCACATCAATGTTTGAAGAGATTCAGACTACTGAAGATATTGTAGAAAAAATAGTAGAGTTGACAGCTACCGGTTATAATTTCCCTGTAGCAGATAGGATGACAAGCCATAATTTGCAATCTCAGATTACAGGGGATAGCCGTGTACTAATACAAGGTTGGGGTCCAAGAATTGGTCAGAATAATCACTATTCATTTTTACTTATTAAAGAAGTTACTCCAACAACAGATGGAAATTACAAAGTTGTATTTGATATAAAATTCACCGAGGTTGATGCAAGAACCGAAGCGGCAAGTACAAGTGGACAGAATGTGGTGATTGACAATCCCGGATATGATCCATCAAACGAAATTGTAGAATATAAAGGTGTTGAACTTACAACAGAAATTGGTCCTGGTAAGAAAAACTGGTTCTCGGCATATGCAAGTCCTGATATGGTTGCATTTACTCAGGAAGAGGCAAGAAGCAAATCTAATATGATGGATTTTGCACCTGTAGTTCATTCAGGGGACGAGGTGAGACTTTATTCTGCAATTATAGGTTACAGCCATCCCGATTACAAAGAACGCGTAGCACCTTACGTAAATGGTTTCCAAAGACTGACATATACTATGTTAGGAGGTCGCAGACCAGGTAATGCAGATGAAACTTTACCGGAACACTACGATAGCGTAACAGACGTAAGCTCTATGAATCAGTTGGTTAAGAATTACTGGAATACATACTCTTATCCATCTGCGAACAGAATGAATACCGATAAATTGATAAAAGATTATGTTGGTATTATGGCTTGGGGACATACTATAGGAATTAATAACAAGTTTGGTGTATTCATAGTAAGAGATATTCAACCAACTACTAATGGTAATTATAAGGTAGTGTTGGATATTAAAGTTCCAAAATCCAATGCAAGAATTTCTAATAATGGAAGTATGGTAACTAATCCGGATTTTTAATTCCTATAAATTATAATAGTTAATAGTATTATATAAGGGGCTGTCCTTATGGACAGCCCCTTTTTATTGACATAACCTAAATATTTTCTATACTAGTTGTTCGCCAAGATATTACTCTTATGTTTTATTAAACATAAGTAACACTAATATTAATTCAAAGAATTATTTAAGCGCTGAAACGAAGAGGGGGTCATTCCGAACTCCTTTTTAAAGGAGCGGGAGAAATAAGCAAAATCGTTGAAACCGCAATCCATGGCCACTTCGCCTATCTGTTTCTGAGTAACCGACAACTGCTTTCTTGCCCTGTTCAGTCTCGTTTTAAGGATAAAATTAGAAGTAGTCATACCTGTCATCAGTTTTATCCTTCTGTTAAGCTGTGATGAGCTCAGGCACAGTTCCGAAGAGATAACCTCTATCAGGTTTTCGGTATTTAAGATCTCTCTATATATAATTGTGGTAATTCGATCAAGAAACTCTGTATCAATTTTCATTTCAGATACACTCTCTTCAGCAATTTCATTTATTACCGGTCGGTGTATTCTTATATATTCATTCTGATTAACCTTAATCTCTTTTTCCAGAGGCAGTTTCATACTGTAAATAACGTCGCCTTCAGATGAGTATTGAACTTCAAGACTCCCATTTAACCTGTTAACTAACTGCTTAGTGAAATAGATCATCAAATTATTTGGCTTCAACAACCTCTTATTCAAGACAATAACAAAAATAAAACTGATTAGTGTTAATAAAAGAACCAGAGACAAAATCAAATTAAGCAGCGTTAAACTTTTAAACATCATATAAATACAAGTTTATTAAAAACGATACATTATTATATAATACCGACAGTATTAAATGTGAAAATAGACATCAAATTTTCACATCGCAAAGGTAGATATTTCCGAAATATGCAATAATATTTGTATTTGCATAAGGTAAAAACATATCTACTATGAGTAAAAAAAACCACTATACAATAAGTAAATTTTTTTGCATGAAGTAAAAAATGGTCACCTCAACACCCCTTTATTTCACTGTTAATCAACACATTTAAATTGTCATTTTTACATTTATATTGTATCATAGAGAAAATAGACATACATTTGTGAATAAATTTTTCAATAAAAATTGATTGCAATAGTGAAAATGAAACTACTAATTTTTCCCTGCTTGAGTCCAGCAGATCCTATATCTTCCTGATTATACTGATCCTTGCCTACCCCATTTTCGGGATAGCAGTCATGCTCAAGTACCGTAAGGGCTATATAGAATGGTGCGAGAACAATTTTGCA
>Ga0209075_1003877_pt1 | contig 12209 bp, 11 predicted proteins | sample Stecom2011_FD_187523 | JGI IMG/M metagenome (GOLD analysis project Ga0209075, IMG submission 187523) | Agricultural soil microbial communities from Utah to study Nitrogen management - Steer compost 2011 (SPAdes) (version 2) | ecosystem: Environmental > Terrestrial > Soil > Agricultural land...
CCTCATTTCTCATCTCCTCTCTCTCTATGAAAGGGATTAGCCTTGCCTGCAGCTGATTGGGGAAATCAAGACTAACCATCAATATTTTCACTTTCTTATCGCGGTACATCTCACCCAGTTGTTCAAAAGAGGGTATTTCTTTGAGGCAGGGTGCACACCAGGTTGCCCAGAAGTTGATAAGGTAGACCGTATCATTCTCTTTTTGCAACAATGGCTGTAGTTGTTCAAAAGTTACCACCTTTACAGCCTTTTGATTCTGCTCACCTGAATAGTTGAATGAGGTCATCAGAAGATAAGAGAGACTTATATAGAGAGGGAGGTGTAATTTCATCTTACTCTCATTTTGAGATTACTACTGTGATTCTATTCGCTAAACAAACAGTCAGGGAAGCTTGTTCAGCATAAAAGGCTATGATACTGTTAAATATAAAATAAAAAGGTTAATCACGGAGATGATTAGGGGAGAATTCTGGGGGAGGAGGAAAATTATTCTCAATGACAGTTTACTTTGTTGCCGGGTACTACTTCATCACCAGAGATCAGTTTCCGTGCTATGCAACTTCCCAGAGCACGTGCTTTTTCTTCCACCTCTCTCAACATACCCTGCTTCATGATAACCGGTTCAGCGATAAACTCGAATTCAGAACCCTCAGCGAATGCCAACAACTGTTTGGCAGATGCATCTGCCCAGGTGAAACTGCCGAAGCAACCAAAGAAACGGTTCTTTATGTTACGGTTCTGCAATGCTGAAACCAGGTTCTCTACGCCGGGATAGAGTTTATTGTTGTAGGTAGGCGACCCGATGATCAACCCTTTATATTTAAATACATCACGGATAATATCCGATTCGTGACTTTTTGCCACATTGTGCATGACTATGTTCTTCATTCCATTCTCAGCAGCCTCAGCTGCAATCATTTCGGCCAGCTGTTCGGTGTTGCCGTACATGCTTCCGTAGGCAATCACCAGCCCGTTATCGGCTTCGTACCTGCTAAGCTTATCGTAGAGTCCTATTACCTCGCTGATGTTCTCCTGCTGTGTCCAGACAGGGCCATGTGTTGAGCAGAGCAGTTCAATCTCTGTTCCGTCCAGCTTCTTCAATGCTGTCTGCACGGGTGAACCAAATTTCCCCACTATGTTGGAATAGTAACGTATCATTTCATCCCAATATCTCTCGGGGTTCAGCTGACTATCCATCACACCTCCGTCGAGCGTCCCGAAAGTACCAAAAGCATCGGCACTGAACAAAGTCCTCTTCTCCGGCACATAGGTCATCATCGTCTCCGGCCAGTGCACCATAGGGGTCATATAAAACCGTAGTGTATCTCTTCCAAGGCTCATTTCATCCATATCCTCAATCAAAACCACGTTGGTGGTAATCCCGTAATACCCCTTCAGCATCTCAATGGTACGCTTGTTCCCCACGATCTGAATACCCGGGTATCTTGCCACAAGTAACCCTATAGAACCTGAATGATCGGGTTCCATATGGTTTACAACCAGATAGTCGATTGGTTTATCACCCAATACCGATTGGATCTTGTGAAAAAAGAGATCAGAGTAACAGATATCAACAGTGTCTATCAACGTCGTTTTCTCATCGGTGATCAAGTAAGAATTGTAAGAGACACCATGCGGCAAAGGCCACAGGTTTTCAAAAAGATGTTTGGTGCGATCATTCACACCCACGTAGAAAATATCTTTCGTGATTTCGAGCGGTTTGTACATTTGTTTTCTTTCTCTGATTGAGTAATCGGAAAATTATCTTTTTTTGGATTTCGGTTTTGGTTTGTACATCTCAGATTCTTTCGGGGTATCTGCCACCTCTGCCGGACGTTTTAAAGCTACCCAGATGAGCCATATCCCCCACATGATGAAAGGAATACTTAGCCATTGACCGAGAATTAATCCGGTATTATCACGCATGGCATTTTCAGAATCAACCTGTACATTTTTAATATATTCAACGAAGAAGCGGAACAGGAAAATAATCAGTATCCCCACGCCGGTGATCAGTCCTTTCCTGTCTTTGGCACTCGTTCCCCAGTAAAGATAGAGAGTGATAGCAAAAACCACTAGGTAGACCAAAGCTTCATATATCTGTGTGGGATGTGATGGATCGGTGTATACAGGTTCTGCTCCCTGCATCCATTGGTAGAGGTTATCTACAAAACGAAATCCCCAGGGCTTGTCGGTAGGTCCGCCATATATCTCATGATTCATCAGGTTGCCCAGCCGGATCATCGCAGCGGTAAATCCGGTAGGTACCATCACCCGGTCGAAGGTCCAGAGCATGCTTTGCTTTGTCACCTTTCTGGAATAGAGCCATACGGCAATGATGATACCGATTACGCCTCCATGGCTTGCAAGTCCGCCTTCCCACACCTTTAGTATCTCAAGCGGGTGGGCCAGATAATAACCCGGCTCATAGAAGAGACAGTGTCCTATTCGTGCCCCTGCAATGATGCCCACCATCATGTATACAAAGAGTGAATCGAACCACTTTTCAGGAAGATCCTCATGTCTGAAGATCTTTTGTACGATGTAAACGGCTACAACCAGGCCGATGACCCACAAGAGCCCGTACCATCGTATTTCACGGCCGAAGAGAGAAAAGAGTGCAGGATCAACATCCCAGGTTACAGAAAGTAATATATCCATCAGATTTGAATTTGTGGCAAAGTTAATAAAATTATACCAGTTTCTTAATCCAGAATTCCTTTTCTCCGGGTAACAAATCCACCACGGGAAGTTCAATCATTGTATATGCTCCGGGACGTTGTTTCATGGAGGCACGTGCCCCACCCACAAGTACCTGAGCCGTGAGCGCAGGATTATTGATGCGCATATCGAACCGGAAAAGCTGGTTTTGTGTATTTCCCGAGACACCTTTACGTTCCATCAATACTCCATGGCCCATATCCTTGAGTGCTTCCACATCCTCAACCTGGAACACATGTGTTTCGTCGTGGACAAAATAGTCATCGCTTTTAATCATCTGTGCAACGGGTGCGAAATCAAACCCCTCCAGCAACTCGATATAAACCATTCTGCGATGGACACCCGTCCCGGTGGGGATTGTCATGGAGAGTGCAGCCTTCACACCTTCAATCGCTTTCACGGCAACCGTATGGCCCATGCTCATTCCCGGGCCAAAGTTGGTGTAAGTAATCCCTTTTGGTGCGAGTGCTTCCAGGAGCGTGCGTATTACAGAGTCACTACCCGGGTCCCAACCGGCGGAGATCACAGATACAGCGTTCTTTCTCCTGGCAACTTCATCCAGTGATGCACGTAGTTGCACTATCTGCCCGTGGATATCGAAACTATCAACCGTATTTATCCCCTGCTCCAAACACTCTTTGGCATACTTCTCCACACTTCTGGTAGGAGTACAAAGGATGGCAACATCCGGATCCGTCAGCTCAGACACCGTAGACACAACACTATATTGCTTCAGTTCGGACGGTACATTTGTGGCATCCCGACGTACTATACCTGCAACCTCAAAGTCCGGAGCACTTTCAAGTGCCTCCAGCACATATCTACCAATATTTCCATAGCCGATAACGGCTGCTCTGATTTTTTTTGACATAAATATTTTCCTTTAATATGTTTTATTTCTCCACTACTCACCTCTTATTATTAAGAATTACAAAAATAGACAAAAAGGTGAAATATGAAAAGGATGATCTATTCCATTCGGGCTGTTTCATCTTCTGAAAACTCATCACTCTCCTCATCACTCTCCTCATCACTCTCCTCATCCCATGTCTCCACAGGCTTCTGTGGTCCCTGCCTACGGAAAATAACTGCAAGCAGTAGACCGCTCACAGCCCCCGACAGGTGTCCCTCCCACGAGATTGAGGCATCTACCATCTCCGCTATGGGGAAGATACTCCATACGGTACCGCCATATATAAATGCGACAATCATCGATACAGCGACTAAAGGAATATATTTTCTGAAGAGGCCGCTAAAAAAAAGAAAAAAAAGTATTGCAAAAACCAGTCCGCTGGCTCCTACATGATAGGAATCACGACCAATGATCCATGTCACCGAGCCACTCAGAACCCACAAATAAAGCAACATATTGAAAGCAATCTTGCTGTAAAAGTAGAAAAGCAACCAGATAAGTATCAGTAATGAGATGGTGTTTGACCATAGGTGAGAGAAGGAGGAATGAAGGAAAGGTGAAAAAATGATTCCTTTCAGTCCGCCCACATCACCTGGTTTAATCCCCAGACGTGAATAGTTCCAATCAGACACACCGGCATTCGCGAAAATGAACGACAACCAAATAATAGCCACAAACAGAATGGCAGGCAACAATGCCAACCACATCCTTTTTTTTACAAAACTGTAGGCGGATGAATTATCTCTGTTCATTTCCAATAATTAAAAGTTTCCGTTTTCTCCTCTCACACCGCAAATGTACAAACAAATCGCAGCAACTGTAAATAAAAAAAGAAACAAAGAATTTAATCATTTCAATGTTTGTGCAATAATTTCTATTTTACTATCTTTCGGGTGAATTCAAAGGCACATACTTAACCATAAACTGTTTTCAACGATGAGTTATCTGAAATTCGACAAAGACCTGATGATCAATCTGGAATATTCTTTATACCGAAACGTATTAAGAACGAACAGACGAGGGGCTTACCAAAACACATCGATATCAGGGTGCAACACAACTAAATATCAGGGTCTTTTGGTGATGCCCGTGCCTTATATGGATGATGAAAATCATCTAATCCTCTCCTCCTTCGATGAAACAGTTATTCAACACGGTGCTGAATTTAATCTGGGTATTCACCGATATGCCGGAGATAGTTATAGTCCCAAGGGACATAAATATATACGTGAGTTCAACTGTGACAGCGTCCCCAAGACCATTTACCGTGTGGGAGGGGTGATCCTGTCGAAAGAAATCATGTTTTCCTCGAAAGAAAACAGGTTAATGATTCGCTTCACCTTGCTGGATGCACACTCACCTACAACAATACGTTTTAAACCATTTCTGGCATTTCGGAAAATCTCGCAACTGACACATGAAAATGATCAGGTGGACAGGTCCTACAGGGAAGTGGAAAACGGTATCAGCACCTGCATGTATTTTGGTTATCCGGAGCTCTTCATGCAGTTCAGCAAGATGCCTGAATTTGTTTATCATCCCGATTGGTATCACGATATTGAGTATCTGCAGGATCTGGAAAAAGGTGATACATTCCGGGAAGATCTCTATGTGCCCGGTTACTTTGAGATGTCCATCGAAAAGGACGAAGTGATCATCTTCTCTGCCGGTGACATTCTTGTAGACACTTCCACCCTGGCAAAGGAATTCGATTATGAAATATACAAACGTACCCCCCGTTCGAACTTTTACAACTGTCTGAAGAACTCAGGTCATCAGTTCTATTATGTCCCCAACAAGGATGAGTACTACCTTCTTGCCGGTTATCCCTGGTTTAAAGTGAGAGCACGTGATCAGTTTATTGCTCTCCCGGGATGCACGCTGTCAGTGAAGAAGCCACTGGATTATGAAAAAATTATGGATACTGCCATTCCTCATTTGAGGAACTTCATGGCAGACAAGCCCTTCAAAAGTTGTCTCAAGCAGATAGATGACCCTGATGTACTATTGTGGGTTGTTTGGTCGTTGCAACAATACTGGAGAGAAAACAGAACTGCATTCACCGAAAAATACAGCGATTTCCTCTTCGAGATTATCAGTTATATTTTAGAAAGAAAACATCCGAACCTGGCTTATCATGAGGAGGATGGACTGTTGACTACTTACGGCCACGACAAAGCTGTCAGCTGGATGAATGCGTTGATAGAGGGAAAGCCAGTCATTCCCCGATCGGGATACCTTGTAGAATTTAACGCTCTCTGGTACAATGCACTGAAGTTTGCTGAAGAGGTGGCCATAGAAAAGGGTAAGACTGCCGAGGGCACTTTTTACGAGAGTATAGCACGACTGGCAGGCAACTCTTTCACCGAGATATTTTTCAATGATGCAGGCTATCTCTATGATTATATTGATGGCAACTATAAAGATCCGAATGTACGTCCGAATATGATTTTTGCCGTTTCACTTCCCCATTCTCCTTTGGAGAGGAGTCAAAAAAAATCAGTGATTGATTTTGTAACCAAAGAATTACTTACCACCTGTGGTATACGTACTGTTACTCCAAAGAGTGACCTTTTTCACCCTCATTGCACAGGCTCAGAAAATGAGAAGAAGAAAGCCTATTTTAACGGTATGGCTTTCCCCTGGTTACTGGGTGCTTATATTGAAGCTTATCTGAATGTTTTTCATATGAGTGGATTGTCTTTGGCAGACAGGATAATGGTTGAGATGGAGGGAGAAATACAGAATGACTGTATAGGAAGCATCTCGGAATTCTACGATTCCAACCCCCCATTCATTGCCCATGGCGGCTATTCTTTTGCCATGAGTGTGGGAGAACTGTTGAGGGCACAGCATTTAATAAACAGATACGAATAAACGAGTAATCGATATACTGTAAAATACAGGCATCAGGAATTTATAATATCGGATAGATGAAGGCATTAATGTTTGGTTGGGAGTTCCCGCCACATATACTCGGAGGATTAGGCACGGCGAGCTATGGACTTACAAAAGGGATGGCTCAGCAGGATGACATGGAGATCCTCTTTGTGATACCCAAGCCATGGGGAGATGAAGATCAGAGCTTCATGAAGATCATTGGTGCTAACAATACACCTTTAGTATGGCGTGATGTCTCCTGGGAAACAGCGCAGTCAAGGCTGGGAAAATACATGGATACACAAGAGTATTACTGGATGCGCGATAACATCTATGCCGACTTCACCTACATGAACACCAACGATCTGGGATGCATTGAATTTTCCGGCAGATATCCGAACAATATTCTTGAAGAGACCAACAACTACTCCATCGTTGCCGGTGTGATTGCACGCACCTATCAGTTCGATGTCATTCATTCCCACGACTGGCTCACGTACCCCGCCGGTCTTCATGCCAAGAGTGTGACGGGAAAGCCAATGGTGATTCATGTGCATGCCACGGAATTCGACCGCAGTCGCGGCAAGCCCAATCCCATCGTATATGGTATTGAAAAGGATGGTATGGACAATTGTGATCATATCATCTGCGTAAGTGATCTTACCCGTCGCACAGTGATTGAGAACTATCATCAGCCCTACTGGAAAGTAACAACCGTGCACAACGCCGTCGATCCACTCAGTCCTGAGATTGAAGCGATTGAACGACTATCCGGTGTACCGGAAAAGGTGGTCACGTTCCTCGGAAGAATCACCATGCAGAAAGGCCCCGAATTTTTCGTTGATGCTGCCACCCAGGTTCTACGCAAAACCGATCATATCCGTTTTGTGATGGCAGGCAGCGGTGACATGATGGATCAGATGATCCGGCTAGTCGCCGACAGAGGTATTGCCGATAAATTTCATTTTACCGGATTCCTGCGGGGTAAGCAGGTTTACGAGATGCTGAAATCGAGTGATGTATATGTGATGCCCTCCGTATCGGAGCCTTTTGGCATCTCACCACTGGAAGCCATGCAGTGTAATGTGCCAAGTATTATTTCTTACCAGTCGGGATGTTCAGAGATTCTTCATAACGTGATCAAAACCGATTACTGGGATGTGGATGCGATGGCAGACGCCATTTACTCTATCTGTACTTATCCCGCGATGGCAGAGCATTTGAAGATTGAAGGCAAAGTTGAAGTAGACAACATTAAATGGGAAGATGCCGGAAAAAAAATACGCCACATCTACGATAACCTTATGTAAGAATCAAAAATAAATCAACGAATATAAGATGAAGACAATTTGTGTTTATTTCCAGATCCATCAACCTTTCCGGTTAAAAAGATACCGTTTTTTCAATATAGGCAGAGATCATTATTATTTTGATGATTATGCCAACGAGGATATATTGCAGCAGATAGCTGCCCGCTCCTACATCCCCGCCAACCGTATGTTGCTCGATCTGGTAAATCAATATAAAGGAAAATTTAAAGTGGCATTTTCCATTTCAGGGGTGGCACTCGAACAACTGGAGATATATGCTCCGGAGGTGATAGAAGGATTTCGTGAACTGGCAAAAACAGGAAATGTTGAATTTCTTACCGAGACATATGCCCACTCACTTGCCAGTCTCTTTGATCCGGAAGAATTCCGCAATCAGATAAAACAACATGCCGAGAGAATAGAAGTACTGTTTGATCAGAAACCGACTGTGGTGCGAAATACTGAACTGATCTATTCCGATGATATTGCTGAGATGGTATATGATATGGGCTATACCAGGATGATTACAGAAGGTGCGAAACATATTCTCGGGTGGAAAAGTCCCAATTACGTGTACCATGCCGCCTCTCAGCCCGGCATGAAGCTTTTGCTTAAGAACAGCCGGTTTAGTGAAGATATTGCTTACAGGTTCTCCAATTACAGTTGGAATGAGTACCCGCTGACAGCTGAGAAATTCATCTCCTGGATAGCCGCTACCTCACCTGAGGAAAAAGTGTTCAACCTCTTTATGAACTACGAGACCCTGGGTAACCTACAACCATCGCACACCGGCATTTTTGAATTTATCAAAGCATTGCCACGTTTTGCCTTTGAAAAAGGGATCGGATTTACAACACCCGGAGAAGCACTGGATTCCCATGAATCAGTGGGACCAATCAATGTACCCAATACAATCTCATGGTCTGATGAGGAGCGTGATGTGAGTGCCTGGCTGGGGAACAAACTACAACAGAGTGCGCTCAAATCACTCTATGAAATGGGTGAAAGGGTACGTCTCTGCACCGACCGTCGCTTAAAGTATGACTGGATCTATCTGCAGTCGAGTGACCATTTTTATTACATGTCGACAAAACATTTCGGTGGGGGAGAGAGTAAGTTTAGTCCCTATATGTCTCCTTATGACGCTTTTAACAATTACATGAATGTGCTCAGTGATTTCAACGGACGTGTGAAAGCGCAATATCCTGATACGGTTGATAATGAAGAATTGAATGCGTTGCTTACCACCATCCACAACCAGGAGATGGAGATCAAACGGCTTCAGATGGAATTGAAAACCGTCATAGGCAGCAATGAAGAGTTGTTAGTGGAAAAAAGTAATAAATCTGAAAAAACAGTCAAGTAAATCAGACACAGGAACCAATAAAAAAAGGAGCCTTAAGGCTCCTTCTTTATTGGTAACATATAATGTTCTGTTTATTTTGCGTAGCTCACAGCACGTGTCTCACGTATCACGGTGATTTTCACCTGACCCGGGTAGGTCATCTCGGTTTGAATCTTACGTGCAATCTCATCAGACAGCTTCTCTGTTTCCATATCATCAATCTTGTCAGCACCCACTATCACACGTAGTTCACGGCCTGCCTGAATGGCATATGTCTTTACCACGCCGGGGTATGAGAGTGCCAGGTTCTCAAGATCATTCAGTCGTTTAATATATGCCTCCACAATCTCACGACGTGCACCCGGACGTGCACCCGATATAGCATCACATACCTGTACTATCGGCGCCAGCAGTGTTGTCATCTCCACCTCATCGTGGTGTGAGCCGATCGCATTGCATATATCCGGTTTCTCCTTGAATTTCTCCGCCAGCTTCATGCCAAGCACTGCATGTGGCAGCTCCGGTTCATCATCCGGCACTTTGCCAATATCATGTAATAGACCGGCACGTTTCGCCTTCTTGGGGTTCAACCCCAGCTCCGATGCCATGATAGCACATAGATTGGCCACCTCACGAGAGTGTTGCAACAGGTTCTGACCGTAGGATGAGCGATATTTCATCTTCCCCACCATGCGGATCAACTCAGGATGCAAACCGTGAATACCCAAATCTATCACCGTTCGCTTGCCGGTTTCAATGATCTCTTCCTCGATCTGTTTCTTCACCTTCGACACCACCTCCTCAATACGGGCAGGGTGAATACGTCCGTCGGTGACCAGCTGATGAAGTGACAGTCGGGCAATCTCACGGCGTACGGGATCAAATCCCGACAACACAATTGCCTCCGGTGTGTCGTCCACCACAATCTCTACTCCCGTAGCAGCTTCCAGCGCCCGTATATTCCTCCCTTCACGGCCTATAATACGACCTTTCACCTCATCTGAATCGATGTGAAAGACTGTGATAGAGTTCTCAATAGATGTCTCTGTGGCTACGCGTTGTATTGACTGAATCACAATACGCTTGGCCTCTTTATTAGCCGTCATCTTGGCCTCTTCCATAATGTCGTTAATGTACGACTGAGCACCAGTCTTGGCCTCCTCCTTCAATGACTCTACCAAACGCTCTTTTGCTTCTTCAGCTGAAAGGCTGGAGATGGTCTCCAGTTTTTCCACCGACTGACGGTGCAGACGCTCCAGCTCGGCACCTTTTTTCTCAATAAACTCCTGTTGGTTGGTAAGATTAAGTTTTATCTCATCTACTTCACCTGATTTTTTGTTCAGCTCTTCCTGTTTCTGGTTGAGTGTCATTTCACGTTGCTTAAGCCTGTTTTCGGTAAGCTGAATCTTTGTTGTTCGTGCATTCGCCTGCTTCTCAGCTTCGGCTTTCATAGCCAGTGTCTCCTCTTTCGCCTCCAGTAATTTTTTCTTTTTGATTACTTCGGCATCTTTTTCCGCATCGCTCAGAATGTTCCGGGCACGGGAGGTGGCCATCTTACCGGTCAGGAACCAGGCAACAACCGCCCCGATTACCAACCCGATAATTCCTATTACTATTTCCATATTGTTAATGATTAATTTGATTTATATACACTTCCTCGTTTAATACAAGAAAGGAAGTACTTCTATTCTCTTAGCAATGACCTTTAGTTTGTTTGTCCAATTTACAAAAAATAAAAATCGCACACAGTTAAACACATAATTCTCTATGTGCATAAAAGGTGCGTCTGTTAAGTCCCACAAAGAGTGAGAACTGGTCATTTTTTCAGATAATCATCCAATTCGCCGATGAGCGAATCAATTTTATCTTCAAAGGGTTTCGTATTATTCTTATCACCGAGAGAAAAATTCTCTGCCAATGCCTGTATGGCTGTCATAGCCATAAAATCCTGTGTTGTCATGTTGGAGCTTTCTCCACCGTAAGCAACGCGGTATTGGTTTATCTTCGTATTTATCTTTTTGGCTGCATCACGAAATGCCTGCTCATCCGACTTATTAATTTTCAACGGATACCTTCTGCCGGCAATCTCTAATGTCAATAAAAATTTCTCGTCGCCCATCACATAAATTCTTCAAAGGTTATTTCAACAAATTTATGCATTTATCAACTTCCCGCACCAGTTTTGATAATTTCAGTTTCGCGGAATCCACGTCTACAGAAGCAGCCGTAATGGTTCTCGCGGTCTTCAGACTATCATATTTTGTTTTCAGTTGCTTCAGTTCAGTGGCTGTCACATCTATCTCTCCCTGCTTTGTCTGTAGCGCTGTTTTTAATCTGGCGTTCTCTTCTTTCAGGGTGTCACATAAAAACATCATCTGTTTTATACGTACTTCCAGGTCGACAAGCAGTTTATTATTTTCGTCAGTCATTTGAAACGAGCCTCTAAATTATTTCACTTTATAAATGATCCACTTGAGATCAAATACATATCGTTGTCTGATCGCTATGGCATAGTCAAGTTTGCCCTGCTCTCTTAACTTCACGCAAACGTTTCACACACCATAATTTGAAAAATGAAATAATCGTATGAAAACAAAAATTCACGCAAATATAAGAATTGCCACAGACTTTTACAAGACAAATCTCCCTTATTTTTCAAATATTCATTCGTTTAGTCCATTATTAGGCTCTTTTGCTTGAGATTTTGTAACTTTGACTTTCAGGTGTCGGAGATTGAACTGAAATATACAAGATTGATTGAGATTGACGATGGTGCTGAGAGAAATAACAATCAGTGACAGACTATATGAAGTCTGCCCTGCGTTTCGTATGGCAGCAATTGCCTGCAAGGTGAAAAACAATTCCTACAACGAGGAGTTATGGAAGGAGATTGATCGCTATTCAACTCAATTTGCTACTACTTACAGGATGGAGGAGATCAAGCTGCGCCCGGCCATACATGCTACCCGGAAGAGCTATAAGAATCTGGGTAAAGACCCCAACCGTTACCGACCCTCTGCGGAAGCACTCTGCAGGAGGA
>Ga0209075_1003878_pt1 | contig 12209 bp, 9 predicted proteins | sample Stecom2011_FD_187523 | JGI IMG/M metagenome (GOLD analysis project Ga0209075, IMG submission 187523) | Agricultural soil microbial communities from Utah to study Nitrogen management - Steer compost 2011 (SPAdes) (version 2) | ecosystem: Environmental > Terrestrial > Soil > Agricultural land...
TCCGTTATTTCTTACAGCTGCGTTATCTTTGCAATTTGCTAAAATATCTTCAATAGACTTTCCTTCAAGGTCAGTCCCTTTAATTGCTGCATTCAAGTTGTTGGTATATCCTTGGTGGTGTTTACCATGGTGGATTTCCATTGTTTTCTTGTCAATATGTGGTTCTAATGCATCGTGTGCATATGGTAAATTCGGTAATTCAAATGCCATCTCTTTGTATTTTTTAGTTAATAAATCTGTTTACTCAAATATATAGAATTAAAGACAATTTGAACAATTACATATTCAAAAAAATCTTAAATCTTTTAAATTTTCTAGAACTCCCAACCAAAGTCAGTTAAGAACATTTTATCAATACTCATTCTCAATGCTTCATTCTCAATTTTCTCCAGTACATCTCCAATAAATGCTGCAACTAACAATTGTCTAGCATTTACTTCTGAAATTCCACGAGTTCTTAAATAGTATACTGCTTCTTCATCCAATTCTCCAATTGTAGAACCATGCGAACAACGAACGTCATCTGCATAGATTTCCAATTCTGGTTTAGAATTTACACTAGCTCCTTTTGAAAGCAGAATATTCTTATTCGACTGGTATGCTGCAATTTTCTGAGCATCCTGACGAACAATTACCTTTCCATTAAAAACTCCAGAAGACTTATCATCCATAACACCTTTATACAATTCACTTGATGTACAGTTAGAGTATAACTGATCAATAATTGTATGGTTATCAATGTGCTGGTTTTCTGTTCCAAGGTAAGCGCCATTCATTTCTGTATGACAGTTTTCTCCTTCAACAATTACATCTAGTCCATTTCTTGTTAAAAGACCACCTGTAGTAATCGTATTAATTAAGAAGTTACTTGATTTATCTTGAATGAATAACTCATTAGAAATATGTAGCACATCTTTTGCTTCAGTTTGCAATTTATTAACTGTCAAGCTTGCATTTTCTTCAATGTGACCTTCAAGAACAATGTTCGTAAAGCTATTTGATGAGTTTTTCGAATGATAGGTTACTACAACCTCAGCTTTTGAACCATTTTCTAAATGTAAAAAATGACGTGCATTAGCGATCACCTCTTCACCATCAAGAACATGTATCAAATGAATTGGATGTCCAGCTTTCTTATTCTTTTTTACTTGAATAAAAGCGCCTCCAGTTTGATATGCTTTATTAATTAAAGAAAAAACATTCTCTGCAGTACCATCTACAATATCAGAATAATACTCTTCATTCAACTCCTCAATCTTTTGGACTGAAACAGCATCGTCTGCTTTAATTGTTGATAAACCTTCATCATAATATCCGTTTACGAATACTAACTGATGAGCGTCTAAACCTTCAATTGTATAATCCTCAACATTTGCTGTTGCTTGGACTTGATTGTATTTTCTTTTAACGTATTTAGCTACACGTGTGTACTTCCACTCTTCAACCCGTGTAGTGGGGAAATCCATCCCACTTAAAGCATCCATCGCTTGTTTTCTAACTTCAGAAATCGATTCCGGTTTCTTAAAATCAGCAACAAACTCTAGTACTTTATTATCCACAACTACTTCCATATTTATTGAGCAATTTCTTCATTAATCCAATCGTAACCTTTCTCTTCTAACTCTAAGGCTAATTCTTTTCCTCCTGTTTTAATGATTTTTCCATCATTTAAAACATGAACAAAATCAGGTTGGATATATTCTAACAAACGTTGGTAATGCGTAATCAAAATAACAGCATTGTCTTTAGAACGCAATTTGTTTACACCTTCAGAAACGATACGCAAAGCGTCAATATCTAGCCCTGAATCTGTCTCATCTAAAATAGAAAGCTTTGGCTCTAGCATTGCCATTTGGAAAATTTCGTTTCTTTTTTTCTCACCTCCTGAGAAGCCAACATTTACTGAACGGCTTGCTAGTTTACTATCTAACTCCACAAGGTCAGAAGCTACTTTTACTTTTGCTAAGAAATCTTTAGCTGATAATCTATCTTCCTTACGGTATTCACGAATTTCGTTCATTGCAGTACGCAAGAAGTTGATATTCGAGACACCAGGAATTTCTACAGGATATTGAAAAGCTAAGAATAAACCTTCTTTAGCTCTATCTTCTGCATCAAGTTCTAATAAATCTGTTCCATCGAAGTCTACAGAACCCTCTGTTACTTCATAACCATCTTTTCCTGCTAAAACAGATGCCAAAGTTGACTTTCCTGAACCATTTGGTCCCATAATCGCGTGTACTTCTCCTGCTTTAACATTCAAGTTAAGGCCTTTTAATATTTCTGCTCCTTCTTCTACTGAAGCGTGAAGATTTTTTATTGTTAACATATGTTGAAATTTTCTAAATTAAACGTAATTACTATGGTATTATCCTACTGAATTTTCTAATGAGATTTCCAGTAGTTTTTGGGCTTCGACAGCAAACTCCATCGGCATATGGTTCAATACTTCTTTACAGTATCCATTCACAATTAACCCAATTGCTTTTTCTTCATCAATTCCTCTTTGTTGGCAATAGAAAATTTGATCTTCACCAATTTTTGAGGTTGTAGCTTCGTGCTCAATTTTTGCGGTGCTATTTTTACATTCAATATAAGGGAATGTATGTGCTCCAGATCGGTCTGACAATAATAATGAGTCACACTCTGATCGGTTTCTAGCATTATCAGCTCCTGCATGAATTTGAACTAATCCTCTATATGTATTTTGAGATTGCCCCGCAGAAATTCCTTTTGAAATAATTGTACTACTTGTATTCTTACCTAAATGAATCATTTTCGTTCCAGTATCTGCTTGCTGAAAGTTATTTGTTACAGCTACAGAGTAAAACTCTCCAATTGAATTATCCCCTTTTAAAATACAAGAAGGATATTTCCACGTGACAGCAGAACCTGTTTCAACTTGTGTCCAAGAAATTTTAGCATTCTTCTCACATATTCCTCGCTTGGTAACAAAGTTGTAAACCCCTCCAACCCCATCTTTATTTCCAGGATACCAATTTTGAACTGTAGAATATTTAATTTCTGCATCATCAAGTGCAATCAATTCAACTACCGCTGCGTGTAATTGATTTTCGTCACGCATAGGTGCAGTACAACCTTCAAGGTATGAAACATAAGACCCTTCATCTGCGACAACTAAAGTGCGCTCGAACTGACCTGTTCCTCCTTCATTAATTCTAAAGTAAGTTGATAGTTCCATTGGGCAACGTACTCCTTTTGGAATATAACAGAATGACCCATCTGTAAATACAGCGCTATTCAATGCTGCATAAAAGTTGTCTGTATGAGGAACAACTGTTCCCATATATTTTTTAACAAGCTCTGGATGGTTTTCAACTGCTTCTGAAAATGAACAGAAGATAATACCCAACTCTCCTAATTGCTTTTTGAAAGAAGTAGCTACTGACACTGAATCTACAACAAAATCAACTGCAGTTCCTGTTAAACGTTGTTGTTCTTCCATAGAAATCCCCAGCTTTTTCATGGTTTCTTTCATTTCTGGATCAACATCATCCCAACTTTCGTACTTCTTTGTTTGTCCTGGTGCAGAATAATATGCGATAGCCTGAAAATCTGGCTTCTCATAATTTACGTGTGCCCAATCAGGCTCTGTCATCTGTGTCCAAGCACGATAAGCTTGCAAGCGGTTTTCAAGCAACCAGTCTGGCTCGTTCTTTTTAGATGAAATCAAACGAATAATATCTTCGTTTAATCCAATAGGTATAGTATCCGAATTAAAATCAGAAACAAACCCATACTTATATTCTTGCTCTTTTAAGTTTTTAGCTAAATCTTCTTCTGTGTATGTACTCATCTTTAAAATTATTAATTGTTAAATAGAGAAACTTTCTCCACAACCACATGTTCTATCTGCATTAGGATTTGTAAAAAAGAAACCCTTACCATTTAAACCACCGGAATAATCCAAAATTGTGCCTACGAGGTATAAAAAGCTCTTATTATTCACCACTATTTTAACTCCATTGTCTTCGAATGTTTTATCATTCTCTTGTTCTATGGTATCAAAATTTAGCTCATACTTTAAACCAGAGCAACCTCCACCTAGCACACCCACTCTAATAAAGCTGTTGGGCTCCCCAGACTCCTCCATCAGTCTTAAGGCTTGATTTTTAGCAGATTCTGTAACTTTTATCATATTTAAATCCTCCTTTCTTTGTTATTTATATTAAGTCTAAATAACCTTACTTATTGTGCAAAAATACCTAATTAATGGTATATGAACAATTAAAAAGTAAACTATTTTATTGGTTTTTAAGATTTGGAGAGGAAATAGAGCGGAATAGCTCACTGAAAACAGCTAATAATCAGTAAATCAATTAAATTTCAAAAACTAACAAAACATTTAACAACCTATAAGTCAGCAATCAACATACTTACATACAAGTCTTTCAAAAGGAACGATTGCGGCTTTATAAAAAATGGAATAGTCAGACTACAAAATGAAAATTTCAAGGACTTAAATATGTCTTATTTATAATCTTTCTAAAAAAGAAGACTATTTTACCTTTTTTCATTAAAACATATAATATCTTTGTAAAAAAGTATAGAAATGGGAAATATAACATTAGAAAACTCCATAATAGATATAATTAAGACTGTTTACGATCCAGAGATACCTGTGGACGTTTATGAATTAGGACTTATTTATGAAGTTAAAATTAAAGATGATCAATCTGTTGAGGTTGAAATGACATTAACTTCACCAAACTGTCCGGTTGCAGAATCTCTTCCAAAAGAAGTTGAGGACGCGATAATGTCAGTAGAAGGTGTTAAATCAGCTAAAGTAAATATTGTGTTTGATCCACCATGGGACCAGACTATGATGAGTGAAGAAGCAAAATTGGAATTAGGATTCTTGTAGAGAAAACTGGGGTTCGGCTCCGCTCAGCCACCAAGCCATACAAAAAAGTGAACCCTATATCCCATATTGTTTTCTTTCAAAGGCATAGATTTCTTTCCAGAAATCACCTATTGAAACTTCAGCATATTTCAGCATTTTAGGCACTAATGATTCAGATGAAAAACCTGGAGTTGTATTGACTTCAATCACGAAAGGTTTATTGTCTACTATCATAAAGTCGACACGTGCTAAAGAACGCATTTGTAGTAATTGATAGATTTTTATAGTTAAATCTTGTGTTTCTTTTGTTAATTCATCACTAATTCTTGCAGGAGTTATTTCTTGAGATTTCCCTAAATATTTAGCATCATAATCGAAAAAATCAGATTCAGATACAATTTCGGTACAAGGCAATGCTTGCACACCTTTTTCATTTCTATAAACACCACATGTAACTTCTGTTCCTTTTAAAAACGCTTCACAAACAACGGTATTCCCTTCTGCAAAAGCCTCATCAATTGCTTTCTGAAGATCTTCCAAAGCATATACTTTTGATATCCCATAACTAGATCCAGAATCAGCAGGCTTAACAAACAAAGGAAAACCTAAGCGTTCTCCTAATTCCTTAGTTGAATAAATTGAATCTTTTAAAAGCAGTTGTGATTCCGCTACTCTTATTCCAAATCCTTTAAGAAATTGATTGCAAAACCACTTATCAAAAGAAAGCTCGGAAGATAAGGCACCGCTGTTGACAAACGGAATGTTTTTCATTTCGAAATAGGCTTGTAGCTTTCCATTTTCACCAGGATTTCCATGGATATAAACATGTGCTAAATCAATCTTAATTTTCTCTCCGTTTTCAAGCATAAAAGTAAAATCAACTGGAGATACTTCTGCTGTTTCGCCATCGTAATCAGCAAACCAACCCTCTTGAGTTACCCGAACTAAAAATGCATTGTATTCCTTTTTTGGAAGATGTTCCAAAATCATATTTGCACTTTTGATAGATATTTCAAACTCAGAAGAGTATCCACCACAGAAAATTCCTACGTTTATCATGCTTCAATTTTGTGCGAAGTACGGAAAAAAAGAGGATTTATTTAAAGAGGATTTAGAGAAGTTATCAGCATTGGCTTGTTCAATTACAAATTAATTAATTACGAATCTTTCAATTATGAATTATGACACTTGTACTTCCCTAAATAGCATTGACCGCTTTAATAAGTGTTCCTAATTAATTCGAATGGTAATCCGATTGTTATTGGATCGTATTTGAATTACGCGTAATTACATTATCACTCTGCATTTTTATTTCCTCCAAAGTGTTTCCAACCTTGTGCTTTTAACTGAATAGCAGCGCCTTGCTTGTCAACTAAGTAAATACCAGAATCCTTGGATGTAAAGTGACCAATTACTGTCATGTGTGGATTTCCTTTAATTTTATCAAAATCAGCCTGTTTAATTGAAAACAAAAGTTCATAATCTTCTCCTCCATTCAACGCACAAGTCGTAGGTGAAATATTAAAGTCAATAGCAGTTGTAGAAACTGAAGTATCAATTGGTAATTTCTCATCAAAAATATGTGCTCCAAGATCTGATTGCGTACACAAATGAAATACTTCAGAAGCCAATCCATCTGAAATATCAATCATAGAAGTTGGTTTAACGTCTAATTCCTTAAGAAACCCAATAATATCTTTACGTGCTTCTGGTTTCAATTGTCTTTCTAACAAGTAATCATAACCGTCTAGATCAGGTTGAATATCCGGATTAGCTTTATAAACAGACTTCTCTCTTTCTAAAACTTGAAGCCCCATATAGGCAGCTCCTAAATCTCCTGTAACAACAATTAACTCATTTTCTTTAGCTCCATTTCGGTAAACAATATCTTTTTTCTTAGCGGTACCTAAGGCAGTAATTGAGATCATTAAACCTGAAACCGAAGAGGTAGTGTCTCCACCCACTAAATCAACTTCATAAAAATCACATGCCTTTTCAATTCCTTTATATAGTTCTTCTAGAGCTTCTTTTGGAAAACGACTAGAAGCAGCAATGGTTACCGTTATTTGCTCAGCTATTCCATTCATCGCATAAATATCTGATAGATTCACAACAACAGCCTTATACCCTAAGTGCATCAATGGAGTATACATTAAATTAAAGTGTATTCCTTCCACCAAAGCATCAGTTGAAACAAGCATTACATTTTCACCATCTTTTTCGATTACCGCTGCATCATCACCAACTCCATAGATAGTAGATTGTCTTTTATTTTTGAAGTTCTTGGTTAGTTCTTCAATCAATCCAAACTCTCCAATTGATTCTAATGATGTTCTTTTCTCTTCGCTCATAATACTATTGTTTCTTTTCTATCAAGGCAAAATTAAGTCCTTTATCGCGAACTATTTGAATAATCGAAGGGATTATTTCTTTTATTCGCTGAATGGTCTTTTCGTTCTCGTGAAACACTAAAACATCTCTCCCTTGAATTTGTTTTTTTGCTATCCTAATAATATGCTCTACTGAAACTTCTGGGTCAAAATCATAGCTCATCCAACTCCACATAACTAACTCTCCAATTTCCAAGGCATATTTTGCTTGTTTTTGATTTAGAGTTCCATGTGGAGGCCGAAAAAAGTCAGAAGTAACAATGGATTTAGATTGGTCATAATTTACTTTAAACTCTTCGAATGAAAGTGTTTTAGCTGACACATGCGAATATCCGTGGTGACCAACAATATGACCTTCATTTATTGCCCTATCGTACAGTTCAGGATTACTTTTAATCCGAACACCATTCCAAAAAAAAGTAGCTTTAATATTGTTTGCTTTTAACTCATCTAGCAACCAAGGAGTTATTTCAGGATGTGGCCCATCATCAAAGGTTAAACAAACATTATTATCGGTCCCAAACCAAATGCGGCGTGGAAAAATCCACGCCACAAATTTGGGTATTCTATAAAATCTTTTTTTACTCTTCTGACTCTCCACTTTGGAAACCGTTTTGAATAAGAATTGCGTTATATAATTGCGCAAACTCTAGTGCTTCTTTTTCCATTGTTCTTGTTTGAGTTCTACCACCACGAAGAGTTTCTTTTACCTCTCGTTTACGAAGCCCCGCTACAATTCCACCAACTACATCATTGGTCATTCTCTGATCAAGTATATGTCCTAATTTATCGGCTTCAGTTTCTTCAGAACCTGCATTAAGTCTAATCTCCCTATACGTTCGCAAGAAATTCATCGCAAAAGATATAAAATCTTTTTTGTTGTTGTAAGCAATTAAAGCATCACTGTATTGGAAATAATTCATCATAGTTTCCAATTGTTTCATGTATTCTACTGCTAATTGATCAGCCATTTCAGTCTTCTCAATTTCATACAAAATACGAAGAATATCAGGCACTGCACCATCGATATAAATTCTATCTGTATCAGTCAATCTACCATTAACGGGTCTTGGCTCTCCAAAGTCGTACACTTTATCAATCGGCAGTGTTTCAAAAGAGTAGCTTATAATTCCTTCAATTCTATCTGCATAGTATTGAGGGTCTTTCTGATTCGCTTGGCCAGGCACTGTATCCATCCCAGCAAGTTTTTTCGAGTTCTCATACTCTCCTAAATACTTAGATGCCAGATCTACAAAGCTATTTCTATATTGATCCGTATGACGACGCGTATAGTAATCCACCAGTACACCTTCTCCCGCAAGATTTCCATAATCATATTGTTCCATTATGTTATCATACATTCTTTCTCTAGAATACGCTTCTAAATCATTTCTTTTCAATGGAACTAGTCCGTTAATTTGCCCGAAGTTAGCTAACAAATTACTGTTATATAGCGCTTTTGAAACATCTGAGCCTACGATACTTGAAAAGTAAATTCCACGACTCCAATCGAAATTGGCCATAATATCAAGCATCATTACTTCTTGACGCGCCAAACCATTAACATCAGATCTAAATTGACCCCCTTCTCTAAAGTGGAAACGAATTTCTGTTTCTGCTTTATCAGCATACTCTTCAGAAATAATTCCTGCTTTTACTGCATTCTCAACGTTTACAGGCAAAACAAATCCAGAAGCTGGGAAGTATCTCAATGCTCTTCTTCCAGGCTGCGTCATCATATTAGCGTCATCTCTCACAAACTCCATTGCATAATCTAAAGGTAAGAAATCCCAAGATTGTGTCCATGCAATAGCAGCAGTTTCAAGTTGACTTAATAAATTCTGATCAGCAGAAGTCGCTCCTGAATTTACATCGCTAAATATTTTACGAATAAACAAATTTATTTTCTCGTAATCTGCAAAACCAGGATTAGCAATTGGTGCTTCTAACTCAGCTTTCATTCTTTGTAGAACCTCTTCTGCTTTTTCATTCTTTGCAGTAATTGAAGGAATCGAAGCTGCTAATCCACGTCGAATTTGAGAAAGTGCATTATTAAACAATGCTGGATTTCCCTCGATCTTTTTGCTTATTATCTCATTCGCTTTAGCAGGCGACAAGTTGTTTTTATAGATTTCATAATCTACAAAGTATACATAATCCGTATTTCCTGCACCTTGTAATATTTGATCCTCTCTAAACTTAATTGGAAGAGGGTCGGATTCATAAGCACGCATTTTCATTTGGTTTGAATACCAATCTGTTTGCATTAACGATAGATTCGCTACACGAACGTCTGTGCGTATTCCCTCAACCTCTTGTAAGTACCATAATGGGAATGTATCATTATCTCCGTTTGTATATAAAATAGCATTTGGAGAACATCCCACTAAGTAATTATAAGCCAAAGAACGAGCTGGCGAGCGATTACTTCTATCGTGTCCTTCCCAACCTTGAGTTCCTAATAGCAATGGAGCTGCCAAACCTAAAGCCGTTGCAAAGCCTGCTGCTCCAACTTTAGCTATGTTAACTTTCCTCAATAAGGTCATAAACAACATTGCTCCACCTCCAATTGCACCAATAATTAAAATAGACATTGTTGCAGGCATTCCTGTAGTTGCACCTATATCTGAAATAAAGCACAGTGCCAATAAAGCTCCATAACTAATTCCTAGTTTTTTATATTCTTCTTTAGTAAAGGACCTATAGGCTTCATACAAAGCGTAGACTCCTAGTCCAATCCATATTGCGAAAGTATAAAACGATGCCGCATAAGCATAATCTCGTTCACGTGGCTCGAAAGGTTTTTGATTCAGATAAACTACAATTGCTATTCCTGTAAAGATAAAAAGAACACCCACTACTATAGCGTCTTTAGGAGCTTTTAAGAAATGGAAGAACATTCCTAGTAATCCTAGAATAAAAGGAATATAATAGAACTTGGTATGACTCGGATTACTTTGAGTATAGTAAGGTGCATTTTCGCCTTGTGCACCTAATCTCATATTGTCTGCTATTTCAAAACCAGAAATCCAGTTTCCACGTAATTCATCACCATGTCCTTGAATATCATTTTGACGACCAGAGAAGTTCCACATAAAGTACCTCCAATACATCCAGTTAACTTGGTAATTTATAAAGTAAGTAATATTTTCTCCAAACGTTGGAATAGGTCGTCCATCATCTCCTATTTCACTAGGTGAAGCCTTTCGACTTCCGTCATAACCAGACCAACTTCTATAGCCATCTGCCCTTTGTGCATCACCTTTAATATACATTCTTGGGAAGAATGTATTTTGAGTATAAACAGGCACTTGTCCTTTTCGTATGTTTTCGTTGGTAACAAAGTACTTTTCATCTAAAACATAGTTCTGTCCACTATTTTCAACGTAGTTTCTAGCTAACTCCTCATCTTTAAACGAAATGATATCGGTTCCAGAGCTCGTAGACACCACCCATCTTCGATCATAATTAGGTGAACGGTCTTTAAACTCTCTTTGATCAGCAGCTTTAGAATTAAAGTACTCACCATAAAGAATTGGCCAAGATCCATATTGTTCACGCTTTAGAAACGCATGAAGTGTCACTAAATTTTCAGGATTATTTTCATCCAATGGTGGGTTTGCATTTGAACGAATCACAATTGTAGCAAATGAACCATATCCAATAAATAACACAATTAAACCAAGAATTGCAGAGTTTCCTAATTTGTAACCTTTTTTTCTTGTGAAATAAAGTCCACCAACCAAAGCACCAATTAAAAGAATAAAGAAGAATGCCGCTCCTACACCAAATGGAAGTCCCATTGAATTCACAAAAAATATCTCCATTTTAGAAGCAAGTGCAATTGTACCAGGAATCACCCCATTTTGGATAAACCCAAGTATCACAACACCAATTACTCCTGTAATTAAGAATAGCTTTATACTGTTCTTAGGTTTGATTTGATACGCTACAACATAAGCTATAGCCGGCAATACTAGTAATCCTAATAAGTGAACTCCAATTGCTAATCCAAATAGAAACATAATTAAAACCATCCATCTTAATGGACGAATTTCAGGACTTAATTGACCACGACTTATCATTGTCATTTCCTCATCCCATTTCAATACGGCCCAAAAAATAACAGCCGTAAACAATGAAGACATCGCATAAACCTCTCCCTCTACTGCAGAGAACCAGAAAGATTCCGTAAAAGTGTATGCCATTGCACCGACAAACCCTGAACCTAAGATTGCAAATTTCTGACCATTGGTCATTACTTGACCCTCTGCTTCAGCAACTTTCTTTCCTAATTTCGTAATTGTCCAAAACAAGAAAAGAATAGTTAACGAACTACTCAGTGCCGACATTCTATTTATCCATAAAGCTACATCAGCTTCTGAACCTGCAAAAAGAGAGAATACTCTTCCTACAAGCATAAAAAATGGTGCTCCTGGAGGGTGACCTACCTCTAACTTATAGGCAGCAGTGATATACTCACCACAATCCCACAAAGATGCTGTGTCTTCAACAGTAATAAAAAACACGACTGTCGCAATCAAAAACGACAACCATCCAATAGAAATATCTAACTTTTTATAGTTCATAGTGTAAATTTGAATCGCACGAAGTTAAGAATATTCAACTTCTGAACGAAAATATAAATCTAAAATTTGTTATTTAACATATTTCACTGATAATCAAGGCTGAAAATTTCACAGAAAATTTTTCTCATAACTTTGTTTGGAGTTCAATAAAAAGTTTGTAGATTTGCAGCCGCATATCACCACAAGAGAACGTTGTGAAACTGTCCCATGGTGTAACTGGCAACACGTCTGTTTTTGGTACAGAAGAGTCTAGGTTCGAGCCCTAGTGGGACAACTAAAAGCCTCTCATTCGAGAGGCTTTTTTCATTAAATACCACCAAATATAATGGTTTGCGTGATTTAACCATTTCTTAGAATAGCATCAAA
>Ga0209075_1003879_pt1 | contig 12208 bp, 7 predicted proteins | sample Stecom2011_FD_187523 | JGI IMG/M metagenome (GOLD analysis project Ga0209075, IMG submission 187523) | Agricultural soil microbial communities from Utah to study Nitrogen management - Steer compost 2011 (SPAdes) (version 2) | ecosystem: Environmental > Terrestrial > Soil > Agricultural land...
CGATTTGGGCAGGATGGTATCGAGGACGCTACACCGACTATAAACGGGTATCGGAGTATGAAAAAGATCGGGTAGATCACTTCCTGCACGTGGAATGGGGAGGAGATAGCCACGCGGGGAGACACAGTGAAGATCCTACCCGCTACCTCGACATTATTCAAAGTGAGGAGAGAGCGGACGAGCGCGCGGGTGACGCGTCGCTCTACGGGGGCAAAGCGCGGGCATCGAGAGACGGAGAATGGACGGAGACCTATATCTGCGATATGATCGATTGGCACCTGAAAGAGCAGGAGACCATGGATTGGCTCACGGGAACCGCCTACTGGCCCTTTAAGGACTTCTCCACCCCGGTGCGCCCCGAGAATCCTACCCCCTACATGAACCAGAAAGGCGTGGTGGAGAGAGACCTCACCCCTAAAGAGAGTTATTACGTGTTTCAGTCTTACTGGAGCGATAAGCCCATGGTGCGTATCTATGGGCACACGTGGCCCATCCGTTGGGGCGAAAAAGGAGAACCGAAGCTGGTGCGTATTTATTCTTCCTGCGATAACGTCGAGCTGTTTCATAACGGTAAAAGCCTCGGCACCAAAGAACGTAACTCCCAAAACTTCCCCGCCGCGGGTTTAAGCTGGCAGGTGGTGCTCAACGAGGGAGAGAACCACTTTAAGGCTGTCGGAAAAAAAGAGGGAGTTACCGTGGTGGATGAGTTAACACAAACCTATCAAACCGAGAAATGGGGAGAAGAGGCCATCATCGAAGCGGCCATCGTCGATCGAGACAAAGATCACGTGTGGATCGAGGCAGTTCTTAAAGACGCGAACGGGGTGAAATGCCTCGACTCTCGAAACTATATCTATTTTGACCTGGCCGGCGACGGGAAAATGGTGGACAATAGGGGAACATCAACCGGATCGAGAAAGGTACAAGCATTCAATGGAAGGGCCCGTATTAAAGTCCTTTTAAATGATGGAGAAAGCCGCGTGGCAGTAAAGTCACCGGGACTCAAGAGCCAATTTGTTACCCTACAATAACTCACTTATTTGAACATTGGTCAAAAAACCTTGTCATTTGGCAAGGTTTTTTTTATTACTTTTACCATTCTATTACTATCTTTACCGCTTATCCGTTTCTGCTTTTCGTGCAGGTTTTATAGAATTCGAATAAATCAATGTGATACAGCAATATATACCAAACATTTACATAGTTTTTTTATAGAGGATATGAACAACATCGTAACACAGCGGCAAAACGGCCGACTATTGTCGCTCGACATCCTACGCGGGATCACCATCGCGGGTATGATTATGGTGAATAACCCCGGTTCGTGGAGCCATGTTTACGCCCCGCTCAAACACGCGCAGTGGCATGGGCTTACGCCGACAGACCTAGTTTTCCCCTTTTTTATGTTTATCATGGGAGTCTCCACCTTCATGTCGCTCCGAAAGTTCAATTTTGAACCTTCGAAAGAGGCGGTATGGAAAATCGTGCGGCGCACGGTATTGATTTTCGTGATCGGGCTTGCACTCGGGTGGTTTGGTCAGCTCACGGGTGGCTTGGCACGGGGGGAGTCGCTCCTCGAAGCCGCCACACACTTTGATACGCTCCGCATCTTGGGAGTGCTTCAACGGTTAGGGTTGGCATATGGCTTTGCCGCGCTTATCGCGGTCCTATTTAAGTACAGGTACCTGCCATGGATTATAGGCTTGTTGTTGGTGGGTTATCATTTGCTTTTGGTGTTCGGAAATGGATTCGAGTTATCGGAGCAGAACATTATCGCGGTTGTTGATAAGGCACTATGGGGTACAGACCACATGTACAAAGATTGGACACCCGCGGGAGAACGCGTTGCCTTCGACCCGGAGGGACTGCTCAGTACCCTCCCCTCCATCGCGCATGTTTTAATTGGCTTCATGTTCGGGAGACTAATTATCGACAACCGGGATAATCACACGCGGGTCGAAAAATTGATGATCTGGGGGACAATACTTGCTTTCGCGGGCCTCCTCCTGCAATATGGCTGCCCCATCAATAAGAAAATTTGGAGTTCCACTTTCGTGCTTACCACTACCGGTTTCGCGGCGCAGCTGTTAGGGTTGCTTATTTGGATCATCGATATTCATCAGAAAGAGAGATGGAGCCGGTTTTTTCACGCGTTTGGCGTGAACCCGCTTATCGTGTACGTTTTCGCGGGAGTGCTCGCGAACCTGGTGTCGAACATCCGGTTTGGTTGGCAGGGAGAGATCATATCCATCAAGGGGTTCATGTACGAGGTCTTACTTCGTTCTTGGGCGGGCGATTATTTCGGTTCACTGTTGTACGCTCTCCTATTCGTCGCAATATGTTGGTTGTTCGGGTACATTTTATATAAACGAAACATTTACATTAAAATTTGATACATATAAAGAAAAAAACCATATTGATTGCTGATAGCGGGGCAACGAAAGCGGACTGGTGTTTGGTTCAAGGAAAACAGATCGTGCGCCGCTTCTCAGGCAAAGGTATCAGTCCCATTTTCCAATCGAAGGAGGAGATGGAGTATGAAATCCGGGACAACGTGCTTCCTCAACTTGTTGCTACGACTATCAATGCCGTTTACTTTTATGGCGCTGGATGCATTCCCGACAAGATACCCCTCGTCACCGGGATACTCTCGGCTGCATTCCCTGCCGCGAAAATTCAGGTGAACAGCGACCTCACCGGGGTAGCACACGCGCTCTGTGGCCGTGAGGCGGGTATCGCCTGCATATTGGGTACCGGGAGCAACTCCTGCGAGTGGGACGGCACAAAGCCAACTCATCAAATCCCCTCCCTCGGGTTTATTCTTGGGGACGAAGGAAGCGGGGCCGCGCTGGGTAAACATCTACTAAACAAGGCACTGAAGCATCAGCTCACGGGAGGACTCAAAGAGGCACTTTTCGAGGAGTATAACCTCACCGTTGCAGTGATAATCGATCGGGTTTACCGGCAACCATTCCCCAGCCGCTTCCTGGCAAGTTTGTCCCCTTTCATCTTCAAGCATCGAAACGACCCGTCGATACGCGGGTTGTTGCACCAATGCTTTGACGATTTTTTTGAGAAGAACGTGATGCATTATAATTATCAAGAGAATAAAGTGCATATCGTGGGATCTATTGGCTGGTATTACGCTGACGTGCTAAAAGAGGTCGCGGAAGAGAAAGGAATACAAGTTGGCAAAATAGCAAAATCGCCCATCGAGGGACTGATCGATTATATCGCCACTTCCCCGGGTACCGATTAATCACATTAATCATATTAGTCACATTAATCACATTAGTCACATTGGCACGACAAACATGAGTTTTACAAAAATAACGGAACAACCGTCACATTATAACGATCTAGAGAAAAAATCGATCAACGAGATCCTCACCGGGATCAATCAAGAGGACCACAAAGTGGCGGCTGCCGTGAAGAGGACCCTCCCGGAGATCGAGAAATTGGTAGAAGGTATCGTGGATCGAATGCAGAGAGGGGGAAGGCTTTTTTATATAGGCGCGGGCAGTAGCGGCCGGTTGGGTGTACTGGACGCATCCGAGATTCCCCCCACGTTTGGGATGCCTGACAGCTATGTAATTGGTCTTATCGCGGGGGGCGATAGTGCCTTGCGGAATCCCGTGGAAGCGGCGGAAGACGACAGCAATAAAGGATGGGAAGAACTGACGATGCACAACATCAACCGGGATGATATAGTGGTAGGCATAGCGGCATCCGGCACCACTCCCTACGTAATGGGTGCCTTGAAGAGGGCACGGGAAAAGGGAATTCTCACGGCCGCCATCTGCTGCAACCCCCACTCGCCCGTGGCAGCCGAAGCTGAAATAAAAATCGAGCCGATCGTCGGCCCCGAATATGTCACGGGCAGCACTCGGATGAAAGCAGGCACGGCACAAAAAATGATTCTTAACATGATCACGACGAGTACCATGATCAAATTAGGAAGAGTAAAAGGTAATCGCATGGTCAACATGCAGCTTACCAATCAAAAACTGGTAGAGAGAGGTACACGCATGATCATGGAAGAGCTCGGGCTGCCGTTTGAACAGTCGAAAAACCTGCTGCTCCTCCACGGCTCGGTGAAAGGTGCCTTAGAAAGAATGAAAAAATAATACAATATGGCGATAATAGTACATACCGATGATCCCGACCTGCTTCTGGAGAAAATATACGAAGCAATTGACAACAAAAAAGGGGGGAAATGGACCTGCACCCCTGACGGCCGATTCACCTATGGAACGCTCTTATGGAAGAACGAGGCCTTTTTTCGGCCACAGATATGGGTGGAAGAGAAACAATTGCGTTTTGGTTTGATAAAACGTAAAGACAGGAAACATATCAGTTCGAAGCTTTACGCGACATTCCACACGAAAATGATCGAACTTCTTTTGGCGCAATTCGACCGGGACTTTCGACGAGTCTCCGCGACGGCTGGCCGAGCAGAACCGGATAGCTTCTAGCTTATACGAGGGGAAGAAATTTAGCACGAATGGAAGAAATTTACCCCACTTTCTGAAAAAACTTACTGCATCGCTAGCAAATTGTCAAAATAACATCTATTTTGATTAAAATATCAGAAGTAACTCCCTTTTTTACCTTGTTTATTTGTTTACTAATAGAGTTAGAGATATAATTTCAAAATAGCGTTGCGATGAATAAAAGGTTATACTTCACGGTTAGCATACTACTGGCCTCCGTTATATCGATCACGGCACAGGTTAATGCTCCCACCGCTTACCCCGATCGAGTAATTTTGAATCTTACCGAGGATCCTTCAACCTCGGTGGCGGTTACCTGGCGTACCGACATCTCCATGAACGAAGGCTTCTGTGAAATACAGTCGGTTCCATCCGGACCCGTGAAGGGAGGAGATTCAAAATCGTATAAAGCACGTACAACCTCCATGGTTTACGAGTACGAGAATGAACCGGTTATCCGGGCAAACCAACACTCGCACCTGTTTACAGGATTAACACCCGGCGAAAAGTACATCTATCGTGTTGGTAACGACGATTATTGGAGCGAATGGTTCGAATTTCAAACTCCCACGAACGAGGATGAGAAGTTCTCCTTTATTTACATGGGTGACCCACAGACCGACTTGAAATCACAATGGTCGCGCGTTGTACGAGCAGCCTATAAACACGAACCCAACAGTGGATTTATCCTGTATTGCGGTGATTTAATTAACCGGGCAGGGAGAGATACTGAATGGCACGAATGGTTTCACGCGGGATCGTTTATATACAGCACGATCCCACAGGTGATGACACCCGGCAACCATGAATACCGACGGATGGTGCTTGATCCGCATTGGAACGCGCAATTCACGCTGCCGGCGAACGGACCCGAAGGGTTAGAAGGCAGTTGCTACGCGGTCGACTATAAAAACATGAAGCTTATATCCATTAATTCGGCGGCAGAATCGGAATTACGCCATAAAGAGGGCACCAAAATGGAAGCCCAAAAAGTATGGCTCGATTCGGTCTTAAGTGCCAATACCCAAGAGTGGGTAATCGTTACCACTCACCTACCCTTTTACTCCCCCAAAGAGAACCGGGACAATAAACATTTGCGTGAAAATTTTCAGCCGATCTTGGAAAAACATAACGTGGACCTCGTCCTCACGGGACACGACCACTCCTACGGGAGAGGCAGGGCCACTGACAACCCGGCCGGTGGACATCAAGTGATGTACGTTGTATCGGTAAGCGGCCCAAAAATGTACGAGGTGGGAGATAAGGATTGGATGGAACATTCGGGAGCCGATACGCAATTGTATCAAGTAATCAGTATAGAGGGAAAGAAATTGACCTACGAGTCCTATTCGGCAGATGGTAAACTTTTCGATCAGTTTCAGCTCGCGAAATAGAATCCTTCATTAACAATTATTACATTCTTATTAAAACGCTCCTATTAAAGAGCGCGGATCAATCATGGGCTCATGTTGATACTATTTTAACTTTTAGCGTTTGCAGCTATTTTGACCCTTTATGTTTAATAACATCGCTTTTACCCCGCTAAATATTAACAATAATGTAACCCGTCGGGTTAATTTTCCATGTATATTGAGTAATTTTTCAGTAGCAACTAACTCGCTCTTTCCTGAAATTTGCAGTAGTAGAAATGTGTATTATTAATTATATTTTCATTTAATTAATCTAGAGCAGTATGTGCGTTGCGTTATGCATCGAATTATTATCGGCCGAAAGGCCGCGTTGGAATGATCTATTCTGTAAATATGTAGTAACCCTATGAGCATTATTGTAGAATAGCCTTTTTTGAATTTGAACATGTCATGTAAAGTTATTTATTAAAAAATCAATCTGAATCGTATGAAAAATCAGTTTCTCAAATCTATTTTCTCAACTTTGTTTCTGTTGCTTGCTTTTTCACTTCATGCACAAATGCAAGTAAGAGGAACCGTGAAGGATAACAGCGACGAGCTGTTACCCGGGGTGTCAATACAGATCAAGGGCACTTCGGAAGGTACGGTTACCGATGCGGACGGCAGGTATTCCTTAGCTGTTCCCGATCAGCAATCGGTGCTGGTTTTCTCGTTCGTCGGGATGGAAACGCAAGAGGTGGCGGTGAACGGTAGAAGTACTATTGATGTTCTCCTTGATTTCTCTTCCATTGGTATCGACGAAGTAATTGTAACGGCCCTTGGTTTATCCCGACAAAAGAAAACATTGGGATATGCTGTATCAGAAGTGGAGGGCTCGGAGCTACAAAAAGTCGCGCAGGAGAATATCCTGAACTCTTTATCGGGGCGCGTGGCCGGAGTCACTGTTAACTCCACCGGAGGCCCGGGTGCATCGGTCAGTATGGTTATTCGTGGTGCTACCTCACTCACGAGTGATAATCAACCCCTGTTTGTAGTGGATGGAGTCCCCATCAATAACACGCTCAATAACGTGGGGGGCGTGGGCGATCGTAATAACGTGGACTATGGAAACGCGATATCGGACCTAAATCCGGAAGATATCGAAAGTGTGTCGGTACTCAAGGGCCCCAGCGCGGCGGCTCTTTATGGATCGAGAGCGGGCAATGGCGTGGTGCTGATCACCACGAAGTCAGGAAAAGGAAGCAAGGGGCTCGGAGTAAACTTTACCTCCAACACGGTATTTGAAACTCCCTACCGTTTCGTGGAGACGCATACTATGTTCGCGAACGGCCGGCGCCCCTACACGCAAGATAATCGCCCTACTACCGGGCTGCCTTACTACCTTGTGCCGGCCGCGGATTCCTACTGGGTAGGACCGGAGCTCGACAAGGGAATGATGGGATACGTGTGGCCCTATTTTGATAGCGAGGGGAATCTCACACCCCAGGAGCTGGAATCGCATCCCGATAATTACAAGGAGTTTTTCCGTACCGCGATTACCACCCAAAACGGGGTCTCTATCACGAACGATACCGATAAAATCAATTACCGATTATCGTTTAATAATATGACCCACCGGGGGATGATTCCCAATAGTGATTTAAAACGAAACTCGATTTCTTTGACCTCGTCGATAAAGGTGATTGATGACCTACGAGTTAACTCAAGCATCAATTACACGGGATCGGGTGCGGATAACCGTCCCGCGGGCGACCGGGGGGCTAACCCGATGGAGCCGGTGGTACGGGGAATCAACCCGTCCATCGATATGAAAGACCTGAAAGAGTACTGGGAACCGGGGCGCGAGGGGCTGATGCAACGAGGACCCTACAACCTAGTTGTAAACCCCGATGGCACGTATGAGAGAGGTGAAATGACGGATAACCCCTTCTTTCTCGCGAACGAGGTCAATAACTCGTTTAGGAGAGACCGGTTGTTCGGTAACGCGCAAGTCGAATGGCAAATTAATCCCGATTTTTCTTTAATGGCTCGCTACGCGCACGATCAATTCCAAGAAAAAAGGGAGACGAAAATGGCACCGAGTTATTCAAGAGACGCCAACGGGGTATATGGAATCACGAACCTGTACCGAAGGGAACAGAACGCCGACTTCCTACTCTCGTACAATAAATACTTGGAAGACTTTAGCATCAACGCCTCGTTCGGTGGGAACTACATGTATCAATACGGCGATAATAACTACGCGAGAACAAAAAACAGGGGGAGTGGGCTGATCGTACCGGGTATCTACTCGTTAAGCAATATCGCGCCCGACAATCTCGATTTTGGTTCGAGCTGGTGGCAAAAAGGTATTTATAGCCTCTACGGCTTGGCTTCGTTCGGTTACAAAGATGCCCTCTTTTTAGACCTGACCGCGCGAAACGACTGGTCAAGTACGTTGCCGGAAGAGAATCGCTCCTACTTCTACCCGTCGGCTTCATTAAGCATGCTGCTCAATAACATGCTCGATATGGGTGAGCACGTGTCGCTCGCGAAACTCAGGGGAGGATGGGCCATGACCGGAAACGATACGAGCCCCTACGCGCTCTTGTCGGTACTGGGAAGGCAAGAAGCGTGGGGCAACGAGACTCGTTTAACCACCTCGGGAACGATGCTTCTGCCTAACTTGAAACCCGAAATCCAACGTTCGTGGGAAGTGGGAACCGACCTCGCGTTCTTCCAAAACCGGTTACGACTGGATGCCACTTACTACGTGCAGGAGAACGAAAACCAGATTCTGAGCATCGGGCTTCCCCCTTCATCGGGTTATAGTTCAAGACAAATTAACGCCGGTTTACTACAAAGTAAAGGAATAGAATTCTCGCTCGGCGGGACGCCTATATCGAACAAGGAGTGGAACTGGGATATGAACTTCGTGTTCACGAGAAACAGAACCACTATTCTCGAATTGGCCGAAGGATTCGACTACCATGTACTATGGACAGAGGCGAACGGGGGTGCGGTCACCCGAGTGGGTGAAGAGATCGGTCAACTCGTCTCCAGGGTGGTGACGCGGGTAAACGACCCCTCGTCGGAATACCACGGATGGCCGTTAAAGAACCCTTCCGGGGCACTTATTCGCGACGATTGGCAAAACTATATGGAACCGGGCGATAACACGGCAGTAATCGGTAATTTCAACCCCGATTTTCAACTGGGGATGCAAACGTCGCTTTCTTACAAGAATTGGAACCTAAGCGCGAGCTTCGATTGGCGGTACGGCGGGCAATTTATCTCACAAACCTTGCGGTACATGGAATCGGATTACCTCACCCAACGATGGATCGACCGGTCACTGAAATTGAATCACATGAACGGGCCGGAGATTGCCCAATACCTGAGAGATAACGAGGACAAATACCTTAAGCCCGATGGAATGTTCTGGCCGGTGGTGGGAGGACCCACCTCTGAAACGGGTGGTTTCCAACACACGGAGGATGGAATCACACTTAACGACGGTCAATTCGTGCCGGGTGTGGAAGGATATTACGACGACAATGGAAATTTTGTAATGGTGAATGAGCATTTGGGCGACGAAGGTACGCCGATCAACAGATGGCAAAGTTCATTCGGATGGGATTATGCACAGACGGCGATGTTCGACGCGGACTTTATAAAACTGAGGGAGATATCACTCACTTACCAGTTCCCCACGGGGAGCGTAAGCATGCTGGGAATCAACAACCTCTCTGTCTCGCTTTACAGCCGAAACATCATGCTCTGGACAAAAGCAGGAATAAACGTCGACCCCGAAACTGCTTTCCAACCCTCGGGTTCCTCTTTTATGCAGGGGATTGAAAGATATAATATCACTCCGTGGGCCGTGCCTATCGGAATCAAATTGAATGTGAATTTTTAATTAAATGAAACATATGAAATCATTTTATACTATAATAGCCATGATAGCCGCGGCGATCATGTTCACCGCGTGTGATGCTAGGCTTACAGAGCTCAACGTGAATCCCAACGGGGTAGACCCAGCCATTGTAAACCCGAACTTACTGGTTCCTACCATAATCGTATCAACAGCCACTCCCTACGTGGAGATGAGTTATAACGGTGATGCCGCGGGAGTGATGCAGTACGTGCAGAAGAGTGGTTGGGGTGGAGGTCTCAATAACTACGACTGGAGGGGACAGCGAAACTGGGATAGCTGGTACTCAAACTTGAGGAACGCCAAGCATTTATACGAACGATCGGAAGAAGAGGGAATGGAGTTTCAACAGGGACTCGCCCTAATTATCAAAGCGTTCAATTTCGGATATATCGCGGACTCGTGGGGCGACGCGCCCTATACCACCGCGCTGAACGCGACGGAGGGGCGACAGGAGGATTATTTCCCCACGTTCGATTCGCAAGAAACGATCTACCGGGGAATCATCGAGGAATTGAAACAAGCCAACCAACTGCTGTCGAAACCGGCCCTCGATTATCAAGGTATTAATGCCAGTGCCGATGTGTTGTACGGGGGCGATCCCGCGAAATGGAGAAAGTTTGCTAATTCGCTTATGTTACGCTACTACATGAGGGTTTCTCTAAAACTTCCCGATTTCGCAAAAGCGGGAATTGAAGAGATTATCTCGAACCCGAGCCTATACCCGATTTTCACTTCGGGCGCGGATGATGCCGCCATGGATTTTATCGGCTCTTCCAATAGCGATTCTTGGCCGGCCAATACCACCTTCGATCCCAGTGAAAGCGAATTCGACAGGGTACAGCTTTGTGCCGGCTTCCGAGACGTGTTGGTGGAGTTCGACGACCCCAGGCTTGGCGTCTGGTTCAACAAGGCGAGAATCCCGATAAAAGTATCCGAAGCGTACGGGGGTGATGCGCTCGTGGGTGGAATACGCTACCTGCACCCGGATCATATGGCAGCCAACAACATGGTGGTGTACGACAGGGAGAACTGGATCGAGGATATCGAAAATGATAAAGTATTGATCGACACGATGGAGTACGTGGGTATTCCTATAGCGTACACCCGCGGTGATGCCTCTAACTTCAATCTCAATCCGGTACCCATTCAGGGAGGGCCAAACGTTCACAGCTCGGCACTTTCGGATATTTACAGGGAAGCCCGGGGCCCTATGTTGAAAGCGAGGCTGATTTCTTACGCGGAGGTCTGCTTCATCCTCGCCGAAGCCGCCCAAAAAGGGTGGTCCGTTGGATCGCAACAAGAGTGGTACGAGAAGGGAGTCGAAGCTTCGTTTAACACCTGGGGAATAGGCAATCAATATAGCAATTATATCGCGAACGATGGAGTTGCATACGATGGCTCGCTGGAGCAACTCATCACACAAAAATGGATTGCTAATTGGACAGTTGCCCACGAGTCGTGGTGCGATTGGCGAAGAACCGGCTATCCCGACCTAAGCGTGGGGACCATGGGGCTGAGAACCGCCATGCCACTGCGTTACCAGTATGGTGGAAACGAGATTGCCCGCAACTTTGATAATTACAGCCAAGCAATCAGCGGTTACCAACAAACAGCTTTTACCGAACAGGATGGTAACGATAGCTCTTGGTCGAAGTTTTGGCTGCTCCAAGGAACGAACTTGCCTTATTAATATTAAGTGGTTACTAATGCAATGGGGATATCCGCGCCGTAGGGCGTGGATTCCCTATTCTGAATTTATATAACATGACAAAAATAAAATTTACGGTTCCTCTATTTTTTTTCTTTCTTTTAATGGTCCTGAGTTCATGCAATGCCTCGGCTCAAGAGACAACACAGGCCCATAGCGACACTCCTTTCATTCAGGACTACAGTATCAAATACTATTTCGAACAACCCGGGATAACGCTACATAAAGTAGCATCGGACCGCAACGGAAAGATCCAGGTATTGGGCTCGGATGGATTGTTGCACCCCCGCGCGGGGTCATTCCTCTACCCGGGAACGCTCGTGACAGATGGCACACATCGACCTTTCGCGGATAAAAGTTTCGCGGACCTTATCGAATATCAGCAGCAACTGGTGTATCTCGACAGCGAGGCGGCACTAAGCAACGCGTGGGCAGGTCGCCTGTTCACGATTCACGGGATGCCGCAAGCAAAATTATTTGCCGCGGGGGATGATTTCAGCTTCCTGATCGGGGACGAAAAAGAACTGAAACTGATAAACGGAACCGAAGAATTATGGCGGGGAAGCGCGCCGGAGGGGGTGTTAGAAATAACCTACTTGCCAGACTCCAAACAGTTCGGAATATTGACTCCCAACGCGCTTTTCACCTTCTCGCCTGAACAAAAGGAATTAAAACCTCTCTTCGAGGGAGCAGATTTCACGTCGTTCGATAGCGTCGATTC
>Ga0209075_1003880_pt1 | contig 12206 bp, 6 predicted proteins | sample Stecom2011_FD_187523 | JGI IMG/M metagenome (GOLD analysis project Ga0209075, IMG submission 187523) | Agricultural soil microbial communities from Utah to study Nitrogen management - Steer compost 2011 (SPAdes) (version 2) | ecosystem: Environmental > Terrestrial > Soil > Agricultural land...
CGAAATGCTAATGTGTTTAAATCCAATTCCCATAATTCTTCATTGTTCAAATAACTATCAAATACAAAAGCTTCGAAATAAACACGCTTATTGTCAGGACTAAAGATAAGTGGTTTGAATCCATATTTTTGATTTGGACTAGAAGCCTGGTTGAAGAGGATTTTACTTTCTTTCGTCGAAAGATTATACAAGCGTACATTGAATAATGTGTCTTCGTCCTTGCGTTCGGTATAAACCCAAAGGTTAGGGTCTAGATTTGATTGCAGCCCCATATAAAACAGCATGTCTTTTGAAAGTGGTAATGCATCCAGCACCTCTTTTGGAATTACACTTGTGGTGAATCTTTTCTCCATTTCTATCAACTCCAGTTCAGATTCATTTGGAAGAAGAAAGGGGTGGTAAACACCAGTTTCTTTTGGATTGATGCGAAACCTTTTATCATTATGTTGATAGATGATCTCATATGGAGAAACCGAATGAACAGCTGAAGATGCAGACTCTGTTTGTAAGACAGCAGTTTCTTCAATAGTCACACTGTCGGAAACAGATTGATCATTATTTGTGGATTGTGCATTGTTATTGTTTGAGACAATAAACGAAATAACTCCAACTGCAATAAGTCCTGCAGTAATGAGTAGTGTAGACTTTTTCATAGTAGTGAAAATTAAATTTTAACCTAAGTTGTAGTGTGTTTAATTTAAAGCAAAAATCTTTATTCGTTAAATTTACAACTTTTTTATTTATAGAAACAAATCTATTTGTTAAAAATGATTCGAAATCAATTTCTAACAAAAGCTTCAATTTAAAGTAAGTCTAATTTTCTCAGGATAAGGAGTTACCAACGGAGAATTAATTTCAGGTTAAATCTTCTGTGAGTAAGGTGGTTTGGGATGGCGATATGGCGACCTTCTGTGTCTTGAATCCATTGTTGCGATAGTACGTTTTTAATGCCTAGTATATTGAAGATTTCAAAGTTCAACTGTATGTCCGTAAAGGGTCTAAATATTTTTATGCGGTCCTCCTTGTTGGGTTTTTTATAGAGGAAATCATACCCAAAACCAATGTCCACACGAAAATATGCTTTTTGACGTAAAGTATCTTGGTAACGAATATTCCCTGGAGGGCCATAAGGTAGTTTTGAACCAAATTGAAACCCTAATTGTGCTGTGAATTGCTCAACTCCAGGCATTCTGTCTTGGACTAATGTTGCAAATGTAAACCATTGGTCGGTTGGTTTAGGAATAAACCCAGGCGAATTAAGTGTACTATCTACGGGCGTATTATTGAAAGTATAACCAGGAATAATTTCATCACCATCTGAATTAATGTAGGTATAATAATCATCATTGTTCAAATCTTCAATGCTCCTCAGAAGTCCTATCTTGAAGAAAGACTGTACCCCGTCAATAAATTCACCATGAAGATTAAGGTCTAATCCGTAAGAATGGCCTACAGCAATGTTTTCGGCATAATAACGTGTGCGCACATTGTCAATACTGTATGGGTTTACATCCCACATATATTTATAAAAAACTTCACCAGTCATTTTAAATGGGGTATTGCGTTCCCACATTTCGAAGGCATAATCGGCTCCTGCAACAAAGTGAAATGACTTTTGACTTTTGGTTGCTGGATTAACAGAACCGTCAAAGCGCCTTAATTCTCTGTAGAAAGGAGGTTGATAATACAAACCTGAACTGGCATGTAAGCGGACATAGCGTTTCTTTAATGCGCCATTTGAATTTACATAATATCTTCTTGGATAATAACTAAGCATTGCCCGGGGAGTTATGTAAAACTCATTGTTGAAGGCAGTGTATCCAGTTCTAACTCCTGTATTGAATGAAAGTTGAGACCTTGAGTTTTCAACGGTATCCTGATGTATGTATTTGGTCTTGTTCCCTAAAGAGTCTTTTGACCGAACTGTTACGGCAACAGGATAATCATGTTTGTAGTAGTCAAAAGCTTGACTGTATTGAAGGTATCCACTGGTTCTAAAAGTGGATAATTGATTCTTTGCCTTTATTGAACTGTTGAGTACGATTTCATAAGGATTGTTTTGGGGTAAACTGTAACCTGCAGAATCAATGAGTCCCCATTCGCTGATTACATCATTAAACTCTTCATATTGCGCAGAAACTCCCCAGTCGATCTTTCCTTTTTTATAATAATCTAATCCATCCTCTGTTAATTTTAAAACCTGATAACTCCCTTCATGACGCAATGAGTAAATAGTGGCTTGTAATCTGTTTCTTGAATGGTCAAGGTAGGCCCCAATTCCAATTGTCCCAACAGAATCTCCATATTCTTCTTGGGCTGGATCTTTACCTAATTCATTGATGAAGTATTCTCCCAGAATATCAAAAGTTTCTCTTTCGTCTGTATTGAATACCTTAGCATACATGGCTAAATTAGTTCTTTTATTGACATCCCATTTTAAGGATGTTGCACCTGTAATGGTTTGGAAACGGGTCACTTCTTGACCTTCGAAATAAACTTTAAAGCTGAGTGGTTGACTAACGGTACCAAATTTTGTTTCTTGAGATACGGGAGAAAAAAGATAGTCATTAGAAGAGAAGTGTCCCAAAACGCTCCAGACTAAATTTTCTTTAATGGCAAAATTAGTCAACAACTGGAAGTCATAAAATTTGGGTTTGTAAGCTCCTTTGATCGGTAGAGCATTTAAAAGATATCCTTGATCTTGATAGCGTCCAGCAACAGTATAATTGAATCGCGCGTTAACTTTGTCTTCGGCATGAATTGAAACCCCAAGAAAAGAGGCGTCTAATGAACCTCTGAATCGGGTAGGAGTGCGGTAAGTAATATCCAGTACAGAACTCAGTCGGTCTCCGTAATTTGAAGTAAATCCCCCTGCACTAAAAGCAATACTTTGCACAAGGTTAGGATTAATGAAGCTCATGCCTTCTTGTTGACCACTTCGTGTTAGGAAAGGACGGTAAATTTCGAATCCATTAACATAAACAAGGTTTTCGTCATAACTACCACCACGTACATTATAATTATTGGTCAATTCATTGTTCGAAGTTGCCGCAGTGGTCAGTGTGATATATTTTTCTACTCCACCACCTGGAGCCGGAATAGCTCCGAGTTCCATCATGGGTAAATCATTAATGCTGTTATCTTTACCCTTTGCCGTTACATCAAATCCTGAGATGAATTGGACATTCAGTTTAACTTTATCAATGCTTCGGGTTTCGTTTTCTACAACAGTAATACTTCTTTTTTGAACTTCATCATCAAATTGAATAATGATGGTTTGGAATCCGACTGGAGCTTTAAGTTCAAAAACACCATCTAAATTAGTTCTTGTACGTATTGATTTATCGCTCTCTAATACAATTGATATCTCAGGGAATCCTCTATTTGATTTATCTACAATTTTACCTGTGATGGTTCCATGTTGAGCCAAGGCTTGAACAGTGAGTATTGTAAATAAAATAAAAGTGCTAAAAACCCTCATGGATAATTTGTTTGCTGCCAATAACGAAGAGAAATAGAAAATGGTATATCTAAGTGGAAATATTATAACAATTCTTCAATGATTTTATCCATCGAATATCCTTCAGCTTCAGCTTTGTAATTTCTTACCAGACGGTGTCGCAATATGGGTTTTGCTACAGCTTGAACATCTTCAATGTCGGGCGCATACTTCCCTTTCAAAGCGGCATGACATTTAGCACCAATAATTAAGTATTGAGAGGCTCTAGGTCCTGCACCCCATGTGATGAAATCTTTAGTTAGTTGGGGGGCTGAAACATCATTAATACGTGTTCTTCCTACCAACTTAACGGCATACTCTAATACATTATCAGCTACCGGGATTTCACGAATCAGTGCTTGAAAACGCATAATCTCCTCGCCGCTCATTATTTGCTGAATAGAGATTTTAATATCTTGAGTTGTGGCCTTAACGATTGACATTTCTTCTTCAAATGTTGGATAATCTACCCAAATGTTGAACATGAAACGGTCAAGTTGTGCTTCTGGCAATGGATACGTTCCTTCTTGTTCAATAGGATTTTGCGTGGCTAAGACAAAAAATGGTTTAGGCAAAGGATAAGTTTGACCTGCCGCCGTAACAGTTCTTTCTTGCATTGCTTCCAATAGAGCTGATTGTGTTTTTGGTGGAGTACGGTTAATCTCATCCGCCAATACAATGTTATTGAAAAGTGGACCCTTTACAAATTGAAAAGCACGATTTTCATTGAGTATTTCTGCACCAACAATATCTGATGGCATTAAATCAGGGGTAAATTGGATACGGTTAAAACTTAAACCCAAAGATTGTGCAATGGTGTTGACAAGGAGAGTTTTGGCTAATCCTGGCACACCTACTAAAAGACAATGTCCTCTCGAAAACATTGAAATCAAAACTTGATCAACAACCTCTTCTTGTCCAACTATGATTTTATGAATTTCTTTTTTAAGTAACTTATATTTATCAACGAGTTGATCTAATTCTTTTACGTTTGACATAATAGTGCAGATTTAATGGTTTTCATTTATTTCCAACGGTAATGAAAATTGCAATTCGAAAATTGTTCATCAAAACGAACATAGGTTCTCCCTATTTTACCGTTTACCCATTCTGTAATAATTTTTTCTTTTTTATTGTTCTCAGCTGCCTTTTTGATGAAGTTATAATCATCTTTTAAGTTGGCTTTGTGTGGTTCAGTTCTGTTCTTAATACGTACAATTCGAACTCCATCTCTTCTTGTTCGCATATCAGAATACATCGCCGGATTAGAAATTTCTCCAGTTTCTAGTCCATTGACCAATCCAAAAATCTGAGGATCAATCTGGTTGATGTTGGCAACATCCCAATACATATCTCCGGTATATGGGTTAGAAACTGAACCTTGATTTTGACGTGTGTCTTCATCTTCCGAATATTCTTTCACAGCTTCGTCCCAAGTAATTTCATGTTTTTTTAAACGTGCATAACATTCATCCATTAGTGTTGCTGCATCAGTGAGTTCTTGACGACCGATTTCAGGTGACAATAATATATGACGAACAACATAATCATCTCCTTTTCTTGACTCTAATTGAATAATATGATAACCGTATTGTGTTTCTACAACATCAGAAACCCCTCCTGGTTCTAATGCAAATGCTGCGGCCTCAAAAGGTTTAACCATCATTCCTCGTGTGGCTTCAATTCTACCCCCTTGTTTTGCACTTCCTAAGTCTTCAGAATGAATGGTTGCAACTGCTGAAAATGAACGGTTCCCGTCTATTATGTCTTGTCTCCAACGACTTAGTTTTTCAATAACAGCATTTCTGCTAGCTTGGGTGATTTTCGGGAAAATAACAATTTGTTGAATAGCAATTTTCTCGTTGATTAAAGGAATACTGTCTTCTGGAATTGATTCAAAAAAGGCCTTTACTTCATTTGGACTCACTTCAACATCAGCAATAATTTGTCTTTCCATTTCTTGAGACATCATTCGGTCACGAATAACCTCACGGAATTCTTCTTTAATTTGAGTGTATGTTTTGCCATAAAAAGATTCAAGTTTCTCTCTACTTCCGATTTGTTGTTCTATTGAACGTAAACGGTTTTCCATTTCCGCATTGACTTGACCGTCTGAAATATCGATACTGTCTAGTTTAGCTTGATTAAGTAGGAGGTTTTGATAAAGCAACTCTTCCAAAATAGTGCAGGAAGTCGTTTCATCTACGGTCATCCCTTCTCCCTGTAGTTGTGCTTTCTGAGCTTCAAGGTCAGAACGTAAAACGGGTAGGTCACCAACTTGAGCAATAATCTCATCAATAACACTGCCTGATCCAGATGAAGAACCTTGCTTGTCGGTAATGATTTGAGCATTTCCTGCAAGTATTATCCCAAAACTAAAAATAAGTAACTGTATATTTTTCTTTAACATTTTCTAATATTGTTTCTTTTGCTGTGCTGCGTAAATTATTCACCCTTCTTTTTAAAATGTGACGGCGAATTCCAGCGCGTTCTACTTCCATCGGTGAAGATATAGATTTTGTTCTGAAATCAAGTACATTTATGTAATGAGTCTCACCATTATCTTTAAAAATAGCTTCGCCACGTCTTTTGATTAAATCATCTTTAGTATCTGTTGAAATAGGTATTTCCCTCACTAAATCATCAAAATAAATCCAACGTTCTTGCTCGAAGTAAAATCCGCTGGCGTAAAGATTTGCATATTTTTTTATTTCCTCTAGATCTTTATCATTCTTTAACAAGTAATGTTCATCTATATTTAAGACGCCTGCAACTGTATCTGGAACCTTGATGTAAAGTGCGCGTACAATGTAAGACTCTGCTTTGTAATTCTCCCTGTGGCTTTCGTAATAGTCTTGAATTTCTTGATCGCTAATGATTGAGTCTAGATGCTTAGTGATGAATTGGTTCTCTAATTCAAACAAGTTTAACTGCATGAGTTCATCTTCAATGCTCAATTCATGGGCAACTTTAACTTTAGGTGAGACACTCTCTATTTCTAACTTGACACCTTGTTGTTCTATCCACTGTTCAATTGCTTTTTTCTTTGCTTCTTCATCGTTTAGGTGAGGAAAAAACAGCTCTTTTCTGACCTCTAATTCTGATGCGTAAAGAATGTGCTCCCCAACTTGGCAGATTTTTTTATCTCGATTACCAGAGCAAGAGAATAAAAACAGAAAAAGGCTGCTCCATAGAACAACCTTCTTCAATTTATATGAAACGATCTTATTCACCTATTTTATATAATACTTCTTCATTGACAACAATGGTGTGTTTTTTCTTCAATTCGTTTAACCATTGCGTTTCTAAATGTGCTTGATAATCTTGAATTGCTGCACCACGTGCTTCTGTAATTGATTTTGGTCCTGCAGGAAGGATTTCTTGGATAACCACAAGGTAGTACTTGTCCCCTTTTTTAAACACCTCGTTTACTCCAAGCTTTAAATCTTGATTTTTTAAGACTGGGTGTTCTGACTGAACATACTTTCCTTTCTCACCTTCTAAATTCAATTGCGAATCTGTGTTAACTTTGCTTACAATGTCACTCATTTTTACAGTGTCCATTGCGACCAATAACTGTGCTTCCAAAATCATTTCCTCTTTGTCAGAAGAATAGATGTCAGCATGAACTCTTTCCGGCCACTGATACTGATCAATATTGTTTTCAAAATAAGTTTGAAGTCCAACAGAATCTTGAATGGCTTTGTCCCAAACTTTATCTTTCATGATTTCGTATAAAAGGACTCCATCGTGGTATTCTTGAAGCAATGATTTGTAAGCTGGGTACTTTTCTTGGAGCTTGCTTTTCTCGTCATTCATGATCGATTCAGCTTCCCATTGTTGGTACTTTTCATTGACATATGCTTCAATGGCCATTGGCTTTTTATTCTTGTGATTCGTAATGAAGTCAAGAAAAGATTGCATGTCATACTTCGTTTTGTTGTATTTGAACATCCATTTGTTCTTTTTCAACTCAGGCGCTTTAAAGTTTTTCTTGAAAACAGTACTGTCGATGTTTTCATAAAACCACGCTAATCTTTTATCGCTTTTATCAACAAACTTATTTTCATTTTTGAGTTTGGCAATAAATGCTTTTTCTGAAAGCTGAGCTCGGTCACCGCGATTTAATTTTTGTTGAATCTGTGGTTTTAACTCAGCTAAAGTACCTAAAGGTTTGTATTCAATTCGTTGAACAATATGGTAACCATAAGCTGTTTCGAAAGGCTCGGAATAATCACCATCGTTTGCTAAAGCAAATGCAGCATCTTCAAACTCAGTTACCATTCTTTGGTTTGTTCCCGAACCAAAAGGAGGTAATTTTCCACCTTTTGCTTTTGAACCTTGATCGTCAGAATACAGTCGAGCTAGTTTTGCAAACGATTCGCCATTCTTTAACTTTTCATGGATTTCATTGATTTTCTTTTCTGCATTTTCTTTTTCTGAACGACTAGCGTTTTTATTGAAAACAACCATAATGTGGGCGGTAGTAATGGTTCCTCTTGCATCACGCTTGTCAAACACTTTTATTACATGGTATCCAAAGTTGGTACGAATCGGCATTGATACTTCTCCAATTGGAGTGTTGTAAGCTGCAGTTTCGAATGGATATACCATTTGGAAGGCAGTGAAATATCCTAAGTCACCTTTGTTTTCTTTTGCTGAGGGGTCGTCAGATCCACGAGGTCCACTAGCTACAGTTCCAAAATCTTCACCTTCTTTAATACGGTTCATCAATGTCAAAGCTCTGTTGTATGCCTTCAATGTGTCTGCAGGAGAAGCGTCTGCTGAAACATTCACCAATATATGAGAAGCCCTAATTTCGTATTTCATTCTTTCATAAGCCTCATTAATTAATTCATTGGTTTTCTTTGTATCAATTAAATAAGGTTGAGCCAATTGCTCTTTGTACCCATTTAATTCTCTTACTAAAGACGGAATTGTGTCATATCCTAAAGCTTCTGCTTCTGCAACTTTCAGCTTGAATTTTTTATACAATTCCATGTATTCATCTAAAGTCTCTTTATCGTATTTAGGATCTTCATTGTTCTTCAAGTAAACTTGTAAAAATTCACTTTTCGTAACAGGTTCACCATTAATCGACATTACTGTAGGGTCTTTTTGGCTAAATCCATTAAAAGCAAAAAACAGCAATGAAGCAAATAGCAATAAATTCAATTTAAAATTCATAATACTCAATACTTTAATTTATTAAAACGTTTACGAAATTAATAATCTAATTTAAGGTTAAACCGTAATTCCAAGAAAATATTGCCTCTCGACTATTTGAAGCTGTAATTAGGAGCTTCTCTAGTGATGGCAACATCATGTGGGTGAGATTCTGTCATTCCTGCATTAGTTATGCGAATAAACTCTGCACCTTGCAAATCTTCTATTGTTGCTGCACCACAATACCCCATTCCAGCTCTAAGTCCACCTACAACTTGGTAAACAACTTCTTCTAAATTTCCTTTATAAGGAACACGACCTGAAATTCCTTCTGGAACTAGTTTTTTACTGTCGTCTTCAGAATCTTGGAAGTAACGGTCTTTTGAACCTTTTTCCATAGCTTCGATTGAACCCATACCACGGTAAGCTTTGAATTTTCTTCCTTGGTAAATAATTGTATCTCCAGGGGATTCTTCTGTTCCTGCGAACATTGATCCAACCATTACGATGTCTGCTCCAGCAGCAATTGCTTTAACGATATCACCAGTATAACGAATTCCACCATCAGCAATTACAGGAATACCTGTTCCTTGAAGTGCGCCAGCAACATCATTGATTGCAGTAATCTGAGGGACACCAACACCTGCAATAATTCGCGTTGTACAAATTGAACCTGGACCAATTCCTACTTTTACTGCGTCCGCACCTGCATCGGCTAAGAATTTTGCGGCAGCTGCAGTAGCAACGTTTCCAACAATTACATCGATGGAGTCATGCTTAGCTTTTACTGCTTTTAGTTTCTCTACTACTCCTTCCGTATGTCCATGAGCTGTGTCAATAACGATAGCGTCAACTCCAGCATTCACCAAAGCATCCACTCTTTCTAAGGTGTCATCGGTAACACCAACTGCGGCTGCTACACGTAAACGACCGAATTGATCTTTACATGAATAGGGGTGTTCCTTTACTTTTATAATGTCACGGTAGGTAATTAAGCCAATCAATTTATTGTCTTTGTCTACTACCGGTAGTTTTTCAATTTTATGTTGCTGTAAAATACCTTCAGCGGTCATTAGGTCTGTCGCCTCATTGGTCACTACTAAATTGTCTTTAGTCATTACTTCAACGATTGGACGGTCTTTTATTTTTTCAAAACGCAAGTCACGGTTGGTGACAATACCTTTCAACACTTTGTTTTGATCAACGACAGGAATACCACCAATTTTATTTTCTTTCATCAGGTTGAGCGCATCTTTAACCAATGCGTCTTCTCTCAAAATAATGGGGTCGATAATCATCCCGCTCTCAGAACGCTTTACTTTGCGCACCTCCAAAGCTTGAAGTTCTATGCTCATGTTTTTGTGTATCACTCCAATACCACCCGTTCTAGCAATAGCAATCGCCATGCTTGATTCTGTTACGGTGTCCATTGCTGCAGATACGACTGGCGTATTTACACTAATGTTTTTAGTGATTTTACTTTTTAGAACTACGTTTCGGGGAAGCACTTTTGAGTGTGCTGGAACAAGAAGTATATCATCAAATGTTAATCCTTCTCTTACTTTACTTATATCTCGGAATGCCATGTGAACCTATTTTTAGGTAAATAAATTCACGCAAAAGTAATAAAAATTAAAAAGAACTCACTTTTTTTGGTGTTTTTATATTGATAAAATCTGTTAAACACTCATTATTCTTATATTCGAGGTCTAAAACTATAAAAACACATGCTGAAACACTTTGCTGTACTTCTATTTTTCTTCGGAATGATTGCTGGTCAATCTACTTATAGTCAGCAGGTTGTTTTTCCTGAAGTGCTTTTGAAAAATGTGCCAACAGATGTGCAAGTGCAATCTGATGTTGAACTGGACTATCTCATCCTGAATAAAGACACTGTTCCGTTGAGTAAAACAGGGGAGCATTATGTCATGATTGTGTCACTACCAAACAACAATATCCATTTCGAGAATGCCAATGTAGAATATGATCAACCGATGGTGATCCCTGGATGGTTGTCACTTTTGCCTCCGTTGATTGCTATTCTTTTGGCGTTGATATTTAAGGAAGTGCTTTCAGCTTTGTTTATTGGGATCTTTATTGGTGCAGCAACAATTGGGTTTTATGGAGGAGGAATATCAGGAATTTTCGCTGCCTTTTTTACAGTCCTAGATCACTATATATTGAATGCATTACTCGATCCCGGCCATGCTTCGGTCATTTTATTTTCGGTGTTGATAGGTTCTATTGTCGCAGTGATTTCCAAAAATGGAGGAATGCAAGGGGTTGTGAATCGATTGATTAAATATGCTACCAACCGCAGGTCTGGAATGTTGACGACTTACTTTTTGGGGCTGGCCATATTTTTTGATGATTATGCCAATACCTTGGTGGTCGGAAATACTATGCGTCCCATTACAGATCGCTTGAAGATCTCTAGAGAAAAATTGGCCTATATTGTTGATTCTACTGCTGCTCCTGTGGCTGCTGTAGCATTTATCACGACATGGATTGGTGCAGAGTTGACCTACATTACAGATGGACTTGCAAAAATTGAATTGCAACAAGGAGTTACCATTGCCGAGAGTGCTTATGGGGTTTTTATGAATTCTTTAGCCTATTCTTTTTATCCTGTTTTTACCTTGTTTTTTGTCTTTTTTATTTTGTACAAACAACGTGATTTTGGTCCGATGTATTCAGCAGAAAAACGAACTTTAGAAGAAGGTGTAATCGGAGATACAGTAACCAATAGAGAGTTGGAAGAATTCAATCCTGTAAAGAATGCAAAAATCAAAGCTTATAATGCAATCATACCTGTTTTCATCGTGATTTCAGGAACTTTTTTAGGTCTACTCATAACAGGTTTGTCGACCTCTCATGCAGATTTACTTGCTGGAGGAATAGACTTGAGTCAGGGAACTTGGGCTGCGATTGGAACAGAAGGAGGAGATGAAGTTGGCTTTTTTAGGAAACTCGGAATTGTAATTGGGAATGCAGATTCTTATGTTGCTTTGTTGTGGTCATCGATGGCCGGATTGACAGCAGCAATTGTTTTAACAGTAGCCCAAAGAATAATGTCACTCAAAGAAGTGATGGATGCTGTTCTAGTGGGTGTCAATACAATGATGCCAGCGGTAGTGATTTTAATTTTAGCGTGGTCTTTGGCGGGAGTAACAGAAAGCCTAAGTACGGCAGAATATTTAAAAGCCTTTTTCGGAAATGACTTTTCACATGTTTGGGTAATTCCAGCCTTGACTTTTGTTTTGTCCTCATTTATTGCCTTTTCAACAGGTTCCTCATGGAGTACAATGGCCTTGATGTATCCACTTGTGATTCCATTATCATTTGCTGTAGCAGCAGCGGATCCCAATTATTCCGAAATGGCCATAATGTACAATACCATTGCTTCTGTATTGGCAGGTGCAGTGCTTGGAGACCATTGTTCGCCAATTTCTGACACAACAATTCTGAGTAGTTTAGCAACTTCGTGTGATCATATTCAACATGTGAAGACCCAAATGCCTTATGCTTTAATTGTAGGTTC
>Ga0209075_1003882_pt1 | contig 12203 bp, 7 predicted proteins | sample Stecom2011_FD_187523 | JGI IMG/M metagenome (GOLD analysis project Ga0209075, IMG submission 187523) | Agricultural soil microbial communities from Utah to study Nitrogen management - Steer compost 2011 (SPAdes) (version 2) | ecosystem: Environmental > Terrestrial > Soil > Agricultural land...
GCACATTCCGACCTGCAAACCGGTTGCCCTGAGCCGCGGCAGGTGATTGTGCCCAGAAAAGGTGTGTTGGAGCTGGCTCGCCTGCTGGACGATGTGGAATCGCCGGTCACCCTGGTGATTGGTGACAACCACCTGCGTGCAACGGTGGGCGCGTACACGTTTACCTCCAAACTGATTGAAGGCAAGTTCCCGGATTACAACCGGGTTATCCCCAGGGGTGGGGATAAGGTGGTACTGGCAGACCGGTCAACCCTCAAGAACACCTTGCAGCGGGCCGGTATTCTGTCTCACGAGAACATTCGCGGCGTACGCTTGAATCTGGCACCGGGGGAGCTGCAAGTGTTCGCCAACAACCCGGACCAGGAACAGGCCGAAGATGCACTGCCGGTGGACTATCAGGGCGAATCCCTTCAGATTGGTTTTAATGTAGGCTACCTGATTGACGTGATGAATGCGCTGGATGAGGCCCAGGTGAAGATTACCCTGTCGAACCCCAACAGCAGTGCATTGATCGAAGCAGAGAACGACAACAGCTGCCTGTATGTGGTCATGCCGATGCGGCTGTAACCTTTCCGGAGGAATTTAATGGGTGCCGTAACGAACGGAATCAAAGGTGCTTTCAGGGTTGGCCAGACACTGTCGGTGCTTGGCCGTACCGGTCTGAACTGGGTTCGGGGCGATCGCCCCCCTACCCCGCAACTGCTGCGCCAGACGTTTGAGAATCTGGGCGCCACCTACATCAAGCTCGGCCAGTTTATCGCCAGCTCCCCCACCTTCTTCCCAAAAGAGTATGTGGAAGAGTTCCAGTATTGCCTGGATAAAACCCCCAGCCTGCCGTTTGGTGTGATCAAGCGCATCATTCGTGAGGAGCTGGGGCGGCCAATTGATCAGGTGTATGCCGAGATTGATCCGGTGGCCCTGGCGTCTGCGTCTATTGCGCAGGTCCATGCGGCGAAACTGGTGACCGGTGAAGATGTGGTGATCAAGGTTCAGAAGCCGGGTGTGGAAAACATTCTGCTGACAGACCTGAACTTCCTGTACCTGTCGGCGCGGATACTGGAAACCCTGGCGCCCAAGCTGTCGTGGACGTCGTTATCCGGCATTGTCGAAGAAATTCAGCAGACCATGATGGAAGAGTGTGACTTCATCAAGGAAGCCAACAACCTGAAGGTGTTTCGGGAGTTTTTGCTGAATACCCATAACGAAGACGCAACCGTGCCCAGGGTGTATGACCAGTGCAGCACCCGCCGGATTCTGACCATGGAGCGTTTCTACGGCGTTCCTCTGACGGATCTTGAAAGCATCCGCGGTTTTTCCCGAGACCCGGAACGCACCTTGATTACCGCCATGAACACCTGGTTCGCCAGCCTCACCCAGTGTGAATTTTTCCACGCGGATGTCCACGCCGGCAATTTGATGGTGCTGAAAGATGGTCGCGTCGGGTTTATCGATTTTGGCATTGTTGGGCGCATTCGGCCTGACACCTGGCAGGCAGTCAGCGATTTCATTTCCGCGATTATGGTCGGTAACTTCGACGGCATGGCCGATGCCATGATCCGGATTGGTGTCACCCGTCGCACGGTGCAGGTGGACGAGCTCTCTGCCGACCTGCAACGCCTGTATCGCCAGATGGACCGAATGGTTCCGGACGACGTTCCCTATGAAATGGGCCAGGCGGAAGATGACGTCAACAACATTCTTATGGACATGGTGAAGGTGGGCGAAAGCCACGGCCTGCATTTTCCAAGGGAATTTGCCCTGTTGCTGAAACAGTTCCTCTATTTTGATCGCTACGTCCATATTCTGGCACCGGAGATGGATGTGTTTATGGATGAGCGGTTGACCATGCTCCATTAACGAGCGTCGCTGCCACGCATCTTGTACACTAAGGCAATGTCGCGTTCCGGCATTGCCTTTTTTTGTGCTCCGATCCCGGTGATGAGAATTCCTTTTTTATGGCGCTTGTGAAACTCCAGACCCAGAATTTCCGAAACCTGGCGCCGAATCCTGTCGATTTTTCCCCCTCCTTCAACCTGTTGTACGGCGCCAATGGCAGCGGCAAGTCCAGTGCCCTGGAAGCGATTGCCTATCTTGGTCTGGGGCGATCTTTCCGAGTGAGTCGGCATCAGGCGGTGGTCAGCCATGGCCACAGCAAGTTAACCGTGTTTGGGGCGCTGGATAGTGGCCTCCGCGATGCTGATCAAAACGGTTCGGCTGATGGCAACACCGGCATCGCTCATCGACTGGGGATATCCCGGGATGTGTTGGCCAAGGAGACAGTGCTAAGGGTGGATGGCGAAGCGGTCCGGAGTTTGTCGTCGTTGGCCATGCACCTGCCGGTGTCGGTCATCGATCCCGGGGTATTTGATATTGTTGCCGGTGGCCCGGGAAAACGCCGACAGTTTCTTGATTGGTTAGTGTTCCACGTGGAACCTTCGTTTTCGGCAATGTGGCAACAATGCCAGAGAGTGACATCGCAGCGGAATCAAACGCTCAGAAATGGTAGACTGGACGAATCCCTGCTGCGGGTTTGGGACAATCAGTTCGGCGCCCTGGCGGAATCCCTGAGTGATGTCCGGGAGCAGGTTTTCAGGCAGTTCAAAGTGGCGTTCGATGCGGTACTTCAGGAGCTGGACGCTGGCTGGACGGATGGCCTGAAACTTGAGTTTCATCCAGGCTGGGATCGGTCCCGTTCGTTGGTTGAAATACTGGCGAGCCATCGTGAACAGGAACGCCGGATGGGCCACACGTTGTACGGTCCGAATCGAGCGGATATCCGACTTAAGTTTGGCGGTCGGCCAGTGGCAGAAACCTTTTCCCGGGGGCAGCAGAAGACGCTGGTCATTCTGATGAAAATAGCCCAGGGGAAAGTGTTGAGTGATCTCGGCAAACAGGTGACGTTCCTTCTGGACGACATCAACGCCGAACTGGATGTGCGTCATCGAATCATGCTGGCGCATAAGCTTCAGGATTTGCGTTGTCAGGTGTTTATCACCTCTATTGAGCATCCGGAACCTGACGTACTCTGGGGCGATCGTGATGCACCGGAATACAGAATGTTCCACGTGGAACATGGAAAATTGACGGAAGAATAGACTGGCATGGGCGGCGGCGCGTATCGCTTTCCCGCTGAGCCCGGCCGGTATCACCTTCAGGAGTCTCATTAATGAGTGAATCGAATTACAATTCCTCCAGTATCAAAGTCCTGAAAGGACTGGATGCGGTGCGTAAGCGCCCGGGCATGTACATCGGTGATACCGATGATGGCACCGGCTTGCACCACATGGTCTTTGAGTTGGTGGATAACTCCATCGATGAGGCTCTGGCGGGCTACTGTTCCGAGATCGGTGTGATCATTCACCCTGACGAGTCGGTCAGCGTAAAGGATAATGGCCGGGGCATTCCGGTGGATCTCCACGAAGAAGAGGGCGTATCCGCTGCCGAAGTTATCATGACCGTGCTGCACGCCGGTGGTAAGTTTGATGACAACTCCTACAAGGTCTCCGGTGGTCTTCACGGTGTGGGTGTCTCGGTGGTAAACGCCCTGTCCTCTACCCTGACCCTGACCATCCGTCGTGATGGCAAGGTATACGAGCAGACCTATACCCACGGCGTGCCTAACGCACCCCTGTCAGAAGTGGGCGAAACAGAAGCCTCGGGCACCAAGGTGCACTTTATTCCGTCGCCGGAAACCTTTACCCATATTGAGTTCCACTACGACATCCTGGCCAAGCGCCTGCGGGAACTGGCGTTCCTGAACAGCGGTGTGCGTATTCGCCTGACGGATGAGCGCAGTGGCAAGGAAGAAGTGTTTGAGTATGAGGGTGGCTTGCGAGCCTTCGTAGAACACCTGAACACCAACAAAACACCGATCAACCGGGTGTTCCATTTTACCCGTGATCGGGAAGACGGCATTTCAGTAGAAGTGGCGATGCAGTGGAATGACGCCTTCCAGGAAAACCTCTACTGTTTCACCAATAACATCCCCCAGCGAGATGGTGGTACTCACCTGGCTGGCTTCCGTGCTGCCCTGACCCGTTCCCTGAACAACTACATCGAGCACGAAGGTCTGGGCAAGAAAGCCAAGGTCGCCACCACCGGCGACGATGCCCGTGAAGGCCTCACTGCCATTATCAGCGTCAAGGTGCCAGACCCGAAGTTCTCCTCTCAGACCAAGGACAAACTGGTTTCCTCCGAGGTGAAAACCGCGGTTGAGCAGGAGCTGTACCAGAGCTTTGCCGAATACCTGCAGGAACAGCCCAACGAGGCCAAGCTGATCGTCAACAAGATGGTTGAAGCGGCCCGGGCGCGGGAAGCCGCCCGCAAGGCGCGGGACATGACTCGCCGTAAAGGCGCCCTGGACATCGCTGGCCTGCCCGGTAAGTTGGCCGACTGCCAGGAAAAAGATCCGGCTCTGTCTGAACTGTTCATAGTGGAGGGTGATTCTGCGGGTGGCAGTGCCAAGCAGGGTCGCGATCGTAAAACCCAGGCCATCCTGCCCCTGAAAGGTAAGATCCTGAACGTAGAGAAAGCCCGTTTTGACAAGATGCTGTCGTCGGCGGAAGTGGGTACCCTGATTACCGCACTGGGTTGCGGCATTGGCCGGGAAGAGTTCAACCCGGACAAGCTGCGCTACCATTCGATCATCATCATGACCGATGCGGACGTGGATGGGTCGCACATCCGTACCCTGCTGCTCACCTTCCTGTTCCGTCAGATGCGGGAAATCATTGAGCGCGGCCACGTGTTCATTGCCATGCCGCCCCTGTACAAGGTCAAGCGTGGCAAGCAGGAACAGTACCTGAAAGACGAGAAGGCAAAAGAAGCTTACCTCACCCAGACCGCCCTGGACGGCGCCCAGCTGTACGTAAACCCGGAGGCCCCGGCGATCAAGGATTCCGCCCTGGAAACCATGGTCAAGGACTACCAGGCGGTCATGGCGATGATCGACCGTCTGTCACGGGCATACCCTGCCAAGGTACTGCAGCAGATGGTGTACAACACCACGCTCAAGCCGGAGCAGCTGAAAGACGAAGCGGCGGTTGGCAAATGGGTTACCCATCTGGGCGATGGCCTGGAGCTGGATGCCCGCACTGGTACCAAATACGTGTTCTCGGTCACCCGGGATGAAGAACGTGGCCTGTATCTGCCGATGGTCACCATCTATGTGCATGGTATTCCCCATGAGCATATCTTCAGCCACGATTTCTTCGAGTCGTCTTCCTACAAGGCCATTGCCCGTCTGGGTGAGACCCTGGAAGGGTTGATCGACGAAGGTGCCTACGTACAGCGTGGTGAGCGCAAACAGGCCGTGCTGTCATTTGAGGGCGCCCTGGACTGGCTGATGAAAGAAGCTCAGCGTGGTCTGAACATCCAGCGCTACAAGGGGCTGGGTGAGATGAACCCGGAACAGCTGTGGGAAACCACCATGGATCCGGAAAGTCGCCGTATGATGAAGGTCACCATCGAAGACGCCTTCGCCGCGGATCAGATCTTCACCACCCTGATGGGTGATGACGTAGAGCCACGCCGGATCTTCATCCAGACCAACGCCCTGGAAGTGACCAACCTGGACGTGTAATTACACCGACAGGCAGGCATAAAAAAACGGTGGCACCCGACGGGGCCACCGTTTTTTGTTATCAGTCAGGAATGTTTATTCCTGGAAATTACTTCGAGGATTCCGCGCGTTTCTGTTCCTTCTCTTTTTCCTTCTCCACCAGGTGCTGCGCCATCACCTCTTCCAGGGTGTATCCGGTGAGCCGGCGAATGGTGCGCCACAGGTAATAGAAGATCAGCATCATCATGATCATGGAAGGAATGGCGATCATCGGATAGCTCACCAGGGTCATCCGCCCCAGCTCTTCATTGAATGCCTGGGTGCCGGACGGGCTGACCACAATCCACTTGGCCAGCACATAGTTCATGATCGAGGAGAACAGGAAGGTACCGGCAAAGAAATAGCTGGCGTTGAGCAGGCGCGCCTCGAACTGGTCAACACAGCCCTTCTCTTCCAGCGAGGCGTGGATCTTATCCACATCCAGGATGTTCGGGTTATACAGCAGCGTTCGTACCAGTGGATACTTGGTACGGGTGGAAATCAGTACCGCAAGACCAATCACCGCAGGCACCGCCGCCTCCTTGATCGCCAGCCAGCCGGCGTCCAGTTCCAGTAACCCGATACCGCCGGTCAGGCCAACGCTGATCAGGCCCAGCAGGGCGATAAAGTTCTTCTTGCGGTAACGGATGAGCTCGAACAGTCCCCAGCCCAGGGGAAACGCCAGGCCGATGATCAGCGCGTTCACACTGCCTAGATGTTCGTCACCACTGAACTTCATCAGTATGACCGAGGGAATGATAATACTGACCAGAAGGTCAATCCACGGTCTGGGCTTGTGGTCGGGAATGGAAGGGTTGGTCTGGGACGTCATGGTTACCGCCTATCGATGAATCGACGGCAGGCGCCTGAAGAGGCACTGCCGGAGAGAGCTTCCGGCAGTATACGATGAATTGGAGGCCGAACGTAACCGGACTCAGAAGCTACCGGACGAGCTGACCGAGGAGCCAGCCGCGCCGGTTTGCACCCGGTTATTGGCACCGCTTTGCCACACCAGTTGGGCATCCGGATCTGACTCGCTGCGCTTGATGCACTTCCAATCAACCTGGCTGTTCGCAGGCATCTCGAAGCTCCCGGACCAGGTTGGATAGTTGGACGGATCCAGTTTCAGCGCATTCGCAGGTGACCAGTTACCCAGGGTGGCATGATTGCCGGTGACGTAGACACTTTGTCCCCAGTCCGTAGTGCCGTTGCTGCACTGGAAAGTGACGCTGGCCTGTTCCCCGTCTGAACCGTTACCGTTGTTTCCTTCATCGGTGTCGCCATTGCCATCACAGGTGGCGCCAACATGCAGGGCCGCCGCCTCCATGGGCGCCACTGACAGGTTGACCTGCCCGCCCTGCACCGCCAAACAGCTGCCGTCGCCGGCGACGTTACGATAGTTGCCATCGGGCAGGCCGGTCGTGAACGTTCGAGCCAGGGTACCCCCTTCCCGGTTGATGGCCGCAAAGCCCTTGTTGCCACGGCTGAAGGCGATCTGGTTATTGCCGTTATCCCACCAATGGCTGACGCCGGAACCATCCGTCACATTGCGGAAGGCCACCATGTTGGCAATCGAGTCCCAACGGTGCTCACAAACCCAGGCGCTGCCACATTGTGCACTACCATTCTGGTAAACCGCCTGGGCGGGGGGGCCCTGGTCGCCATCCGAGAAGCTGTAACTCGACATCACCTTCGGATACCCATAGGGCCAGGCCAGCATGAACACATTGGCGAGGTTATACAGACCGCCATCCTTGTAGGTGATGATATTGCTGCCACCGGCACCATGGCCCCGCTGATTGTCGTGGTTGTCGGTAAACACCACCGCATCGCCACCGGCCAGGAAACCCCAGCTTTCGCCAAACCCGTTGAGATTGGCCAGGCGCTGATTCTTGAACACGTCGCCAATAGCCGAGCTGTAGCGGAATTCGGTAACATCGGAAAGCCCGGTGTACTCGCCGGCACTCACCGCCTCCCCACCCAGGTCGATCACTTCCTGGAAGACATACAACGGGTTGTTCACCCGGTTCAGGATGCCACTGATATCCGATGGCGACATATGCTTGGCGGCGTCGATTCGGATACCTTTTACACCAAGCGCTGTCAGCTGGTTCAGATACCCGGCAATGGTCTCCTGAACGTAATTGTCTGCGGTATTGAGATCGGGCAGCCCCACAAGCTGGCAGTTTCGAACCCGCCAGGCATCGGTACCGTAATCTTCCGGATTGATGCCGCAGGGTGTATGGAAATCATTGCTGCTGTAGATGGGATAACTGAGGGAGGTTGAACTGTAAGTCGAACCCGCAGTGCCGGTACCACTGCCATTGGCCATATGGTTGATGACCGCATCGGCGTAAACATCCACGCCGGCGGCATTACAGCGCTGGACCATGTCGGCAAAGGCACTGGCATCGCCGCTACGGCTGTTGAGCTGGTAACTCACCGGCTGATAGCGGGTCCACCAGGCACTGCCCTGAATGTGCTCCTGGGGCGGTGATACCTGAACTGCGCTGAAGCCCTTGGGGCCCAGGAAGTTTTCGCATTCCTGGGCGACGTCGCTCCATTTCCATTCAAACAGATGCACAAAGGCACCGGCCTGGGCCTGTTGGGTTGGCAATGTCAGTGCCAGTCCGAGCGCGGCACCGGTTGCCAATCGGGAGAGTGAGATCATTGCATGCTCCTGTGTTGTCATTGTTGTGGTGCATTTGGGATCAGCCTCGGTTGTCGGTTTTTTGTTCAAACGGGCTGATACTCACAACATGCAATGATCAATGATTAGTCACCACATCCTTGGAGCAGATAAAAGGGGCGTAGAGCTTAGGAGGGTATATTTTTTGGTCACATTGGACGCTCCTACTCCAAATCATGAGGACCAAAAAAAGCCGGGCACAAGCCCGGCTCTTTGTAACTGAAAGAAGGTACCAATATCAGGCACCCACCTCCTTCAGGCATTCCTCAACAATGTTCAGGCCCTCTTCCAGTACCTCATCTTCGATGGTAACTGGCATCAGGAACCGCAGGGTGTTGCCGTACATACCGCAGCTGAGCAGTATCAGGCCCTTCTCCTTGGCTTTCTTGGTTATCGCGGCTACCAGCTCCGGCATGGGCTTGCGGGATTCCTTGCTTTCCACCAGTTCAAACGCGGCCATCGGCCCCATGTTGCGGGCGTTATCCACGTGAGTGAACTGCTCCTGCCACTGGTCGAACCGGGCCCTCAGCTTGTCACCCAGGCGCTGGCTTTTGCCGAGGATATCTTCCTCTTTGATTACATCAAACACCGCCAGAGCTGCAGCACAGGCAGTGGGGCTGCCGGTATAGGTGCCGCCGAGGGAATTCGGGCCAGAGGAGTCCATCACCTTGTCGGTGCCGACAATGGCAGAGATCGGCATGCCGTCGGCCATGGATTTCGCCATGGTCATGATGTCTGGCTCAACGCCGCTGTGTTCAATGGCGAACAGTTTGCCGGTGCGACCAAAGCCACTTTGCACTTCGTCGACAATCAGCAGAATGTCATTGTCATCGCAGATCTTGCGCAGGGCTTTCAGGAAACTGGTCGGGGCGGGATAAAAACCACCCTCACCCAGAACCGGCTCCAGTACGATGGCGGCGGTTTCGTGGGCCGGGGAATCGGCTTTCATGGTCATGGCCAGGCCGCGCAGTGCGTCTTCCTCGGTAATGCCGTGGTAGGGCACCGGATAAGGCGCACGGTACACCAGCCCGGGCATCGGGCCGAAGGAGGTCTGGTAAGGGGCAGCCTTGCCGTTCATGGCCATGGTGAAGAAGGTACGGCCGTGGTAGCCGCCATCGAAACAGATCACGTTGTTCTTGCCGGTGGCAGCACGGGCAATCTTGACCGCATTTTCCAGCGCCTCGGCCCCGGAGTTGGCCAGCATCACTTTTCCGTGGCCTTTGACCGGCACCACTTCGCTCAGCTTCTGCGCCAGCTTCACGTAACCCTCGTAGGGCATCACCGTCTGGCAGGTGTGCATCAGCTTGTCGAGCTGCGCTTTGACCGCCTCAACCACCTTCGGGTGCCGATGGCCGATGTTCAGCACGCCGATACCGCCGGCGAAATCGATCATGCGTGTGCCGTCGGCGTCCCAGACTTCTGCATTCAGGGCGTGGTCTGCAAATTGATCATTGGGGCTTGCTGCGCCCGCGGCGACGTATCGCTCTTTGAGTGCCTGCAATTCTTTGTTGCTCACTTTGCTGTTCTCCCTGGTTCAGGATTGAGAAATTCTCTTAACAGTGTAGGGAGTACGCACTCAACACACAAACCGACCAATGGGGCACTCAGGCGTCTGCGTCCCGGAACTGGAGTCTTGCCAGGCGCTGGTACAGCTCGTTATCGCGCATCAGTTCATCGTGGCTGCCGACCGCCAAAAGCCGACCCTGCTCCAGCACCGCGATGCGGTCGGCATCTCTGACAGTGGCCAGCCGGTGAGCAATCACCAGCGTGGTGCGCCCGGCGGTGAGCGCCGGCATGGCTTGCTGGATCAGGTGCTCGCTCTCGGCATCCAGGGCGCTGGTGGCTTCATCCAGTAACAGAATCGGGGCATCCGCCAGCAGTGCCCGGGCGATGGCCAGGCGCTGCTTCTGCCCGCCTGACAGCCCCAGCCCGGCATCGCCTAACGGCGTGTCGTAGCCCTGTGGCAGTGCCTGGATAAACTCATCGGCATGGGCAATCCTCGCTGCCTGCTCCACGTCGGATTGCTCAGCGCCGGGGCGGGCATAGCGAATGTTGTCCGCCACCGAGCCGTGGAACAACGCCGGGTTCTGGGGCACCAGGGCAAAGCAGCGTCTTAGCGCTTCCAAAGACAGCTCGGCGGTGTCTAACCCGTCGATCAGGATCTGCCCGGAGTCCGGTTGGTAGAAATGCAGCAACAGGTCGAACAGGGTGGACTTGCCGGCACCGGAAGGACCAACCAGGGCCAGGGTCTCCCCGGGGCGAATATGCAGCGACAGATCCGAGATCGCCGGCTGGGCCTGTCGGCCGGGATAACTGAAGCCCAGATGCTCGATGGTGATCTCGCCGGTGACCGGGCCGGAAAAAGAACGGTTTTCCCCTTCCCGCACAAACGCCGGTTCGGTCTGCAGCAGCTCAAACAGCCTGGCCGCCGACCCTGCCGCTCGTTGCAGTTCGCCGATCACCTCGCTGATAGCACCGGCCGCTACGCCAACCAGCAGGCTGTAGAACACAAACGCCGCCAGTTCACCGGGGGATATCCGGCCGTAAATCACATCCAGCCCACCGATCCAGATCACGACACCCACAGCCCCCATCACCAGGGAAATCGCCAGCGTGGTCAGCCACGCCCGCTGTCGGATTCGCTCACGGGCGATGTCAAAAGCCTTCTCGGAGACCTCGGAGAAAAACCGCCGATCGTGGGGTTGGTGATTGAAGGCCTGAACGGTTTTGATCTGGGAAAGGTTCTCCCCCACATAACTGCCCACATCCGCCACCCGGTCCTGGCTCAGCCGCGATAACTGCCGAACCCGACGGCCGAAGAACAGGATCGGCGCAATCACCAGGGGGAACCCGAGCAGGATAATGGCCGCCAGCTTGGCGTTGGTGACAAACAGCAAAATCAGCCCGCCGATAAGCATCAGCGTATTGCGCAGGGCGATGGACACGGTGGAGCCGATCACCGATTGCAGCACCGTGGTGTCGGCGGTAAACCGGGACTGAATTTCCAACGCCCGGTTCTGCTCAAAAAAGCCGGGGTGCAAGTCAATCAGGTGGTTGAACACCTTCTTGCGGATATCCGCCACCACCCGTTCGCCAATCCAGGACACCAGGTAGAATCGGGCAAACGAACCAAACGCCAGGCCGAGCACCAGAACAAAAAACAGACCGATGGCCTTGGCCAGGTTTTCCGGCGATTGCGTGGCGAGGCCCTGATCGACCAGAATGCGCAGGCCCTGGCCCAGGCCGAGTGTGATGCCGGCAGTGATGACCAGTGCCACCAGCGCCCCGGCCACGGCACGCCGATAAGGACTGATAAACTCGATGACGAGTTTTAGAGCTTTACGATGATTGGGGCTGATGGTCACTCTCCTGATCGATCAAAGTTTAATTAAGCCGTTTGTTTTACGATTTGTTCTCGATTGAAGACGTATCATAGCTGTTAGCAAGAGTGCACGGGATGGGGAGCCTTTCCGGGACCGTCAAAAGCCAGGGATGGCTTTTGTCGAGCGTACAGGGATGTATTTACAGCGTGTCCCGGAAAGGCTCCCCATCTCGGGCGCTCGACATCTCCAAAAGTTCAAGGATTCTGCATTGAGAGCTTACGCTGATAACGACTACCCCGCTGACCACAAACCCGATTGGTCCATCATTTCTGGATTATGGCCCTATTTGCTGGAATTCCGTGGCCGGGTGGTGCTGGCGCTGTCATTGCTGGTATTGGCGAAACTGGCCACCGTCGCCACCCCAGTCGCCCTGAAATACATCGTCGACTACCTGGACCAGAATCGCGGCGCCGACATGCTGCTGTGGATTCCGGTTGTGCTGGTAGTGGCCTACGGTTCGCTCAGATTTGGTGCCACCCTGTTCAGCGAATTGAGGGATGCTGTCTTCGCCCGGGTGGCGGAACGGGCCATG
>Ga0209075_1003883_pt1 | contig 12198 bp, 12 predicted proteins | sample Stecom2011_FD_187523 | JGI IMG/M metagenome (GOLD analysis project Ga0209075, IMG submission 187523) | Agricultural soil microbial communities from Utah to study Nitrogen management - Steer compost 2011 (SPAdes) (version 2) | ecosystem: Environmental > Terrestrial > Soil > Agricultural land...
CAGCTTTGGAAAAGTGGAGATGCGTGGAAAGAAACCTTTTTACTTAGTCGTTACGCGGCTCCCACCTCCGCGGGCATATTATTCACGATGCTTGCTGCTGCCGGTTTACGACACACGTGGGTGTACAAGAAAGTACAGGTATTGGCTATATTCGACGACTTGGATACTATTATATTAATGATTCCATTGCAGATTTTGATGATTGGCATGCGCTGGCAGATGTTTGTTATCCTTGTCGTGGCCATTGTGCTGATTTGGCTCGGCTGGAAAAAAATGAATAGCTACAACCTCCGTCAGGATTGGAGAGGGATACTTTTTTACTCCATTATTCTTTTTGTCCTGATTGAGGCTTTGTACCGGGTATCGATCTATTTTTTCGGGGGAGAAGGAAGCATTCACATTGAGATTCTTTTGCCCGCGTTTATTTTGGGGATGATCATGAGGGAGGAGCACAGCCCGGTACCCCGACCGAACGATGAGCGGGTGGCCAATGGTATCTCCTATTTTTTCATGCTGCTTGTCGGCTTGAGTATGCCGCTATTCCTTGGGGTGGACTTTGCGGCGGTGGCAGAGCAATCCAACTCGATTATCTCGCGCGTACCCATGCTTCCTTGGGGCGTTATAGCTATCCACGTCTTCATGGTTACGTTGGTTTCGAACATTGGGAAGCTTTTTCCGCTGTTTTTTTACCGGGACCGGAAGATGGGGGAGCGTCTTGCGGTTTCCGTGGGGATGTTTACCCGTGGCGAGGTGGGGGCCGGCGTGCTCTTCATTGCTATTGGATATAATTTGGGAGGGGTATTGTTGGTTGTTTCCGTGTTGGCCATGTGTTTGAACTTGTTGCTCACCGGATTCTTTATTAGCTACGTGAAACGAGTGACACGTGCTACTTCCGAGGAACTGGTTCAAGCTCCGGCATAGACTTTCTCACTTATGCTGAAAGCTTGCTCACGGTTCGGTTCTTCCGATTTTCTCGGTGTATGAGTCTGATTTGGCGTGTCGGGGGTTCTACTAGTGAAAAAAATCAAGAAATCCTTTGAAAAGCCGAGAAACATCTTTACATTTGCAGTCGCGAAAATAAAATGGCTGCATTACGAGAGGATGCGGCGCGGAAGTAGCTCAGTTGGTAGAGCACGACCTTGCCCCAAAAGGCCATGGGCACGACCTTGGCAAGGCATAGTAGAACAGAGGTTCTATAGTAGTATCAACGTTTAATCGCGGAAGTAGCTCAGTTGGTAGAGCACGACCTTGCCCCAAAAGGCCATGGGCACGACCTTGGCAAGGCATAGTAGAACAGAGGTTCTATAGTAGTATCAACGTTTAATCGCGGAAGTAGCTCAGTTGGTAGAGCACGACCTTGCCAAGGTCGGGGTCGCGGGTTCGAGTCCCGTCTTCCGCTCTTTTGGGAGGAAAGCCTCCTTTGTCGCGGGGCAACCTACCTGCGAGAGATCCCGTGTTTCACATAATATAAGGTGCGCTCGGATGGTGGAATGGTAGACACGCAAGACTTAAAATCTTGTGGCCATTAGGCTGTGCGGGTTCAAGTCCCGCTCCGAGTACCAGTATAAAGGTCAACAGGTTTATTTTAAACTTGTTGGCTTTTTTGTTTTTAGCGTTTGTCCGTTAATCTGTTTAATTGGTTGGTTTTCCTACATGCAACACGCGAAAAGTTGGTTTATGAATTGGTGGAACCTCAAGCAAAGGCCTACTATAGTGGCCTTTCTAATCCCGCGTTCATTATTTTAGAAAAAATAACGATTCAGGATGCAATGTTTCCGCTATCGGGTTGTTTAAGAGATAAAGAGAAAGATATAGTAACACTCAAAACAACAAAGCTATTATGAAAACTACCAATTTTCTTTTAACAACAGGAATTCTGCTAAGCATGCTTTTCTTATCATCGTGTCTTGACGATGATACCGATTACGACAAATTATATCCCAACGCGCTTGTCACGGTAAAAGAAGCTGCCGATGAAACGGTGTACTTGCAGTTAGATGATAATACAACGTTACTTCCGGTCAACTTCAGTTCCCATCCTTTTAAATCCAAAGAGGTCAGGGCGTTGGTCAACTACACCGAAGTGGACGTCGCAAGCGAAGAATACGATCAAGCCGTGCATGTTAACTGGATTGACAGTATTCGAACCAAGCCGATGGCTCCCAACTTGGGGGATGAAAATGACGAAGCGTATGGAACCGATCCCGTGGAAATCGTGCGCGACTGGGTGACCATCGCGGAGGACGGATACCTCACACTGCGGTTTAGAACCATTTGGGGTAACAGCGGGATCACCCACCACGTCAACCTCGTCCCTACCAATAATCCCGAAAACCCGTACGAGGTGGAATTTAAACACGATGCCAAGGGCGATGTAAGCGGCAGGATGGGCGATGGGTTGGTTGCTTTCAAGCTAGACGACCTGCCCGATACCGAGGGAGAGACCGTGAAACTGAAGCTCGTGTGGAAGGCATTCTATAATACGACCAAGTCAACGGAATTCGACTATCGTACCCGCGCCGCAACACCGGCATCAGCCGCCGCCGCGGCCGAACGAAGCGTTATTCCTTTACAATAACCGGTAACATCAAGTGGGTTGTGTCTCGATGCAAGGTACAACCTACTTGTTTTTTACGAAGAGCATTCAGGTTTTATATCCGTAGATGGATAAACGGAAAAAGGATGAGCAAGAGCTCCTTCAGCAATTGGTGCAAGGTAATAGGCTTGCCATGAGGGAGTTCTATGATGGTAATTCCAGGTATCTTACCGCGGTATGCTCTCGGTATGTGTCTAATGAAGAGGATGTAAAGGACATATTGCAAGAAAGTTTCCTTAAAATATTCAAGGCGATAGATGCATTTGAATACAGGGGCGCCGGCTCGTTAAGGGCATGGGCGACGCGTATCGTGGTAAACGAGGCTTTGAATCAGATCAAAGAAAACGACCGGTTGCAACTGACCACCCTTCCCAGTTGGGATTTACCGGATCAGGAAGAGGATCAAGAGCCCGATTTCGAGGATATCCCCGCGTCGGCCATCATGGAGATGATTCAATCACTCCCGACCGGTTACCGAACCGTGTTCAATCTGCACGTTTTTGAAAAGAAAACCCACAAAGAGATCGCATCGATGTTAGGTATCTCCGAAAACACATCCGCCTCGCAATTTCACAGAGCAAAGGCCCAGTTGGTAAAAGAGATCGAGTTATACAGGTTAAAAGCAAAGCACTATGAGCGATCAATGGCAAGATGACTTACGTGATCGGATGGAACTTCACGAAGAGGCTGTCCCCGAAGGATTATGGGAAAGCATTGAGCTGCTTATGCCCGACGGGAATAAGCATCGTGCGTGGAGCAAGAGAATGATAGCCTTGGCCGTGTCTGCTGCCGCGATAATTCTATTGTTCATCGTGCTCTACACGACAAACGAAAACCAAGCGCCGATTGAATTCGTCGAGAAAAATGTTTCAATAGACCCGGGCCCCATCCCCATGACGGCAGATGAAGCACACGCGAGAGCCGGAAGCATGCCGGATAAAAACAGCGCCGTGAAAAGAGCGACGGATCAGGCGAGCACTTCACGAATCACGGGAGAAGAGAAATTAGCATTCAATAACGTGTCGAAGCCGCCAGCTTCGGTTTCGCGAAAAGATGAGACAGCAGTAACAGTCACTGGTACGAAGGAAGCCGGAGCAAAACAGGAAACGACGAAAAAAGAAGAAATCAACCGGGTTGTAACTAATAAGCAGCACGAAAACGATCTCGGTCAATTGTTCGCGTCATCCTCTCGCGGCCGCGATAGAGAGAACGCTAAATGGCAAACCAGCCTCTCCACGTCGAATATGCCCTCCAGTCCCGCACGGACACGTTCTGGATATGGAACATTCGTGGTCCAAGAAGCGGTCGGAGAACAATACGTCTTCCTGTCATCAGATATTCGACAGGAAGTCAATACAACCGTTCAGCATTTCCAGCCGGTAAGTTTCGGGTTAACTTTGAGCTATAATTTAAATGAAAAATGGAGCCTAGCCAGTGGCTTAACCTACTCGTTACTTTCATCCCGGTTGCACTCGGGGAGTGGCAATTATCATTATGACGATAACCAAAGGCTTCATTATCTTGGCATACCGTTAAACGTGGCCTATAACTTCTGGCAAAACAATAAATTCGCGGGCTATATTTCAAGCGGGATGCTCGTGGAAAAAAATATCGCCGGCAGCCTGTCGTCAAATTATTACATCGACAACCGGTTAGAGTCAACAGCCAAGGAGAGTATATCTTCAAAACAGTTGCAATGGTCTGTAAATTCAGCTATCGGGATAGAGTACCGTGTCTCGGATTTCATGGGGATATACGCGGAGCCCGGTGTCGCGTACTATTTCAAGAACAGTAGCGAAATAGAGACATTTTATAAAGAAAACCCGTTCAATTTTAACCTAAGGGTAGGCTTGCGATTCTCTATAAATGACTAACGCGCTTTTGCCTTAAAATCGTGCGGTACTTTCGTGAAAAAAGTTTAACTTTGTTCGTGGGTTATACCGGACATCAATTGGAACAAATTAACACGTAAAGTAAAAAATATATGAAGAACTTAGAAACATCCTACATGGGTATCTCCCTCGGTAGCCCGGTTATCTTGGGAGCGTGTGAACTCTCCTCGGAACTCGACACCTTGAAAAAAGCAGAACAGGAGGGCGCTTCCGCTGTCGTTTACAAATCGATTTTTGAAGAACAAATCCAGATCGAGAACCTGCAACACGATGAACTGGTAACCGAGTACGACGATATTCACGCCGAGATGACGTCGCTCCATCCTACTATCGAGCGTTCTGAGGCAGAGTATTACATGGTGAAACTCCGGAAGGCAAAAGAGAGCCTTTCGGTGCCGGTGATCGCCAGCCTTAACGCGGTAAACGAATCCTCGTGGTTCCGCTACGCCAAGCTGATTGGAGAGACAGGCGTGGACGGCATAGAGCTCAACCTCTACCAGACACCCACGCGGTTCGATCTGGATGCGGCAGCCATCGAAAAGCGGCAAATAGATATCGTTTCTGAAATCAAAAAGCAGCTCTCTATCCCGGTGAGTGTTAAACTCAGCTCCAGTTATTCCAACCTTCTCCATTTCGCGCACGGGATAGATAACGCGGGCGTGGACGGCATGGTGCTTTTCAATGCTTTTTTCCAGCCGGATATCGATATTGAAACGGAGAAACATCGTCGGGCATTCAACCTGAGCCGGAAAGGCGATTACAAGGAGTCGCTCCGTTACGCCGGCATGCTATTCGGGCGGGTAAAGGCCGATATCTGCAGTAGCCGGGGTGTTTTCAACAGCGACGACGTGATCAAGCTGATTCTATCCGGGTCGTCGTGCGTGCAGGTGGTAAGCGCTGTTTACAAGCATGGTACCGCTATTATCTCCGAAATCAACCAAGGCATTTCTGACTGGATGAGCCGTAAAGGATACGATAGCATTGAGCAGTTCAAGGGGAAACTTTCCGACAGCGTGTTGAATAAAAACGATAACCTGTTGATTTACAAAAGAGCACAGTATATCGACCTGATTCTTAACTCCGATACAATCTTCGGTGATAAGGAACACCTCGGTTTTTAAAATTGTTTAACATGCCGTGCCCAAAGGAATATTGGGGTGCGACGTGTTTACCTCCTTGGCATTCAGTTTTAAAGGTGCGGTGTCTTCATTTGTTGAAAATTTACTTGAACAAAATGGAAGCTGGCTTGTCTTTACTATATGCAAAAAATTAAAATCTTTGACGCGGGAAATAGATTAAGTAAAACCGAAAAGAGAGAGGTGGTTGATTTTCTTCACGAGAATCTGGAACAGTACGGCGATTCCAAAGCGGATATTACTAAAGCGATCGATTATTCTTTGCAAGAGTATGATTCCGATGGCGGGTTCACCATGGTGATTCAAGACGACGAGAAGATAAGAGGTGCCGTGGTCATTAACCGGACAGGCATGAGCGGGTATATTCCCGAGAATATCCTCGTCTATATCGCTACCGATAAAAATTGTAGAGGCGAGGGGCTTGGCAAAAAGCTTTTGCGGGATGCCATCGATCATACCCAGGGGGATATAGCCCTGCACGTTGACGCGGAGAACCAGGGAGCACGAATGCTTTATCAAAAATTTGGATTTCAAGCACCTTACATTGAAATGAGGCTGAAAAGATAATCATGGCTGAACTGATTATACAAACAGAGAAGATAAAAAACAACATCAAGTACCTGAGTAACTATTTTGAGCAACACCATATTCGTTGGAGCTTAATAACCAAAGTGTTCTCCGGGGATAAGGAGTTCCTTAAACATATTCTTACCGATGACGTGATCGAGAAGATCGACTCGGTAGGGGACTCCCGGCTCACCAGCCTGAGAAACCTGCGGGCGGTAAATCCCGATATGCGAACCATCTATATCAAGCCGCCAGCAGTGGTATATGCCGACGAGGTGGTGAAATATGCCGATATCTCGTTGAACAGCTCCTTTCATACCATCCAAGCACTGAACATAGCGGCAGAAAAAGCGGGCAAGTTGCATCAAATAATCATCATGATCGAGATGGGCGAGTTGCGGGAAGGTGTCAACGAAAAGGATCTTATCCATTTTTACGAGAAGGTGTTTAACATGCCGTACATTGATGTAATCGGTATAGGCTCTAACCTCGGGTGCATGTATGGCGTGGAGCCCTCGCGCGAGAAGTTGCAGAAACTATCCCGTTACAAGGAAGCGATCTCGGCGAAATTCAATAAAAAGCTGCTTTTGATCTCGGGGGGGAGTTCCATCACCCTGCCCCTGCTTGAACGGGGAGACGCGCCGTCAAATATCAATCACTTCAGGGTTGGAGAGGCGGCATTTTTTGGCGTGAGCCCGTTCAGGAACGAGCAGTTCAAGGAGCTGGCCACCGACACCTTCGAGTTTGTAGCCAACATCATCGAACTGGAAGAGAAAAAAATTGTGCCTGACGGGATAGTGGGTGATGCGAATATCGGCCACACGGCCGATTACGAAGAAAAGGACGAGAATAATACTTCGGTGAAGGCGATTCTCGATTTCGGCATGCTGGACGTGGACCGGGAGAATATCGAGACCTCCGATCCCGAACTGAAGTTCGTGGGAATCACCTCCGATATGCTGGTGGTAGACTTGGGCTCTAACCGGACAAAAGAGGGGAAGCCGAGATACACGGTAGGCGACAGCATAAGGTTCACGCCCAATTACATGGCAGTCGCCCGCTTGTTGAACTCGAAATTCATCGATAAGCGTTTCGTCTGAGCCGTTAAAAAATTACCGGAGGAGAAAGCTCAAGTCGTCTTCACGGGAGAGTTCCTTCGGCTCCTGTCCGTGCTTGAATAACCGTGCCGTGCGGTTGCCCATCAGTGACAGGTCGTTGCCTTCGCGGAGCAACATCGTGCCCTCGCGCAGCCCCACCACGTGCACGTCGCGGTTCACCTCGATAAACTCGTTGATACGCGCTTCTCTTGTTTCACCCCCGTGGTTCGCGGGATGATCGTCCAGGTAGTGAGGGTTTATCTGAAAGGGTACAAGCTTCAAGGTCTTGAATTTCAGTGGCTCGGTGATGGGCATGTCGTTGGTGGTCTTCAAGGTGGGGCAAGCGATATTGGAACCCGCGCTCCACCCTATATAGGGCGTCCCTTCTTTTACTTTCCGCCGGATGGCTTTCATCAGCCCTTTTTCCCATAGCATATCAACCAATTGCCATGTATTGCCTCCTCCCACGACGATAGAGTCGGCATGCTCAATAGCTTCTATGGGGTTGATAAAGCGGTGGATGCTCGTTACATGATGGCCGATCTCTGCAAAACGAGCGTTTACTTTTTCTTCGTATTCCTCAAAAGAAAACGTGACAGCCGCGTACGGAATAAAAATAGCATTCTTAGATTTTTCCCCCAAGAAATCTTTGATATAAGGAGTGGGGTATTCCAAGTATTCTTCCCCGGGATTAGTGGAGTTACTGATAAGTAAAAGTCTCATTGTAGTATAATTTTTTTGTTGTGATGTTGCCTGTAAAACATGGCATTCAATCTTTCGTGCACTCAAGATTACAAAAATAGTCAAATTAGAGGAATATGCATGGTTCTTGCATTGAATCAAGTAACTTTGTAAAGGAATAGAATAAAAACAATATGGAAACAATTTTGCGAAATATACGCACCGATTTAAGGTTGTCGATGGATGGTGCTGTCGCTGCCAGTATGCGTCAGATGGGTGTGACTTTTCGGATGAACTTTGGGGTTAACATTCAAAGAATAAGAGAGATATCGCTTCGTTACGAGCCGGGTGAAACGCTCGCGGAGGCGTTATGGAAAGAAGATGTCCGTGAATTGAAGATATTGGCCACAATGCTTTTTCCGCCCCACGAGATGACTAAGGAGATAGCAAATAGATGGGTGGAGGAGATAGAAAACCAAGAAATTAGAGAACAAGCTTGTAAGAATTTGTTTCAAGAGGTGCCCATTTCAAATAATCTGGCAAAGGAGTGGTCAACTCATTCGGATGAGAGGGTTCGTGTGACTGGTTATTGGCTCTTCGCTCGTCTTTGTATTACTCGCGATGTAAAGGTTTCCCAAGTAGAGGCGGAGGCACTTCTTAGGCGTGCCGTTGAAGATTTGCGCGGTGATTCGATCCTGCTTCTTCAGTCGGCGCTAAACGCTTTAAGGTTCTATGGTAGAGCATCCGAACCACGTGCTCAATGGGTACTACGAGAACTTTCCACGTTTAACTCATCCGGTAACACACGCGAAAAAGAGATGTACGAACAGCTCTACTACGAGTTTTCTTCTATAGATTTATTCGAGGATTCGTTCGGGGATGCATAACCGAGCCTGCCACCTTAGAGGATAAATAGTTAGTTTTTTAAGTTTCGATGGATAAAAAACATCGAAAGGAGCAGATTCAAGATCAAGAACCCGCCGCTCCCCGCTAAAAACAGTCCTTTCCATTGGGGAAAGATAACAAGAGATGCAACGGAAGCAATCGCTATGAGGGCGATTATTATCCACATGATGGTGAGTACTTTTTTCTTTTTAGCCATTGGGTATGATTTTATTTACAAATATATAGTGTTGGATTGATCGATGGTTTTTATAGTCACGAGTAATTACTTCCCAGTTACTGATGGTGGTAGGGCTCGTTATGTAATATTGTCATGGCCCGGTAGAGCTGTTCAACAAATACCATACGAACCATTTGGTGGGTAAAAGTCATTGTGGATAACGATATCTGTTCGTTGGCTCGATCGTACAATTCTCTTGAAAAACCATACGGCCCCCCCACGATAAACAGAAGTCGTTTAGGTACGGAAATCATTTTTTTTCCCATGTAGCCAGCAAAGCCCACGGAATCGAACTGTTTGCCCTTGCTATCGAGTAAAACCACATGATCTGAGGGATGTATGGTAGCCAATAGCCTTTTTCCTTCTGCCTCCTTGAATTGGTTGTTGGCTAAGTTTTTTCTGTTTTTTACATCTTGCACGAAGTCCAACTCGAAGGTGAGATAAAAATTCACTCTTTTTGTATATTCTTCAATGATACGAGCGAAAAATTCATTATCCGTCTTTCCCACGGAAAGTAGCACTATTTTCATTGCAATAATTGATTCATAATTATTTCCTCTCTACGCCTTCCGTCGGAATAAATTGTAAATTCTTACGGTTGGCTATTCAAATTTCTTTCTTTTATAGGGTTTTTTCTCTTAAAAGGACGAATAATCCCACGGTTACCACGAATGTAACTGTTTATTTTGTATTTTTGTATAGAAAACGGGTGAATTTGTAACAAAACGGACGTTCGTTTTGTTTATTTTAGTGAACGGACGTATTTTTTTTGACTATGGATGAAAAGGAGTTGATCAATAACCTTATAACATTGGCGTTTGCCGAAGACATTGGTGAAGGAGACCACACTACATTGTGCAGTATCGCCGAATCAGAAATAGGGCAGTCGAGGCTGTTAATTAAGGAAGAAGGCACGTTGGCAGGAGTTAGTGTTGCCTTGGAAGTGTTTTGTTATTTCGATCCCGAGTTACAAGTGGAGGTTCTGATTGAAGATGGTTCCCCCGTGAAATCGGGCGATGTGGCGTTCATTGTTTCCGGTAAGGTGCGATCCATACTACAAACCGAACGAATAGTTCTTAATATCATGCAGCGAATGAGCGGTATTGCTACCACTACCCGTGAATATATGAAACTGCTTGAAGGTACATCGGCAAAAGTGCTCGATACCCGGAAAACCACTCCAGGGATGCGATTACTCGAAAAGAAGGCGGTGAAGATTGGTGGCGGAGAGAACCACCGGATAGGATTGTTCGATATGATTCTGCTGAAAGATAACCACATCGATTTCGCGGGAGGAATTGAAAACGCCATTCGCGGAGCCCAGCGATATTTAAAAGAAAAAAACAGAAAACTTAAAATTGAGATCGAGGTTAGGACCCTCTCCGAGTTAAAGGAGGTTATCCGAATAGGGGGGGTAGACCGGATCATGCTTGATAATTTTACCCCGGAGAAAACACTGGAAGCAGTGAAAATCGTTGATCAGCAGGTAGAGTTAGAGTCGTCCGGTGGGATCACGCGCGAAACCATTCGTGCATATGCCGAAACAGGGGTAAACTTTATATCGGTAGGTGCACTCACACACTCTGTGAGGTGTCTTGATATGAGTCTGAAAGCAGTTTAGAGAGATGAAAGAAAACGAAAATAAACAAATGCTGCTTGATAAGCGATATATGCGTATGGCTTTCATTTGGGCTGAAAACTCCTATTGTAAACGCAGAAAAGTAGGAGCTCTTCTTGTGAAAGGAAAGATGATTATTTCAGACGGGTACAATGGAACACCGTCCGGCTTCGAGAACGTGTGTGAAGATGAGAATAACATCACGAAACCATACGTGCTGCATGCCGAAGCCAACGCGATCACGAAGGTGGCTCGCTCCAACAATAGTAGCGAGGGTGCTACACTCTACGTTACGTCTTCACCCTGCATCGAATGCGCGAAGCTTATTATTCAAGCGGGGATAAAGCGCGTGGTGTACTCCGATGCCTATCGCTTGAGCGATGGGATCGATTTGCTGGAAAGAGCGGGAGTAGATCTTGAATCAATTGGAACGGAGACGGAGGAGATGTATGCGCGGTCACAATAAAGAGAAGGGATGTAAATGAGTTTGAAGAAAAAAATGGGGACCTGGCTCCCTGTATGGATTGGTATTGGTATTGCTATCGGAATTTTTATCGGGAGCAAATACGGACAGTTCGGCACGTCGGGTCGACTGGAAAGCTCTGGTAAAATTGACGCCGTGTTGAATTATATCCGTGAATCTTACGTGGATACCGTTAATACAAGGCAGTTAATCGAAGACGCGTTGCCTAATATCATCCATGAACTGGATCCTCATTCTGAATATATTTCGGCTGCCCAGATGAAACGAGTGAACGAAGACTTGGAAGGGCATTTCTCCGGGATCGGGGTTAGCTTTTACGTGTTGAGAGACACCATCGTGGTTACGAGTATCGTGCCGGGTGGACCCTCGGAGGCGGCCGGCATCATGCCGTGGGACAGGATCGTGACCGTGGATGACAGCTTGGTGGCCGGAAGGAAGATACAGAATGAGGAGGTCTTGAAAACATTACGAGGAGAGTTGGGCTCGGAAGTGACCTTGGGCATTAGGCGAAATACCGCGCCCGGTCTCATCGATATCACTGTTACCCGGGGTGATATACCCATGAATAGCGTGAATGCCGCGTACATGCTTACCGAGAAGGTGGGTTTCATCAAGCTGGGAAGGAATTTCGGGTTTAACACGTTCAGTGAGTTTATTTCCGCGATCTCCAAGCTGAAAAGCAGGGGAGCCACCGGGTTCGTGATCGACCTTAGAGGTAATGCTGGCGGATCACTTGATGTGGTGGTTGCCATGTTGAACGAATTCCTAGACAGGGGTGATCTGATCGTGTATACAGAAGGTAGAAATTTTCCCAGGAGTGATAATTACGCGAATGGATCAGGTACTTGCAAAGGAGACGATGTAGTTGTTCTGATTGATGAATTGAGTGCTTCGGCAAGTGAAATATTTGCTGGTGCTATACAGGATCACGATCGCGGGTTGGTTATTGGGCGTCGTTCTTTCGGGAAGGGGTTAGTTCAGAGCCAACGTAATTTCCCCGATGG
>Ga0209075_1003884_pt1 | contig 12195 bp, 11 predicted proteins | sample Stecom2011_FD_187523 | JGI IMG/M metagenome (GOLD analysis project Ga0209075, IMG submission 187523) | Agricultural soil microbial communities from Utah to study Nitrogen management - Steer compost 2011 (SPAdes) (version 2) | ecosystem: Environmental > Terrestrial > Soil > Agricultural land...
ATTCTCACATTTGTAATTCATAATTGAATAACATGTAATTAAATAAATTAAGAATACTAACCAAAACGGTCAGCGCTATTTAATGAATGTCATTTTTAATAATTCGTAATTCTCACATTCGTAATTCGTAATTGAATAACTCGCAATTGAATAAATTAAGAATACTAAGCAAAACGGTCAACGTTATTTAGGGAAGGTCATTTTTAATAATTCGTAATTCTCACATTTGTAATTCATAATTGAATAACATGTAATTAAATAAATTAAGAATACTAACCAAAACGGTCAGCGCTATTTAATGAATGTCATTTTTAATAATTCGTAATTCTCACATTCGTAATTCATAATTGAATAACTCGTAATTAAATAAATAAAGAATACTAACCAAAACGGTCAGCGCTATTTAGGGAAGGTCATCTTTAACAATTCGTAATTATCACATTCGTAATTGAATAATTAATAATTGCACAAGCCAATGCTGATAACTTCTCTAAAAAACATTTAAACAAACCCTCTTTTTTTCCGTACTTCGTACAAAAATGAGGCATGATAAACGTAGGGATCTTTTGTGGTGGATATTCTTCTGAATTTGAAATATCTATTAAAAGTGCAAATACAATTTTGGAAAACCTTCCAAAAAAGGAGTATAACGCATTTTTAGTGCGTGTAAATGAAGATGGATGGTTCGCTGACTATCAGGGTGAAACAACCGAGGTATCGCCAATTGATTTTACGTTTACCCTTCAAAATGGAGAGGGGTTAAAGATTGATTTGGCCCATATTTATATCCATGGAGATCCAGGTGAAAACGGGAAGCTTCAAGCTTATTTTGAGATGAAAAATCTGCCGTTTGTGAATAGTAATGCTTTGTCTTCAGAGCTCTCTTTCGATAAATGGTTTTGTAATCAATTCCTAAGAGGCTTTGGAATTAAAGTTGCTGAATCACAGTTGCTCTTAAGAGATACAGATTATTCTACAAAAGAAATTGGCGAACGTTTGGGGTATCCTCTTTTCGTAAAGCCTGCAGATTCAGGGTCAAGTTATGGGATTTCAAAAGTATATGCATTAGAAGATTTGCAAAAAGCAATTGATGAAGCATTTGCTGAAGGAAATACTGTTGTTTGTGAAGCTTTCTTAAAAGGAACTGAAGTGACCTGTGGGGTTTATAGAAACGATAAAGGTGTTGTTCCTTTGCCTTGTACAGAAATTGTTTCTGAATCAGACTTCTTTGATTATGACGCTAAGTATTTAGGAAAGTCTCAAGAAATTACCCCAGCAAGAATCAGTGATGATTTAACAAAGCAAACACAAGATTTGACAGTGAAAATTTATCAATTGTTACAAATGCGATCTTTAGCACGTGTAGATTTTATGATTGTGAATGATGAGCCTTATGTTATTGAAGTGAATACCACACCAGGTTTTTCAGCAGAGTCTTTAGTTCCAAAAATGCTTAAATATGCAGAGATTTCAATAGGTGATTTTTGGAAAGAGATTTATGCTTTCGAAAGAAAACAATATGGGATTTAAACTTTCATTTCCATTTTTTTAAATTGAACGAGTGCAATTTCCCTGCACTTAGTGCGTATGTTTTCGGAAATGTTCTAAATAGTATCTTTACACCTCTTATTAACCCCCATAAAAAAACCTCTAAGTGATTTTAGTATGAACACTAAAATCACTTAGAGGCTAACTTTGGAACAGAATGGAGCATTTTCAAAGTGACGCATCACTTCTATATACTGCCATTACTATCTTACAAAAACCCTAACTCCAATTTTGCTTCTTCACTCATCATGGTTTGGTCCCACGGTGGATCAAATACTATATTTACCTTTGCTGATTTAATACCAGGAACTGTCATGATTGCGTCTTCAACTTCTTTAGGAAGAGATTCTGCTACCGGACAGTTTGGAGAAGTTAATGTCATTTCAACTTCTACAGATTGGTCTTCATTCAACTTTACCTCGTAAATAAGTCCTAACTCATATACGTCAACCGGAATCTCCGGGTCGTAAACAGTCTTGATTATATCTATAATGGAGTTTTCTAATGCTACGTTTCCCATCTTTATTTTTTTTTACAAAGATATTATATGTTTCATAGATAAAGGGTAATTTAGTCTTCTTTTTTAGAAAGATTATAAATAAGGAATATAAAACAAGAAAAATACGCTCAAATTGTACTCCATTAAATAGGTTCAAAAACAAATGCTTTAATGTTTGTTAAGCAGTTAATTTTATTTTTAAATAAATATTAATGTGTCTGTTTGTCAATGTAAATGAGGGTTTCGCGTTGTGGTGATAGAGTAGGTAAATGTTTTTTTATATTTATATTTTTCAAGAATAATTTTTCAAGAAATTAAAAACGAATAAAATAATCTTCTTTTTAGTTGTTCAAATACCTTTAATTAGGTATTTTTGCGCCGAGAGAGTGGTTATTTAGATTTAATATAAATAACGTTTAAAGAGAGGTTAGACTATGATAAAAGTTACAGAATCTGCTAAAAAACAAGCCTTACGATTGATGGAGGATTCCGGAGAGGCCAACAGCTTTATACGCGTTGGAGTACAAGGTGGAGGTTGCTCTGGATTAATGTACGAGCTAAGTTTCGATACCGTAGAACAAGAAGAAGATAAATTCTTTGAAGACAATGGTGTTCGAATAGCTGTAAATAAAAAGAGCTTTTTATATCTCGTAGGCACAATCTTGGATTATTCCGGCGGATTGAACGGTAAAGGATTCGTTTTTAAAAATCCTAACGCAGACAGAACATGTGGTTGTGGAGAAAGTTTCTCTATTTAACATTTAAAATTTTCAATGATGAGTACATACACAGAAGATGATTTAGCAAAGAATCTTGAACAACAAGAATATAAGTACGGATTTACTTCAAATTTTAATGCGGAAACTGTTCCGCCAGGATTATGTCAAGACACAATTCGTTTTATTTCAGCAAAAAAAGAAGAGCCAGAATGGTTACTTGAGAAGCGTCTAGAAGCATTTGAAGTTTGGAAAAAAATGGTGGAGCCGGATTGGGCTCATGTGAATTATCAGAAGCCAGATTTCCAAGCAATTTCTTACTATTCAGCACCAGGACAAACTAAAAAATATGAAAGTTGGGACGATGTTGATCCAGAAATGAAAGAAACCATGAAAAAATTGGGGATTTCAATGGAAGAACAACAACGTTTAACAGGAACAGCAGTGGATTTTGTGGTGGATTCTGTTTCGGTGGCGACTTCATTTAAAGAAAAACTAGGTGAATTAGGAATTATTTTCTGTTCATTTTCTGAAGCTGTCGAAAAGCATCCAGAATTAGTGAAAAAATATATGGGAACAGTAGTTCCTGCTACTGACAACTTTTACGCAGCATTAAATAGTGCCGTATTTACAGATGGTTCATTCTGTTATATTCCTAAAGGAGTACGTTGTCCAATGGAGCTTTCGACTTACTTTAGAATTAACGAAGGTGGAACAGGTCAATTTGAGCGTACTTTAGTTGTTGCAGACAAAGGATCTTACGTTTCTTACTTAGAGGGATGTACTGCACCAATGCGTGATGAAAATCAGTTGCACGCTGCAGTTGTGGAATTGATTGCATTAGATGATTCAGAAATTAAATACTCAACAGTTCAAAACTGGTATCCTGGAAATAAAGAAGGGGTTGGAGGAGTTTTTAACTTCGTAACCAAGCGTGGGGTTTGTGAGAAAAACGCAAAGATTTCATGGACGCAAGTAGAGACTGGTTCTGCAGTTACATGGAAATATCCTTCATGTATTCTAAAAGGAGACAATTCAATTGGTGAGTTTTACTCAGTAGCAGTAACAAACAATTTCCAACAAGCAGATACTGGAACAAAAATGATCCACATAGGAAAGAATACAAGCAGTACCATTATTTCGAAAGGAATTTCTGCTGGTCAATCGCAAAATACCTATAGAGGATTAGTTCAAATTCATGCAAGTGCCGATAATGCAAGAAACCGTTCGGAATGTGACTCTTTATTGTTGTCAGACCGTTCAGGGGCACATACATTCCCGTACATCGAATGTAAAAACAGTACGGCAAAAATAGAGCACGAAGCGACAACCTCAAAAATTGGAGAAGATCAAATATTCTATTGCCAACAAAGAGGAATTAATGAGGAAAAAGCAATTGGGTTAATTGTAAACGGATACTGTAAAGAAGTGTTGAACAATATGCCGATGGAATTTGCTGTCGAAGCTCAAAAATTACTGGAAATTTCATTAGAGAATTCAGTAGGATAATACAATTAGTAATTACGTTTAATTTAGAAAATTTCAATATATGTTAACAATAAAAAATCTTCATGCTTCAGTAGAAGAAGGAGCAGAAATATTAAAAGGATTGAACCTTGAAGTTAAGGCAGGGGAAGTGCATGCGATTATGGGACCAAACGGTTCTGGAAAGTCGACTTTGGCAGCTGTTTTAGCTGGGAAAAATGGATATGAAGTAACAGAAGGATCAGTAGATTTTGATGGAACAGATTTATTGGATCTTGATGCAGAAGACAGAGCAAAAGAAGGAATGTTTTTAGCATTCCAATATCCAGTTGAAATTCCAGGTGTTTCAAACATTAACTTCTTGCGTACAGCAATGAATGAAATTCGTGAATACCGTAAGGAGGATAGACTTTCTGCAAAAGATTTCTTAGCGAAAGTAAAAGTAGCTTCAAGTCTTGTGGAATTAAATGATAAATTATCAGGACGTTCAGTGAATGTTGGTTTCTCAGGAGGTGAGAAGAAAAGAAATGAGATTTTCCAGATGGCAATGCTTGAACCAAAGCTTGCAATCCTTGACGAAACAGATTCAGGTTTAGATATTGATGCTTTGCGTATCGTTTCAGAAGGTGTAAACAAATTACGCTCTAAAGACAATGCGATTATTTTGATTACGCACTACCAACGTTTGTTAGAGTATATCAAACCAGATTTCGTTCACGTTTTAAATGATGGAAAAATCATTAAAACAGGAGGACCTGAATTGGCATTAGAATTAGAAGAGAGAGGTTACGATTGGATTAATGAAGAAATTGCTCAATAATTATGGAAGTAGTTGTAGATAATAAAGTACTTGAGTTTGTTGCTGATTTTAAGAAGCCGGAATCGACTTCTGAAGTGAGAAAACAAGCGATGGATGCTTTAAGTGGGATGGATTTCCCCACTACACGCGTAGAAGAATGGAAGTACACACGTGTAGCGAAGTACGTAAAGAGAAAATATAATCAAGTTCAAGCAACAGCTAATGTTGAGGACTATACCATCGCTGATTTGAATGCGCATCAATTGGTATTCGTAAACGGATATTATGATGAAAGCTTATCGACGATTCAAGCAGATGATGCTGTTTCAATCCAAAAGATTGAAGAGTTGAATGAAGAATATTACTCTGATATAGTAGATGGTACAGCAGAGAATGTATTCTCGTTAATCAACAAAGCGTATCAAACAGGTGGTGTTTTCATTCAAGTAAAAAAGAATAAGAAAGCAAACCATCCGATTCATTTGATTCATGTTCTGGAAGGTGAAGAAGTGATTGCGAATGCACGTCATTTTGTTCATTTAGAAAGTGGTTCTAAAGCAGAAGTGCTGGCGACGTATCACTCGAATAATTCAGAGAATAGCTTTACCAACATCGTTTTAGAAGGGCATATCGAAGAGAATGCAAGTTTGACAATTAATAAGTTGCAAACCGAAGCAAAAGATGTTCTGCATATCTCGAATGAGTTATTTATTCAAGATAAATCAAGTAATTTCTTAATCAATACGATTACAACAGGTGGTCTTTTAACAAGAAACGGTCTTGATGTAATTGTTGAAGGAGAGAACTGTCATACAGAAATGAATGGTGCTTACCTTGGAACAGAAAAACAACACATCGATAACCATACGATTATCGATCAGTTATACTCTAACTGTACATCGAGCGAGTTATACAAAGGAGTGATGGATGATAAGTCCTCAGGAGTGTTTAACGGGAAAGTAATTGTTCGTCAAGACGCACAAAAAATTGCTGCTTACCAATCCAATAAAAACATCTTGCTTTCAAAAGGAGCAAGTGTAAATTCAAAACCAGAATTAGAAATTTATGCAGATGACGTTCGTTGTTCGCATGGTTCTACAATTGGAGAGCTGGATGAAGAAGCGGTATACTATTTACGTTCTCGTGGAATCTCAGAGGTGAATGCACGACAATTATTAGTTGCTGCATTTATAGGAGATGTATTAGAGAAGATTGAGAACAAAGCAGTGAGAAGCAACCTTGATAAGTTATTTTTAGATGATTTCGGATGGGAGTTTTAATAGCTCTAAAGTTTTAAGGTTTTTTCACTCAACTGATTGTTAAAATCGTCTTTAATTCCTTATATTTGAATCAACAGATTTATTAATTTAAAATACAAAACAATGGCATTTGAATTACCAAAATTACCTTATGCATACGATGCATTAGAACCGAATATTGACGCTAGAACAATGGAGATCCATCATACTAAGCACCATCAAGGATATACAAACAACTTGAACGCTGCAATTGAAGGAACGGATCTAGAAGGTAAATCAATCGAAGAGATTTTAGTAAAAGGAAAAGATAAACCAGCTGTAAGAAATAACGGAGGTGGTTTTTATAACCACGACTTATTCTGGAAAGTTATGTCTCCAAATGGAGGTGGTGAACCAACAGGTGATATCAAAGGAGCGATTGATTCTGCTTTTGGTTCATTTGAAGCTTTTAAAGAAGCATTTGCTAAAGCAGCAGCAACTCAGTTTGGTTCTGGTTGGGCTTGGCTTTGTGTAAAAGATGGAAAATTAGAGGTATGTTCAACTCCAAACCAAGACAATCCGTTAATGGGATTAGGATGTGAAGGTACTCCAGTTTTAGGACTAGATGTTTGGGAACACGCATACTACTTGAACTACCAAAACAGAAGACCAGATTATATTCAAGCATTCTTTAATGTGATTAACTGGGACGAAGTAAACAAAAGATATAACGCTGCGAAGTAATTTACTTCAAAAGCAATAAATTTAAAAGCCCTGACGCAATTGTGTCAGGGCTTTTTGCTTTATGAAGCTTCTCTTTAGCTCAGTTAATCTTCTGCTCTTCTTTCTTTACCTAAATTGCACTTGTGCAATTTTCTTAAGCATGGTACGGACGGTTTCAAACCGTCCTAATCCACCCTAAACCACCCTAAATCATGCCATCCTAAACCCTCCTGAATTAACCCAATTAACCCTATTTATCTATCGATAGCTGAAGTTGGAGCAACAGGTTCTTGCTTCAACAATAAACTGATTTTATTTACCCCTCCAAAAACAAAACCCCCAACAGAATTTTCTGCTGAGGGTTTATCTAGTATAATTTTTAACTATTCCTTTCTGCTCACTATTGAAACAGTTGACTAAAGTTCGAAGCGAACAGTTTTACAGCAATTGCCAATAGAATAATTCCAAATACTTTCTTTAATATGGCCACTCCTCCAGGGCCCAATAAACGTTCGATTCTTCGGGTAAGTTTCAGTACCACCAATACAATTACCATGTTGATTAAAATGGCTACTAAAATGTTGATCATTTCATACTCTGCACGTAAAGAAATCAAAGTAGTCATCGATCCAGCTCCTGCAATAATTGGGAAAGCCAAAGGAACAATTCCAGCGCTTTTACCAGTGGTCGGACTGTCTTTGAACAATTCTATCCCCATAATCATTTCAATGGCCATTGCGAAGAGAATAAATGCACCTGCGACAGCGAAGGACTGAACGTTTACTCCAAACAATGCTAAAAGACTTTCTCCCATGATTAAAAACGCAACCATGATAATTAATGAAACCAATGTAATTCGATTCGAATGAATGTCACCAGAGGTTTCCTTAATTTTTATAATGATGGGAATTGAACCAATTATGTCAATAACTGCAAACAAAACCATCGTTGCTTTAAATATCTCATTTAAACTAAAAGAAGAGAAAAACTCGTTCATAATCAATTGTCTTTAATGTGGTTTACCTTAAAAAGTCTGCAAAGATAACGGCTTTTTATGTCAACACGAATTAATTGTGTTTAATTATGACGGATTATTTTAAGAATGGGTTGCGCACTTAGAAATACAAGCAGTAGAGAGATGGAGATTTTTTATCAAATGATATTCTAAAAAAAATCATTTCATTATTGCAGAAACAGTAAATCTTTCAACTCCTATGTTGGATAAAATCATTCTTTTATTTTCTCCATTCGCATCACAGCTAAAAAGACTAAATGGAGGAGGAGTATTTAATCCCAATACATGAAACACTAAACGCTCTCCATTCGGTGTCCAGGTGGGAACTCCATTTACTTTTCCGTCGTGTAAAACTAATCTATCCTCTGAACCATCTGGCCGACATTTATAAATTTCGTGATTCTCTGTCCAAAAAAGATTTGCAAATGCACCTTTACTGTAAGCAATCCATTCTCCATCAGGAGACCAAGCTGGATCATAACAGTATTTGTCATCGAAAGTCAAACGAATCGGGTTTTCTAACTCCATTGTGTTGTAGTTAAGTGCAGCCTGATATATTTCTGCCTTTTCAGGGTTGGTTGGGTCACTCAAATCCGAAGGACCGACATATACAACATTGTTTCCATCATGAGACCAAGCTGGATCCGTAGCGTCATGAAGAAACTTAGAAACAATATGTGGATTGGTACCGTCAGCGTTGAAAACAACCAATCGACCACGGGAGACTAAATCATTAATTGAGGGATCTTTACATTTTGCACTGGCAAGAATTTTAGTTCCATCAGGTGACCATTTTGCATGGGCTTGAATTTCCCAATCGTATTGATTCAATGGGACAATTACAGTTCCATTGCTTCCATCAATGTCAAAAACCATTAATTCACAGGAAGAAAAGGAGTTTAAACCGTCACCTTTTGGAGAACGGTAGCACAAGAATTTAGTTTCACTCGGATTTACCTTAATCCACCAGTAGTCATGCGTATCGTCATTCGACAAGTTTACTTCGTTTTCTCCATCATATGAATATACTTGCAAGTTTCCACTTTCTTTTTTATCGTAATAGTATATTAGATCGGTGCTGGTTTCAGTCGGAATCGAATCCTCCTTTTTACAAGAGGATAACCCCAGAAGAATAGAAAATATTAATATGTTTCTTATCATCATTGACTTTTAATAAGATGAAATTATATTATTAATAGTTTATAACCAAATGTATAGGGTTGTTTTTTTACATCCTGAATAATATGTAAAACCGATTTAAATTAATCAGTTGATCCAAAAAAATGAAACGAAGTGAAAATTGAATTTTGATTTTATAAATCACGTGCTAAAGGTAGTTGGTGTAGTTCCGAAATGAAAAAAGCCAACATTTGAATTTAAAATGTTGGCTTTAATCTGTGGTGATGGAGGGAATCGAACCCCCGACACAAGGATTTTCAGTCCTTTGCTCTACCGACTGAGCTACATCACCTTTTTTAAAATCTAAACAACCTATTCGATTAGGTGGGTGCAAATATAGTAACTAATTTTATTCCGAAGTATACATTTTCAATTAATTTTTAAAAATCTTCTATTAACTTTGCAGAATGATGTCGGAAGTGGTGAAATATTGTGTTGTTGACGCTGGGAATACGCGGCTTAAAGTTGTTGATTTTGAAAGTGATGAGATTGTTGGGCAGACAACAATCGCTTTAGACAATGAGACTGAAATAAAAAGAGTATTAAATTCAAAAAAATCAACAATTAGTATTTTATCATCTGTTTTAGGTGAGGAAAAGCAGAAGTGGATCGTAAATTTACTTAATCCTACTGTAGTTTTAAATAGCGAAACGCTTCTTCCTGTTTCAATTGAAGAATATGAAACACCAAAAACATTAGGCGCTGATAGAATTGCAAATGCAGTAGCAGCACATTATTATTCAAATTCTGAAAACACATTAGTGATAGATGTCGGAACTTGTATTAAATTTGATTTTGTTATTGACGGTAAGTACCAAGGTGGTTCAATTTCTCCGGGATATTCAATGCGTTTAAAAGCAATGCATAAATTTACAGGAGCTTTACCACTGCTAACACTTGAAGAAAATAGTCCGATTGTTGGAAAGTCGACCAAACAAGCCATGCTTTCGGGTGTTATCAATGGTGTACAAGCAGAAATATCTGGTTTTATAGATTACTACAATCAACATTATCAACCATTAACAATTTTTTTGACAGGTGGAGACCATAAAAGATTTGATAAGGAATTAAAAAATAGCATCTTTGCCGATGATAATTTGACCGTTAAAGGTTTATACATAATACTAAAGCACAATGTTTAGAAGTTTATTAGTGACATTATTTATCGTTTTAAGTGGAAATGCACTAGTACAAATCAGCACTAATAGTCCATATTCTTCAAGAGGAATAGGAGACGTGGGTTTCTACGGTAATGCTTATATTTCTGGTTTAGGTGGCGCTGCAACAGCTCTTGCAGACTCAAGTCAAACCAACTTATTCAATCCATCAACTTATTCTCTTACAGCAAAACAATTGCCGATATTCTCTCTCGGAGTAAATCACTTTGAGAAAAAATTCTCAAGCAATGGCCAAACTTCTAAAGGAAGGTACAGCAGTATTACACATATGTCTTTGGTTATTCCTTTTGCTAATCGACTTGGTATTGCGGCCGGTATTAAACCATTAAGTCGTTCAGGATATGAAATCAATACCAGCGAAATGGTTGCTGGAGACAGTATATTTTATACTTACAAAGGCAGTGGTGATATTCAAGAGTTTCTTATTGGGTTCTCTGGGAACATAATAGATAGAACCAAGCAAAGTTTGTCCGTTGGTGTAAATGGGAAGTACTATTTCGGAAGAATTAGCAATGAAAGACGATCCTATAAAAATTCTAAGTCTATACAAACTGGAGGAATGGATGAAAAGTCTATTCGAGCGCGTGATTTCGGAGTTGAATTTGGACTTAATTATGATTATCGTCCAACATTAACTCATGGTTTCCGTTTCGGAGGAGTTTATCGTCCAGGTAAAGATCTAAACTTTGAAAAGTCCCATACCCGTATTTATTATCCTAACTATTATACGCAAAGTAGTTATGATACGCTTTTAAATGTTCAGGGAATTCGCGGGAATGTATATTTGCCTTCCAAAACAAGCTTAGGTTTGACCTATACTTTTACGCCTCAAAATGATTCCCTTGTCAACCGTTCAAAGTTACCTTCTCTAATGGTTACTTTAGAATATTCGATGGAAGATTGGTCTAACTATGAAGAGAAATTTGCTGTTGGTTCAAGTGGAGGACAATATGTAAACTCAAACTCTCTGCGTATGGGAATTGAATTTAAACCTCACAGAGAAGCTGTAGATCGTTCAGCTTATATTAAAGTCTTTGATAGACTAAGCTATCGTTTAGGTGCCTATACCGTAAATACTCCTTATGAAATAAATGGAGTGCAACTTGTAAATCAAGGATTGACTGCAGGGATTGGACTTCCTTTAGTGATGAATAGAGCTGTATCAACAGTGAGTATCTCAGGAAGTTATGGTGTAATGGGCAATACGAATGCCTCAGGAGTCATTAAAGAGAATTATTTTGGATTCAATCTCGGCATAAATATTGCTCCAGGTTATGACAGATGGTTTAGAAAATATAAATTGGATTAACTTTAATAAAATGAAAATCGATAAATTATTATTAGCAGTACTTTTTGTAATCGGATTCGGAAGCTTGACATTTGCTCAAGACGAAAATGAACCTGATGAGTGCAGACGCTACAAAGCTATTGCAGGAAATGCTTATAAAGCTAAAGAATACGAGAAAGTAACAAGGTCTTATGTTAGGGCTTTAAAAGAATGTGGTACTTTAGAAATGGTTTTTTATAACCCATTCATATACTCTGTTCAAAAATCAATGGGAAATACTACAGACCCTGAGGTTAAAGCTGCATACTTGGATACCTTGATTATGGTTTACGAAACTGCTCAAGAAACTCATGGGATGCAAAAGCAATGGCAATCTTATTTGGGTTATTCTTATTTGGCGTTAGGTACTCCTGGATCAATGAAAAAAGCAGATGCTGCATATAGGATCGGTGTTCATCATGAAGCTGAGAAAGTAAACAAAGGTTTCTTACAACAGTATTATGTCAACCTATATAATTTATGGGTTC
>Ga0209075_1003886_pt1 | contig 12194 bp, 9 predicted proteins | sample Stecom2011_FD_187523 | JGI IMG/M metagenome (GOLD analysis project Ga0209075, IMG submission 187523) | Agricultural soil microbial communities from Utah to study Nitrogen management - Steer compost 2011 (SPAdes) (version 2) | ecosystem: Environmental > Terrestrial > Soil > Agricultural land...
CTCCCTTGGCCTCTCTGAGGTAAAAGAGCGACTCACATGTCTCGATCAATTCAATCAAGGGCAGCGATCGGCTCCCTATTCACGAAGTCACCACCTCTATCTCGCCAAGTACACCTTGTTGGCTAAGGCGGTGCTACTCGTTTGTTATCACCATGGTCTAAATCGTGATGATCTGGCAGTACTCTGAGTATCTAGCCTTACCGTCGCTGATGAGGTGGTGACGCTGACGACGCCCATGGGTGCCACTAGGCCGCTTTTCGACCTGGAGAAGGTGTACCACCAAACCCTGGAAGCCTGGTACCGCCTTCGCCGATATGAAGAACCGCAAGAGTATTTGTTTGGCGTCATTCTCAAGGATGGCAGGTTATCGCCTTACCCCATCACGGCAAGCTACGCCGAGCTGACACGCTTTGTGTTTTTGGCTGATGCGGGATGTCATACGACCACGCCAGAGCGGATTTCGTGCACTTTGATGGGGACTGCTGGGCATGCTATGGCTGCCGAAAGGTGTTGATGTGCTGTATTCGGGGGTCGGGCGCGATAAGCACAATCGCCCAGTATTTTCATGTTTATGGGAAAATATTTCAGTTTATCTTTAATTTTTTCAATATTCTGGGTTATGATCCAGCCTTACTGTGTAAACCGTAGGGCATGGCCATGATACGTTGCCATCTAGCTCGCCTGATGGGGGAGCGAAAAATGAAGATCTCCGACGTTTTACGGGAAACTGGCCTGCGTCGGAATACCGTGACCCTGATGTACAAAGAAACAGCCCAAAAGATCGATATCGAGGCGTTGGATACGCTCTGCCGCCTGTTTGAATGTGAGGTGGCTGACATGCTGGAGTTCACGGATGAGTCAAAATCTGTAGGCGTAACCCATGACTAAAGAACAACAAATTGAGCAAGGCTTAATCGCCAGGCTAAAAGACCTCAAATACACTTACCGCGATGACATTCGCGACAAGGTTAGCCTGGAGCAGAACTTCCGTAAGAAGTTTGAAGCTTTGAACCGGGTCAACCTGTCAGACGCAGAGTTCAACCGTCTGCGTGATGAGGTCATCACAGCAGATGTCTTCCAGGCCGCTCAGGCGCTACGTGAAAAGGGTAAATTCACCCGTGAAGACGGTACGCCGCTGGAATATACCCTCGTTAACATCCGTGAATGGTGCAAGAACGACTTTGAAGTGATTAACCAGCTGCGTATCAACACGGATAACAGCCACCATCGGTACGACGTCATTCTGCTGATCAATGGTCTGCCGCTGGTACAGATTGAACTTAAGTCGCTCCAGATCAGCCCACGCAGGGCGATGGAACAAATCGTTGAGTATAAAAACGATACTGGCAACGGCTATACCAATACTCTGCTGTGCTTCATGCAGTTGTTTATCGTCAGTAATGGTAACGATACGCGCTATTTCGCCAATAACCGCAAAGAGCACTTCAGCTTTAATGCCGATGAGCGCTTCCTGCCCATTTATCAGCACGCTGACAAGAGCAATAAGAAGATTGCTCATTTGCACGACTTTGCGGATGACTTCCTGGCCAAGTGCACCTTGGGCCAGCTGATCAGCCGCTATATGGTGCTGGTACAAAGCGAGCAAAAAATGCTCATTATGCGCCCCTACCAAATCTATGCCGTAAAGGCCATTGTAGATGCCATTCACCAGAACCGTGGTAATGGTTATATCTGGCATACCACTGGCTCGGGTAAAACACTCACGTCGTTCAAGGCTTCCACGCTACTGAAAGATAACCCTGAGATTGAAAAGTGCCTGTTCGTGGTCGATCGTAAAGACCTCGACCGCCAGACTCGCGAAGAATTCAACAAGTTTCAGGAAGGCTGTGTTGAGCAAAACACCAACACCGAAGCGCTGGTACGCCGCATGCTATCGGAAGACTATGCCGATAAGGTGATTGTCACCACCATTCAAAAGCTCGGTTTAGCGCTGGATGAGAATAGCAAACGCAACAAAGCGCAGCAGAAAAACGGCAAGCAAACCTTTAAAGAGCGCTTAGAACCATTGCGCGACAAGCGCGTGGTATTCATTTTTGACGAATGCCACCGCTCTCAGTTTGGTGAAAACCATAAGGCTATTAAAGAGTTCTTCCCGAAAGCACAGCTATTTGGTTTTACTGGTACGCCCATCTTTGATGAAAACTCTAGCTATCAGCAAGTCGATGGCAACCTAGCATCATTCAAAACCACGGAAGACATTTTCGAGAAAGAGCTGCACGCCTATACCATCACTCACGCCATTGAAGACAAAAACGTACTTAGCTTTCACATTGACTATTATGGCAAAGACGATGGCAAAGGTGGTCAAACCAAGCCTAAGAAAAAAGAACTGCCACCACCTGAAGCGGTGGTAAAAGCCATTCTCGATAAACACGATAGCGCTACTAATCAGCGTCGCTTTAATGCTGTGTTAGCTACCGCATCTATCAACCATGCCATTGAGTATTTTGAGCTGTTTCAAACACTTCAAGCGCAAAAGCAGTCTGAAGACGAAAATTTCGAGCCATTAAATATCGCCTGTGTATTCTCGCCCCCGGCTCAGATCGCTAAAGAGAGCGATGGTAACGGTACTGGCAGTGTAAACGGCAACAAGAATGCAGCGGATATCAAGCAACTTCAGGACGATCTTCCCCAAGAACGTGCCGACAACCAAGTAGAGCCCGAAAAGAAAAAGGCAGCTCTAATAACGATTATTGCCGACTACAACGCGCAATACGGCACTAATCACACCATTAACGAATTCGATCTCTACTATCAGGATGTGCAGCAGCGTATTAAAGACCAAAAGTACAGCAATGCCGATTACCCGCGTAAGAATAAGATCGACATCACCATTGTGGTGGACATGTTGTTAACCGGTTTTGATTCCAAATACCTCAATACCTTGTATGTGGATAAAAACTTGAGGCATCACGGCCTTATTCAGGCCTTCTCGCGCACCAATCGTGTTCTGAACGACACCAAACCTTGGGGCAACGTACTGGATTTCCGCTATCAGGAAAACGAAGTCAACGCAGCTATTGAGTTGTTTTCTGGCGGTGCGAAAGATAAAGCTCGAGAAATCTGGTTGGTCGATCCGGCTCCTAAAGTCGTTGAGGCCTTCCAGAAAAAGGTGGATGAGCTGCAAACGTTTATGGAGTCCAAAGGTTTAGCCTGCGAACCATCCGAGGTGCACAACCTGAAGGGCGATACCGCCAAGGCCGAGTTTATCAACCACTTTAAAGAAGTGCAGAAACTCAAAACCCAGTTAGAGCAATACACCGATCTGGATGAAGAGAGCAAAGCGACTATCGAGCAAAAGCTGCCGACGGATACCCTGCGTGGCTTTAAAGCAATTTACCTCGACACAGCTATGGAGCTAAAGCGCAAGCAAGGGAAAAGTGATGACAACGAAGCTGCGGTGGAGCAACTGGAATTTGATTTGGTGTTGTTTTCCTCCAGCATTATCGATTATGACTACATCATGGGGCTGATTGCCAAATCTACCCAAAAAACTGGCAAACAGAAAATGACGCGCCAGCAACTGATAGACCTGATCAGTGCCAATGCCAACCTGATGGAAGAACGCGAGGACATCATTGCCTACATCAATAGCCTGAATGCGGGGGAAGCGTTAAATGAAAAGCAAATCCGCGAAGGCTACCAGGCTTTTAAAGCCCAGAAAGCCGCGCAGGTATTAACGCAAATAGCTGAAAAGCACGGGCTGCAAACACAATCGCTTCAGGCATTTGTGGACAGCATTCTGGATCGCATGATCTTTGATGGCGAGCAGCTGACAGATCTTCTCGCACCCTTGGAGCTCGGTTGGAAAGCGCGTCGTGTGGCGGAGCTGGCTTTAATGGAAGATTTAGTGCCTTACCTGCAAAAACAGGCTGAGGGACGTGAGATTTCGGGATTAGATGCGTATGAGTAAGCAAAAAAATGAATTGTTTCCTGAGCTGCGCTTCCCTGAGTTCATGCGAAGCTCGGGCTGGAATGCTGTTTATGGTAACAAGGCTTTCGAACAGGTCAGCAATAAAGACCACAATTCTGATCTTCCGATCCTAGCTATAACGCAGGAGTACGGAGCTATTCCCCGGGAAATGATCGATTACAACGTATCTGTAACTGAGAAGAGTGTCCAAAGTTACAAGGTTGTAGATATAGGAGACTTTATTATTAGTCTTAGGTCGTTCCAAGGGGGAATTGAATACTCAGAATATAAAGGGTTATGCAGTCCTGCTTATGTGATTCTTCGTAATAAAAATGGTATTGATAAGCGATTTTTTAAGCAGTACTTCAAAGCAAAGTCTTTCATTCGTGATTTAACAAAAAACCTTGAGGGGCTGCGTGATGGAAAGATGATTAGCTATAAGCAATTTTCAGACGTTTTGATGCCAAAACCTTCGCCTGAGGAGCAACAAAAAATCGCCGATTGCCTTGCCTCCATCGACGAGCTGATCACGCTACACATTCAAAAGCTCTACGCTCTCAAAGACCATAAAAAAGGCTTGATGCAACAACTCTTTCCCGCCGAAGGTGAAACCGTACCCAAGCTGCGATTTCCTGAGTTTGTGGGGGGCAATGAGTGGTGTGTATGTTCAGTTGAAGACCTTATTAGTGATGAAGTTATTTTTTCGCCAAAGGACGGTAATCACGGAGATATCCACCCTAAATCATCTGACTATGTTTCAGAAGGTATTCCATTCGTAATGGCTTCGGACCTCAAAAATGGCGAAGTTGATCTAATTGGGTGCTCAAAAATAGCAAAGAAACAAGCTGATTCATTAAAAAAAGGTTTTGCAAAATCTGGCGATGTTCTCATAACGCATAAAGGCACTATTGGCGAGGTCGCAATAATTGGCGATATACCTTTTCCGTATTTGATGCTAACACCTCAGGTGACTTATTACAGAGTAAAGGACAAAAATAAACTATCTAACGTCTATCTAGCTGCGTTTTTCTCTTCAGATGTATTTCAGAAAAATTTGGTTTCAGTCTCGGGAGGTGGGACACGATCTTATATAGGAATTACTGAGCAAAGGAAACTCGAAGTGACCTTTCCAGTTGGGCTTGAGGAGCAAGAAAAAATAGCCGAATTATTTGGGTTTTTGGATAACTCCATTAGAAGTCAGCTTAAAAAAATACAAGCTCTGAAGGTTCACAAAGAAGGCTTAATGCAGAAGCTTTTCCCTGTTATGGATGATGCTGTCTGATGAGCAATAAGCCGAAAATTCGAAACTGTAACAACCTGCGTAGACTGGTTGAGATCATCAGAGACGATCTTCGTCAAAGCGATAATGGTGGTGTCGATTTTGTGTTGTTGTATGCCTACAACGGCACAGGCAAAACTCGCTTATCAATGGAATTTAAAGAAGCGGGAAAACGTAAGCGAGGGCAAGACCGAGACACTCTTTACTTCAATGCGTTTACCGAGGATTTGTTTCATTGGGATAACGACTTGGAGGGTGACGCAAACAGAGTGTTGCAGATCAATTCAGATTCCAAGTTTTTTGAAGGCTTCAAAGAGCTGGCCCTTGAAGAAAAGATCTTCGCTTACCTGGCGCGCTACAGTAACTTCAATTTCAAGATTGATTACGACAACTGGAATGTCACTTTCAGTAAGCTGGTAAAGAATCCTCGCTTTCGTCCAGATTCCGAAGAGCCAGAGACTATCATGCAGGACAACATAAAGATCTCGCGCGGTGAGGAGAATATCTTTATCTGGTGCGTGTTTCTGGCAATTTGCGAATTGGTGATTGATGGGGCAGAGGCCTACAGTTGGGTGAAGTATTTTTATATAGACGACCCTATTTCATCACTGGATGACAACAATGCCATTGCCGTGGGCTCTGACCTGGCGAAGCTGTTAAGACGTTCCATCAGCAAGGTGAAAACGGTCATATCGTCGCATCACAGCCTGTTTTTTAACGTCATGTGTAATGAGTTAAAAAAGCAGCCGCATAAGTCCTATTTAATATACAGCCGTAATGGCGACGGCTATAGCCTTCAATCCACGACAGACACGCCGTTTTTCCATCATGTGGCCATGCTCAGCGAACTAAAGAAAGCCGCTGATGCCGGTAGGCTCTATGCAAACCACTTTAATGTGTTGCGCGGGGTGTTAGAAAAAACCTCTGCATTCTTCGGTTTTAAGGATTTTTCCGGTTGTATTCACGGTATCGAGGATGAGGTGCTTTTCTCCCGCGCCTTAAACCTGTTAAGCCATGGGGATTATTCATTGTTTGAGCCTAAAGAGCTTACCGAAGACAACAAACAACTTTTTAACAGCATTCTGAATGGGTTTCTGGAGCGATACACCTTCGATTTGCCCGATATCCATGCGTAAAGGTAGATAACTGACATGACCAAAGAACAACTTAATCAGCTTGGTAAGACCCTCTGGGATATCGCTGATCAACTACGGGGCGCGATGAATGCCGACGACTTTCGTGACTACATGCTGTCTTTTCTATTCTTGCGTTATCTGTCTGATAACTACGAGCAGGCAGCGAAAAAGGAATTGGGGCGTGATTACCCGAAGCCAGAAAAAGATGACCGTCGCGCACCACTGACAATATGGTATCAGAATAACCCTGGTGATATAGCCGATTTTGAAAAACAGATGCGGCTTAAAACCCATTATGTGATTGAGCCTGCGTTTCTGTGGAGCAGTGTTGCTGAAATGGCACGTACTCAGCATGCCGATCTGCTCGATACCTTATGGAAGGGCTTTAAGTATATTGAAGAGAAGTCCTTTAACAGCACGTTTCAGGGCCTGTTCTCGGAAATTAATCTGCACTCTGAAAAGCTCGGCAAAAAGCCTGCTGATCGTAATGCCAAGCTCTGCACCATCATTCAAAAAATTGCTGAAGGTATTTCTCAATTCAGTACCGATACCGATATTTTAGGTGATGCTTATGAATACTTGATTGGCCAGTTCGCCGCAGGCTCGGGCAAAAAGGCCGGAGAGTTCTACACACCTCAGCCGATTTCACAGATTTTGTCTGAGATCGTCACACTTGATAGCCAGGAACCGGCAACGGGTAAAAAGAAAAAGATCAAACAGGTTCTGGATTTTGCCTGTGGCTCAGGCTCGTTGCTGTTAAATGTGCGCAAGCAGCTTGGCCCTCATGGCATTGGCAAGATTTACGGGCAAGAAAAAAATATCACCACCTATAACCTTGCCCGCATGAACATGCTGTTGCATGGGGTAAAGGATACTGAATTTGAAATTCACCACGGTGATACCTTAGAGAATGATTGGGACATTCTCAACGAGATGAACCCTGCTAAAAAGATGCAGTTCGACGCCGTCGTCGCCAATCCGCCGTTCAGTTTGCGCTGGGAACCGACTGAAGCATTAGGTGAAGATTTCCGCTTCAAGAACTACGGCCTTGCTCCTAAATCAGCGGCTGACTTTGCCTTCCTTCTGCACGGATTCCATTTCCTAAGTGATGATGGGGTTATGGCGATTATTCTACCTCACGGTGTGTTGTTCCGTGGAGGTGCAGAAGAACGCATTCGTACCAAGCTGTTAAAGGATGGACATATCGATACCGTCATTGGCTTACCTGCTAATCTGTTCTTTTCGACAGGCATACCCGTTTGCATTCTGGTGCTCAAGCGTTGCAAGAAGTCTGATGATGTATTGTTTATTAACGCCGCAGAACATTTCGAGAAAGGCAAACGCCAGAACTATCTGGAAGATGAACACATCGCTAAAATCATCGATTGTTATCAGTTTCGCAAAGAAGAAGAACGATATGCTCGTCGTGTTTCGATGGAAGAAATCGAAAAGAATGATTACAATCTGAATATTTCCCGTTATGTGAGTACGGCACAGCCTGAAAAAGAGATCAATCTAAAAGAAGTTCACAACGATCTAGTGTCGCTAGAGGAAAAAATTAAGGCTGCAACCCTCCGCCATAATGAGTTCTTGAAAGAGCTGGGACTTCCGGTGTTACCGCTTGCAGAGAAGGATTGATAGCGTCAGCGTCTGGCGTTTTGAATGAGGGCAGAGAATGATCTCAGTGCGGAGTCAAATACAAAATGCCAGCAACGCAATCACTCAAAACATTGCGGTGTTAAGTGATAATCGCGAACTTCTGTCTCAGAATGTGCTATCCCAAATTCGAAATCTGGTTGAAGGGGTAGCCGTTCTTTTTAATGTCCGATCTCTAAATGCAGAATTTAGATATGACCAAATTGAATCTGGTCTTGCGTACGTAAAAGGCAATGGACGGTTAAATTTTATCAGTCGGTTTCATAACCTGATCCAGAAAATTGCGTCGCATTACACATTAGATGGGGATGCATCAGAGCGATTGATGCTCAAATATTATGAGTATCTGTATCGGATTAGGGCCTGCGTTTTACAACACTATTCGCTTCAAATAATACCCAACCTTGAGTCTTTTCCAATTGATTTGGACCCATCGTTACGGGAGTACCATGAGAAAATAGCATCTCGAATCGATGCTATGCGAGGCTTCAGCCAGGCTGGTGATCGAACGGACCGCTACTACATTCAAAGGATTCGTCCGTTCTTTACCCAAGGACGAATATATTACGAAGTTACCTTTTGCAGAGCGGTTAACAAGGTAAGCAAGTTCGACCGCATTATCGCCTTTACCGATCTGGATCTATCGGACAAGTATGCCGTAAACCTAACACTCAGGCGTGACCAAATTGAGGTGTTAGGGCAGATTATGCCAATAACCCTGATCCTTGACTGGGAGGTATCGATTCGTTCATGCGAATTAAAGAATTTTTCTCGAATATTAGGTCTTTCTGTAACAGGAAGCACATCTTCTAATGAATACCGTTATTTGATGGGGTTTTTAACGCAAGGGCATCGAAATTTAGTCGATTTGATGGGTATGCCTGCTAACCTCTATCAACGGCTGAAAGCAGAAGCAACGAGAACAACTACATCTCCTCAAATATTTCCTGTGTTAGATCAAGCGCGTCAATTGATTAGCAATGCTCGCCCAGGTTGTAATGTTATTCGGTACCTTCTCTTAAGGATGCACAATCAGACATTGAAATCTCAGTATCATCGAGACGGGTGCGGTCTGCTATCAGATCTAAAGCTTTCCTATGGCTGCATACCATTTGATGAAATGCCATTTTGTACATCACTTCCCGGGCATAACCCGCGGTTTTGGGATCTTGCCGATTGCATTGATATGAATGAGCGTCACCATGAGCTACTTGCTCGTAGAGTAAGGGCTAATGTCGAAACACGAGGTATTTTGTATACCCCAGAGGGGGATCTTCAGGACTTTGGTGAGGATATCGATCAATTGGTTGATCGCTACAATAGCTTGGTCTATCACAAACATAGGGAGATTAGAAAACTTGTGATTGATAAGCGGCATGTGTTTATCAACGGTTATGAAGAGGACACGTATAAGATTCTGAGTAAACTTACGGAATTTTCGTCAACCGGAGTTGCTGGCTACAGCGACGCTGTAACTCGTTGGCTGGGGGAGTCTGCTCGAAATATTGATGACCAAGCAAAAAGCCATGCGTTAAAGCAGCTATTCAGCCAATCAAGAGTTGCTCTGATTTATGGGGCAGCTGGAACTGGAAAGTCCACCATGGTGGATCACATTGCCCATTACTTCAGCGATAAGCGAAAGTTATTTCTCGCGCATACCAATCCTGCTATTGACAACCTAAAGAGGAAGGTTACAGCACAAAATTCAGATTTTCGTACCGTGAGTAGCGAAATACGAAGCAATAGTGCTTTTTCTCCAGATTACGACCTTCTCGTCATTGATGAATGCAGCACGGTTAGTAATTCTGATTTTTTAAAGGTGTTGGAAAAAACAACTGCTAAGTTGATAGTGCTTGTTGGAGATGTCTATCAAATAGAGTCTATTCAGTTTGGCAACTGGTTTGAGGTGGTTCGTTCGTTTATTCCAAGCACATCAATTTTTGAATTAACGACACCGTTTAGAGCGCAGAACAGCAATTTATTGCTATTCTGGAACAAAGTGCGGGCAATAGATGATGATCTGACTGAGGTGATGGCGAGAAATAATTACTCCTCCGTTTTGGATGCCAGTATTTTCCAGTCACAAGGACATGACGAGATAATTTTGTGCCTAAATTACGACGGGCTTTATGGGATAAACAACATAAATCGATTCTTACAGAGCGGTAACCCAAGTGAGCCGGTTATATGGGGTGACTCAACGTATAAGGTGGGAGATCCGGTTCTATTTTTTGATGCAGAGAGATTTAGACCAGTCATTTATAATAATCTCAAAGGTCGGATTGGTAAGATTGAGCGGGATCGAGGTTGGATTCAATTTGATGTTGAACTTGATAGACCACTAACTGAGCTGGATGTTATAGGAACTGAGCTGGAGTGGGTTGTAGGGTCTACCGTACGTTTTAGCGTGTATGAAATGAGTAATAGTGATGACGATGATGATTCACTTAATATAACGGTACCTTTTCAGGTTGCATACGCAGTCTCGATACACAAAGCTCAGGGGCTTGAATATGATTCTGTGAAGGTGGTCATTACGGACGCTAATGAAGAGGACATAACGCATAGTATTTTTTATACCGCCATCACTAGGACTCGTGATCGATTAAAGATATTTTGGACTCCAGAAACCCAGCATAAAGTTATTGCGAGATTGCAGCGAGTAAGTAAGAACAAGGATGTGGCATTGCTTTCAAGTCGGCGTGGCCTTTCCACTGTCAGAAACTGAACCTTAATACCGGTCTTTAAGCATTATGTAATTGATACGAAGTTATTTACCCAAGAGGTTTGTGTAAATTCGAAAAACCAAATGAAAAAACCTAAAGAATTATAAGTATTTGAATTTTAATATTTTCCTGTTTTCGAGATGCTTGGGCTAACCGCAAATCTGGCCAATCTTTCTGAAAAAAGTACATAAGTTTGGCCAAAATGGCCAAACTTTGTGACTTTCCCTACTGATAACAGTTGGGGTTTCGTATTTGGTGGAGATGGCGGGATTTGAACCCTTTAAATCAGAGGCGCTATATGGCTCTGTGTTGGTCTTTACCTTGAAAATCAACTAGTTATAAAAATTAAGTTGTTCTTAATTGTTCTGTTTTGGTCTATGGTTTGGCAGTTTTTTGTCAGGTTAGGGGCGCATGTTTGCGGCTATGCATGCGTTTTTAAATCCGGGGCTGCATTTTTTTTTAAAGTATTTAATAGCGGCTTTACGGCAATTTCTTTGCATAATTGAACCGTGTTTGTATTTGCAAATGCTGTTTGTATCAATAGAGCCGTTTACAGTTTTGTAGGTAAACGTTCCTTTATACATTTTTGGGCTGCTGGCTGTTCCAGCGTTGTATTGCCAGGCAATGGGTGAGCTTGTCCAAACTTGTCTTTTCTTCCTTTTATTTGCTGTTTTTGTTTTGGGTATATGCTTGCTTGGCAAGATGTTGTCTATTTCTTTTGGGATGTAGTTATCATCATTAAAAACGGTTTGTCTTTCTGCGTGTGCATTGAATGAGATAAATAAAATTAAAAATAAGATTTTCTTCATCTTTTGTCCTTAAACCACGCCATAGCTGCTCTTTTAGTTAGTTCTATACCGCGTTTGGTTTTTCCAATTTTTCGTTTGCTTCGTCGTACTCTGGGCTAGTTTGCCCTGCTTCTGGTATTACCTTACCTGTTGTCAGCCAATAAGCATAATTTGGAAACAGCTTTATAACAGCGTCAATCTCTTCATCAGATAATCTGGCCTTTCCGTTTCTGATGTTTCCCCATCTATATCTGTCTATACCAGTTTTTTTTTCAAACCAAACGCTTGTACGTTCGTTATTAAATAATGATATAAGCCGCTTCTTTATCATAACTATTTGTTCTACTTAGTAGTATTTACTCAGAAAGAGTTTAATGTATTATTGTTACCAAGTAATAGTTACTTAGTAATGACCATTAAAGGTCAACAAAGAACACTATAAGGTTTTTTTCATGGGTTTTGAACTGGATGTAAAAAAGGTTTTAGTCGCTCCGCCTGTTATGCCTTGGCGAGAATTTGCTGATTGGATTGGTATGAGTGAAGAACATGACACCGTTTCGGCTTGGATTAAGCGTGGTTATTTGCCCACGGTGAAAATTGGCAAATACAGAATGATTAACGTTGCACTACTAACGCAACAGCTTTTAGACAGTGAGCAAGAAATATGAGCGCAAT
>Ga0209075_1003887_pt1 | contig 12193 bp, 9 predicted proteins | sample Stecom2011_FD_187523 | JGI IMG/M metagenome (GOLD analysis project Ga0209075, IMG submission 187523) | Agricultural soil microbial communities from Utah to study Nitrogen management - Steer compost 2011 (SPAdes) (version 2) | ecosystem: Environmental > Terrestrial > Soil > Agricultural land...
GTGTAAGTTGATGTAAATTTGACGTCGTTATTCGGCGACTTTTGTCAAATAATTGACGGTTTTTTTGAGTAAGATGAAGGAGTTAGCGCGGGCGCTGGCTGGCGATGAAAACGCGACTTTGTGTTTGCTTTTCAAGGGGCGGCTAGCGCTGAAGATGGTGCCAAACCTTGGAATGGGAGTGCGGGAGGGAGCTGGGAGGTAGACTCCTGTCGCGATGCCTCCAGGTGGAGACATCACGACAGGTTGTAGCTTTCTAAACGTGATCCGTCGCCTTATTTTTGGGCTAGCAGGGCCTTGGCTTCATCCTGCCATTTATCGGAGTTCTTCACTTTGCCAATTTTGGCCAAGGCTGCTTGGTCGGCCTCGCTGGGGTTGGCAATTTGTTGGAAGGTGGTGATGCCGGCGCTGCTCAGTTTCTTGGCCAGTGCGGGACCAATCCCGGTCAGTTTGGTCAGGTCATCCCCCGTGGTTGTGCTTGCGGCCTTGCTGGCGGTTCTGGCCGGGGCCTTTTTGGGGGCGGCGGCTTTCTTGGCCGGTGCCGGCTTGGCTGTCGCCTTTTTAGCCGGGGCTTTGGCTGCGGGGGCGGCGGCAGCCGGCTGCTCAGCCGGTTGCTGGGCGTCATTGGCTTCGGGAGCGGCTTTTCTCAGCGACGGGAGAGGAATGCCCAGCTTGTCAGACAGCTGCTCCTGAAGAGTGGCCAGTTCAGAGGTGATCCGCTGGTATTCGTCATTCAGCTTTTTCAGCTCCTTGGTACGAAGCTCTTCCAACTCCTTGACGAAGTTCTTGAGTGGCTCGCGGACTTGTTTGTGCAAGTCTTCGGTCTGTTTGGACAGATCACCCAGAAATCCCTGAAGTTGTTCTGTCGCTTTCTGGATTTCCTTGGACACCAGATTGCCGATCTTGTTAACGCTTTTCTTTACCACATCTTTTTTAGCCATTCGAGTCACTCCATTCCTGACGCTTCTCAACCCGTGAACTGTGCGGGATAGGCGCACAGTTTAACAAGATATAGAACAAATGATCACATAATTACCGCCGAAATTGTAATGTCGTGGCAGCTATATGACCGGACCCAGGTCAACTCCCGAGATATTTCAGCGGCAGACGACAGGCCCGACAGAGGTAAACCTGCTGCTGCCTGACAATGCGGTTATGGCGGATGCTGCTCAGGGCATGCTCGCGACTCTCGCAGCCACAGCCATAACGGTGGGTGCGTCGGGCGGCCTGGCGCACATCCATGCGATGGCGTACCTGAGGGGCTACGCCCAGCACCTCGCGCATCACCCGCTGCCACTCCGGGCCATGGGGTCTAATGCTTCGCCCGTAGATGTAATGGGCAATTACGTGGGCCGCTTCATGGGCAACCACCTGGGAGAAAAACTCCTGGGGGTTTTGCTGCAATAGCGTGGCGTTGAAGCGAATCCAGACCGACTCGTCGCGTCCTTGCCGGCGAAACACGGCCTGGCCCGCACTGGCGCCGCGCAGGTCGAAACGGATCGGTGGGGTCTTGAGGGGCTGGCGGAAAAACCGCGAAGCCCGGCTGAAGCATTGCTCGGTCAGGGCCTCGACTTGGTGTTGGAGCGCAGGCCACGACAGGGGGGCTGTCGTGGCCTGCTGAATGGTACTGGGTTTCACTTAAACTTCAGGCCCTTCCAACTGGCGAGCCAGATTGTGGGTGACCTGCAGGATACTTTGTCGCATATCCGGATCAAGCACCAGGCGGGCGTCATCCACAATGGCTTCCATGTCTTCCCGGTGGGCCAGGTAGCCATTTTCATCCTGCTGCAGGATCTCATTGATCTGCAGGTGTTTGATGAAGTTACGAAACAGTGACTTGTCGAAAAACTCCGGCGCGTTGAGCCCGTACATCATCGACATCCGCTGGGCCAGCAGGCTGCTCTTCTCCTCCAGGGCGGCGGCATTCAGCTTGCCGGGCCCCACCCGGCGCAGAATCGACATGGCGATGTAGTAGCGCTCCAGGGTCTGCAGCATCATGCGGGACAAGGTGTCGAGCATGACGAACTCGTTGGAGCCGATGGCCGGACGATAGAGCAGGCCGGATTCATGCAGCAGCAAATTGTTCTGGCACATCACATCGATCCAGTGATCCACCACATCGTCGATTTCTTCCTTGGTCCAATGCATGAACAGTTCCGCGCGGACATAGGGGTAGATCGAGCCCACCAGATACACCGCATGTTCGCGGGGAATGGTGTTGTTGTTACGGAACAGGCTGGCAATCAGGGCCGGAATGGCAATCAGATGCTGGATGTTGTTACGGTAATAGGTCAGCAGGATTGCATTGGGGCCTTCCGCCACAATAATGTCGCCCAGGGAATGCTTCTGGCGATAGACAATATTCATCCGCTCCACGTAGGCGACCCACTCACTTGGCGTGCCTTCCGGGTAGGACATGTACTGGCTGTAAGGACTGGTCTGTAGCAGGGTCACCAGCATGCTCAGCTGTTGTTCCAGAATCCGCTCATCCATGGCTTGGCGCGGGGTTGCCAGCAGCAGGGTGCCGATCAGGTTCACCGGGTTGAGAGCCGCCGCGTCATTGATGTGAATGGCGATTTTTTCGGCCAGACGATCCACCGTGCCGCTGAGCCAGGTGGGGCGATATTCCGCATCATAGGCCTGCTCCCGCCACTGGGGTTGATCCTGGTCCAGGAACTCGGCCAGCTGGATCGGTTCGCCAAAGTTCACCGTCACCTGGCCGAAAGAGTTGCGGAGGTTTTTCAGGGTCTTGAACAGGCCAAAGATAGACTCTTTTTCTTTCTTGGCGCCCCGCAGCTCGCCCAGGTAACTGCCGGCTTCCAGGATCTTCTCATAGCCAATGTACACGGGCACGAAGACAATGGGCTTGCGGCTGTCGCGCAGGAAGCTGCGCAGGGTCATGGAGATCATGCCGCCTTTGGGGGACAAGGTGCGCCCGGTACGGCTCCGACCGCCTTCCACAAAGTACTCGATGGAGTAGCCGCGGTTGAGCATGGTGTGCATGTATTCATTGAAGACCGCTGCATAGAGCCGGTTGCCCCGGAAGCTGCGGCGCATGAAGAAAGCTCCGCCACGGCGCAGGATTGAGCCGACGATGGGCAGATTCAGGTTAATACCGGCGGCGATGTGGGGCACCATCAGACCGTTGTGGTACAGCACATAGGACAGCAGTAGGTAGTCGATGTGGCTGCGATGGCAGGGCACATAAACAATGGCGTTCTCTTTGGCGGCTTCCTGGGGAATTTCGATATTGTTGACGCGTACCCCGTTGTAGATCCGGTTCCAGATCCGGGTCAGCAGAATATCGAGAAAGCGAACCCCTGAAATCGAAACGTTGGAAACGATTTCGTCGGCATATTTCCGCGCGCGCATCCGGGCCTTGGCGGGGGTGATATTGTCGCGTTTGGCGGTCTCACGGATGGCATCTTTGACCACCGGGCTGATAATCAGGGATTGGACCAGGGTCCGGCGGTGGGAAAGGTCTGGCCCAATCACGGCCTGGCGCACCCGGCGGAAGTGGACCCGCAGGATTCTCGCCATTTTGCGGGTTGCCAGCTCTTCGGTTTCAATGCCTTCGGCAACCTGACGCAAGGAAATCGGCTTGTTGAACTGTACGTAGGTGTTACGGCCGTGGATCAGGATGATCAGTAGCTTCTGCAGTCGACCGGCAACCGCCCAGGGATCGGACAGCAACAGTTTCAGGAGCGACTTTTCTTTATCAGGCGCACGTCCCCAGAACAAAGTCACCGGAACGATCTGTACATCCAGCTCCGGATTGGTGTAAACACCATGGGTGAGTTGCTTGAGACGCGCGGTAAGAATCGGGCTCTGGCGGCGGCGGAACATTTGTCCCCGACGACCGTAGAGAAAAAAGAACGAACGGCGAAGGTGCTCGGTGCCGATTTGCAGCGGTTGCTGTGAAGAGGGCAGGTTGGCACGAATACATTCCTGCTCCAGAACCAGGCGGCTGGAAAGGGCGCTGTGCTGCAGCACGTAAACAACCGGTTTGGCCGGGTCGAGGCCCAGCTCCTTGGCATTACCGCCAACGACTTCGGTTCGGACCCAGAGAAAGAGCAGCTTGCGCAGAAAGGTGAAAAACAGCGAACTAAAACCGAACAGTTTTGTCATGGTGTGTGGACACTTTTTCTAATACTTTAGGAAACCACAGGGCCGTGGGCCGCTTTGTTAGCCGGGCGCGAATGTGTTAGCCAAGCGCAAACGCCGGTTCAGTTCGGAGTCCGAAAAGACCAAGGCGACTGGCCACAGAGTTCCCTAGTTTAGCGGCAACCGGGTCAGGCAGCAAAATACGTGCTTGCCCGAAGGTGTTTCCCTTGAGGAGGGGTCAATTGATATCAGAGTCCGGCCGATACATTGTTTTTTGTGGGCCTAAGCTGGTTTGTCAAAGTGAGCGCGGTTGGCGGCCCTTGAGTGGCGCGGAAGTGCTGGCTCACCATTGGCGGATCGAACAAGTCGTGCCCCTGGCGCCGATGGAGACATCCTTGCAGGTGGTGATGGTGGCTGATGAGCCATCCATCGAACTCAAGCTGGGCCTGCGGGAGCTGTTGCCATACCTCACGGAGCGGGAGTTTCGTTTGTTGGGCACCGCGGCCCAGGTGCTGGAATGGGCCCGTAACCACCGTTTTTGTGGCCGCTGCGGCGCCCGGACCCAGCCAATGCTGGGCGAACGGGCCATGCAATGTCCCCAGTGCGGTCTCACCCAGTATCCTCGGCTTTCTCCCTGCATTATTGCCCTGGTGACTCGTGGGCGGCATATTTTACTGGCTCGCTCCAATCGCCACCGCTTGCCGATCTATGCCTGCCTGGCGGGCTTTATCGAAGCCGGAGAAAGCGCGGAAGCCGCCGTGGAACGGGAGATCATGGAAGAGGTGGGGATCCGGGTCGGCCGGCTCCGTTACCGGGGCTCCCAATCCTGGCCTTTCCCTCATCAGTTGATGCTGGGTTATCATGTTGATTATCTGTCTGGCGAAATCAGGATTGATCCCACGGAACTGCTGGATGCCCGTTGGTTTCCGATCAATGCCCTTCCGCAAATTCCTCCTTCGCAGACCATTGCCGGACAGCTGATCCGATCTTATGTACAGGAGTGTTCAAGCGCGCTGTGAGTGCTATCGAACAAGTGACCTCGGGGCCGATTTTAGTGCTGGACTCAGGCGTCGGCGGCCTGAGCGTGCATGCCCATATCCGTTCGCGCCTGCCACAAGTGCCGACCATTTATCTCGCGGATAGTGCTGGTTTTCCCTACGGCACTAAAAGTGAGCAGGAGGTTTTGCAGCGGGTTGTGAGCCTGGCACAGGCGGTGCACCAGGTTTACCTGCCCTCGTTGGTGGTGATTGCTTGCAACACGGCGAGCACCATTGTGCTGCCCGAGTTGCGGGCACGTTTGCAGGTTCCCATCGTTGGCGTGGTGCCCGCCATTAAAACAGCGGCTGCCGTGTCTCAAACCCGCCAGATCGGCCTGCTCGCCACGCCCGGCACCGTGGCGCGGGAATATACCGGCAGGCTGATTGAACACTTCGCATCGGATTGTGAAGTGGTGAGGGTCGGCAGTCATGCCTTGGTACATATGGCGGAAGCCTATCTCCAGGGAAACTCCCCAGACTTAAACCAGTTGAGGGAAATCCTGTCGCCATTTTTTGAGTCGGGTCGCGCGGTGGATGCCATCGTGCTGGGCTGTACCCACTTTCCCTTGCTCGCTTCTCAGCTGGCCCAGGCTGCCCCTTATCCGGTTCAGTGGGTGGATTCAGGCGAAGCCATAGCACGACGTGTCGCTTTCTTGCTGGAAGGGCAGGAGCCCGGGAAGCAGGTGCTTTTCAGCCCCCAAGGTGGAGACGCTAAAGCACTCCGGCATCTGGCGCTTTTTACCCGCCCCTGTGATGAGCGAATGGAGCAGGGGATCTTGCGCCGTGGGTTTGATGCCGTGGGGTTCTTTGAACACGCACCGATAGATCTGGCCCAGCTGGGTTAAATCAGCCGGGTCAGTTTGAACATGGAGATAAACTCCAGCAAGGGCATGGCGCTGCGGTGGCAGCAGTAGGTTTTTTCCACGTCACCCCGGAAGCGGGATTTGGTGAATTCCAGCCCCTTGAAGTTGTACAGGAAATTGCCTTTTTCATAGACCAAGCGCAACATGCGCTTGAGCATCTTGGCTTCCTGTGGCTCGTCCTCGGGCGCCAGCATCAGGGGGATCAGGCCCAGATCCAGGAAGGGAACGCCTTCTTCCTTAAAGACCTCCATGGCATGGGCCATGATGGTGTAGAAAATGCCCTGTTTGAATTCCGCGTTGGCCCGGGAAATATTCGGCACGTAGCTGATGATGTTGTTTTTGTGGTAGATCGGGTCAAAGAAGATAAAGCCGACTGCCTGACCATCCTGATAGGCATAAAAATGACGTTCGTTCTCTGTGTAACCCATTTCCATGGGGCGAATCAGGAAGCGAATTTCATTGCTTTTGCACTTGCGGGTGCGGATCCAGGCTTCGGAAATTTCGCGGGTGTTGTCGTCACTGAAGCGTTCCTTGACCGTGATACCCTGCTTTTCTGCCTGGTTGATGGCGGTTCTTAAAATCTGTTTCTTTTTGCCCGACAAAGACCAGTTCGACAGTTGGATTCGGGCCTCAGAACCAAACTGGGTGCCATACAGGCCAAAGTTCCGGTGCAGAATATCCGCCACCGGCTTGGAAACCTGAATATAGCTGGCATTCGGAAAGCGTTGATGGAACCGGGTCAGCATCAGTTCAAAATGCTCCGGCGCACAGACCGGGTCGGACAGCACAAAGGTTTTGCCCCAGTGGCTCATATAGCCGACATAGCCCACGCCGGCTATGTCGAAGTATTTCATGCCCGGCTGCAGTGTTGAAAAGGATTGAGAGTGAGTACCGAACTCCTTCAGGTATTGCACCCGCTCCGAGAAGGAAAAGCTCCCCGGCTGATAGTCGCGAACTGCGTCTAAAACTAGAACCTGATTGCTCATCTCCACGCTCCCCTGTGTTTACTACGCTATTCTTTTTATATGTTGTGCGAGACTGCCTGTTGTCGGCCGACCTGGCTGCAGGAGAGGTGTCCTGCGGCGCAGTCCATTAGCCAGGTTTACGCCCTAACACAGACCAGTAGCATTCCATGTTGAGCAGTTTGAAGTACTTGCGGTCCTGAATGGTCAGGCCCAGTTCTTCCATGTATTCCGGGTAGTTGTAAATCTGGTGGAAGGCATTCTTCGCCATCGCCCAGAACAGAGTCACTGCAACGTACCAGTAGGCCTTTTTGACCAACCGGGAAAGAATGTTGCCGGTGGTGTCGGTGAAGTCGCCCACCACAATACGGCCACCTGGTTTGGCCAGGGAGGTCAGGTGACGCAGCACGTCCTTCATCATGTTTTCACTGAAAACGTTGAGGAAGAAGTTGGCGACCACCATGTCGTACTGTTCGGCTTCATCCACTTTGAAGATATCGAGGTGAAGCTTGCGGATCGGGTAGCGAAACTGCTTGTTTTCCTGGTCAAGCTGTTCCTGAAACTTGCGCAACATGGTTTCTGAAAGATCCACCACCGTAACCTGAGCGCCGAGTTCCGCGGCGTGAATGGCGTCCCGGCCATGGCCAACGCCTGCAAACAGCACCCGGTCGCCTGGTTGGAGGTTCTCCGGCGTGAGCATGGCAATCTTGCAATGATGGATTGACTTGCCGCTGTAGAGCGTGCTCAGCAGATCGTAAACAGGGCCGATAACTTTGTACTTATCCTTGGCGGTAACGGCTTCTTGCATTGTCATTCTCTCGCTCGCTGTGAGTAGAGGGTTGGTCTTATCCTGAAAACCAATCTCTTTAATCTCTTCTTACCTTGCATACTAAGAATCTTTGCCGAGTTAAACTGTGCCTTGGCCCGCAAATTTGGTTTCAAAAGTTTACAGAGCGTCGCAAAAAGACCAAAGAATTCATAGTTTTGCTTCAGATTGTCCGACACTCTGAGAAGGTGGTGAGATGTTGTTCACAGCTCTGGATGAAGTAGGCTGCATAGAGAAAGGGAGAGGGAATTACATTGTGCCAGCTGAGCATGGACTGCTTTTACTCCTTCTCCCTTGAGGGCGGGTCGCGCAGGCAGAAGGTTGGGATGAGGGGGCAGGCAGCTCGGTGTCTAAGCAGCTACGCAGAGACACCTGTAAAGCCAAGCCCGGACATTTATTGCCGGCTCAGGTTCTTGTCCAGTACGGCATAGAGCAGACCAACACTGTGGTCGGTCCGCATCAGGAGCACCATGATGCGACCGCCGGCTTCAGGGGCGGCCGGATCGCGTTGGGTGATAAAGCCTTCCAGTGACACGACGACATCGCCAGCGTCGTTGGTGAACTCCATTTGTACGCTGTTTTTGATCTCTCCGGTTCCATAAATCGCGGTTGTGGTCAGGGTCACCGGTTCGCTTTCTTCAAGGTTGCTTACTTCAAACTGGGTGCGATCCTGGCGGGCTTTGACTTTTTTCAGGGTTAACTTCACCAGGTTGTTGGTCTGGCTGTCCGAGCTGAATTCCAGGCTGGACTCATCCACGTGGTACAGGTAGTTCTCGGTGGCAGTGAAGCCGATACCATTACCCATCAGTTGGAAGGTGTCGCCATTGCCCGGTGCGGAAAGGCTGGTGTCGGTTAAAAGCGGGATGGCATGGGCAATGCCCTGGCCATCACTTTTGGTATTGATGGCAAACGATATCAGCCCGCCCCGCGGATCAGAAATGCCTTCCCAGAACTCAGGGCCGGTTGTTAGCTTCAGCAGGCCCGTGGAGGCACCGTAGTGTTGGTTGTCGTGAGTCAGTCGGCTCAGGAGAGCTTCGTATTCACGCTTTACCGGTGTGGCGGAGCTGGCTGTCAAGCCGGTGCCATCATATTGGGGCGCCCAGGTCTTGAAGATGTCCAGGTCGGATGCTGTGGCCGGGGCAGGCTGGGTGTCGTCCAGTTCAAAGCCGTTGGTTTCCATTTCCCAGTGACGGATACTGCCTTCCGCGGTCAGAGGGTCACCGGTTTCATGAAACTTCTGGGTGAGCATCACCACCCCATAACGCTTACCTTGCAGTTGCGCCGGGTCAAACCCTTTGCTGGAATCCGTGGGGCTAACCTCCGCCCGTTTACTAAAGGCCGAGAAGCTGAAACGGTTCAGCTTTTCCAGGAGTTCTTCCCGCTTGTAGGGGGGCTGAACACCGCTTAGGCGGTAGGCAAGTCCAGTGCTTACTCGAGCGGACAGCAGAGCACCTTGCGCGCTTGCGTCGTAGAGGGAGGTGAAGTACGGGTTGTTCAGCCAGCCAATGGTATCCTGGGTGGCTTGCTTATCGCCGGTTATGGACTGGTGCTGCAGCAGACCATAGTCATAAGTGCCCCGCAACGTGTAGCCGGCATAAGCGTTGACTTGCTCAATCAGGTTCAATTCACCTTCCGGGCTGGAGGTGACTTCAGGGGCTGATCCAGCGGTGAGTGCCACGGTGTGATGGACGCTGGGTGCCGCACCGACCAGAAGGCTGGAAACAATGCCAAAGCCCATGTTGGCGACAGACATGGAGGGAGCCTGGTAAGTGATTTTGCCGTCGGTCTTAATTTCCGAGAAAACGGATGTCCAATGACGCACCGTGGCTGCATGCTTCTCCGGAACCATGCCCTGGTTCAACTCGAGTGCAAAGGAAACAGCGTTGTAGTTACCCACCACGCTATCGAGCACATCCGGAATCAGGCCTTCGACGGTCTGGCCGGCAATGGTTTTGGCCAGGACGGAGGTGCTGGCTTTCTCTACAAACCGGCGCAGATCCACCTGGTCGTCCAGGTAAGCCAGAGCTTCTCTCAGGTCGTATTGCTGCGGAATCGTGATTTCAAAATCACTGGCCCCCCCGCTGAGCGCCAGGAGATTGGTCAAGGCGATGGCGGCGTCCGTTCTACATTCTTGGGCCAGGGTGCAGGTGGTTAATTCATTAAAGCGTTGGGACTCGTATTGGCTTACGTGAGCAAAAAAGGCGCGCATGGCGTACTCGGTTCCCACGTGCACAGAGTGAGGGATCGAGGTGTTGGAGGATTCCGCCCTGGCGGTAAGAGGTAAGGGGCGGCGCAGCCTTTCGTCATTGGGCAGGACGGCCTCGATAGCCAGGTCGATGCTCGAGTTGTATTGGCTGGCGAAGTTAATGGTGTGAATGCCAGTGTGATGGTCATATTTCACCGAGTAACTCGGCACGGCGAGGTCGGTTCGCTCTTCACCGGAACTCCCCAGGCGGACGACCCTGATCTCTTTGACTTTAAGAGTACTTTGGGCGGCCAGACCCGCGAGTAAGTTGTTGTTCTCGCTGTTTAGCACCGCATCTTTCCCGGCCAGGCCTGGCGTGCCCTTGACCATTACTTCAACGGCGCGCCCATTGTCGGGGTTGCCGCCGTCGCCACCTTGGCCCGGAGTGTTGCCTTCTTTAACTTTGTCACCGGAGTCGGCGGCACTACCACAGGCCTGAATGAAAATGGCACTGACAAGAACCAGCAGGAGATGAAGAGTTCGGCGTAAAATCATGGTGCACATCCAAAAGCGGAAGAACATTCAACAAGTGCGTCACTTGTGTTGAGGGCTTGAAGCAAGAGTCTTTACCTCACAAGACGAGTGCTTGTCAGCGCAAAACCAGCAACTTCATGCGGCCAGAAGGTTAAAGTAAAACCCCATGGCATCTTGTATGAGTATTGGAGGTCTATTCGGCGCTGTCCAGAAACAGCCGTCGAATGTGAGATAGTTTAATACCTGACTATAGGTATTACAGTCCGTGACAGAAAGTGGGAGATGGCGGTTCTGTGAAGCGGTTGTGGTTTCGGGCCAAGGAAGCCAGAAGTGGGCAGGGGCGGACGCTAGGGCCAGCCCCTGTGTCGGACACTGACCGTTTTTAGAAGAGGACTTTAAAGCCGAATACCAAACCATCGTTCAGCGTGATAAAGGAGTCATGCTCCACATCAACACGAACCTCCCGGTAACCCAGATACACATCGGCATTCTGGATGATTCGGTAGGTCAGGTTGGCGTCCCAGCGATAGAAGTGGTCTGCATCACCAAAGGAGGTGATTGAAGGGGCATAGTAGGCGCTCAGATCAATACCAAGGCCGGGCACTGCTGGAATGTTGATCCGGGTAAAGCCGCCAATACCGATGGCGCCACCGTCAATGGGATCCTCATCAAACCAGTTGAACTGCGCGCCAATTCCCACGGTGGTGGGCAAGTTGCCGATTGCGGTTCTGCCCCGGGCGTGGAAGTCCAGGTTAGCGATGTGGGTGCCGCCTTCCTGATAGATATAACCTGCGCCAAAATCGATGCTGTGGTTCGCTGGAGTGATGGTGACACTCGCGTTAACGCTGTCATCGCTAAGATTGAGGTCGAACTCGGAAGCCTGGCTGCCGGTCGCTGCGATCATCAGAGCCAAACACAAGCTAAAACGTGATTTCATGGACGGTTCCTAGTTACGAGCTAAGTTATCCGGTTCATCATAGCCACTGGGGTCAGGAGGCTCAAGTTGAGTACTGTTCTCGTTTTTGTCTAATGCGTAAATGCCGGTGGCCAGGCTTAAAACCCGTGCCGTAAGACGGCGGAAAAAGTGATATCGGGTGTCACCGTGGTGGCAAAATCTTCACTGATCGCCAAATCAAGCCGGGCCTTTGGCGTCAAAAACCAACTGAGGCCGGCGGTGAACTGTAAGGCATGATCCCCGATGGCGCGTAAGGGGCTGTCATACACAGCCGTATGATGATCCAGCTGCGCTTTTAGGTGAAGGTTGGGGCGGGGCGCCCAGCCCGCGCCGACCCGGGTCACCCAGACCCAGTGGTTTTGGCTGCGAGCCAGGGGCGAGTCCGCAGCGCCCAGATAAGCGAGTGCACCACCCCAGAAAAGCGTTGTTTGGTAATTCGCCAGGCGATCAGCATCCCGGACCATGGCCGCCAGAGAAAAGTCCCACGAGCCGCTACCGGTGAGCTCGTTCACTTCACCGGTGGGCAGCTTGGTGTCGAAAGTGACAAACAGTTGTTTGGTGGCGAGGGGCACATGATGACTGAGGCTCACTTGGATATCACCCAGGCCCCGTGATTCGCGGTTTTGATAATGCAAAACCTGGCCGCCCGAGCGGTAGTCGTAGAGAAAGGCATTGTGCGGCCGCCGGTTGCGATTGCCTTCTGGCATGCTGAACCAGTCATGCCACTGAT
>Ga0209075_1003888_pt1 | contig 12192 bp, 7 predicted proteins | sample Stecom2011_FD_187523 | JGI IMG/M metagenome (GOLD analysis project Ga0209075, IMG submission 187523) | Agricultural soil microbial communities from Utah to study Nitrogen management - Steer compost 2011 (SPAdes) (version 2) | ecosystem: Environmental > Terrestrial > Soil > Agricultural land...
TTGGAGAAATTTTGGTAGGTAATCCCCCCCAACACGTCCAGCCTGCTTATCTCACTTACTTGCTTGGAATAGGTCGTGGTGTATTCCAAAAGCAGATTGGATCGTTCAAGGGTGGTGATATTGGCAATTCCTCCTGCCGGGCTTCCCCTAAAGGTTAGTTTGGAGTTGTATATATCCCTTCTCGAGGTCTGCCTATCGGAACCGAGATTCAATCTTGCCTCCAGATCATCTGTCAATCGGTATTGGAAATATACATTTCCAAATGTCCTGTTGGTTTCGTTTGTACTTGATATCCCCTCGATCAAGCTGAGGGGGTTATTGACCGTCAGGTTTGGTGATTGGCGGAAGCTGCCGTCTTCGTTATAGATCGGCTCTGTGGGATCATACAGCAGGGACGAATAGATGGGGCCGGCGCTTTCATTGGTCTGCATACCATCGATATTGTTGTCATCTTTTACCAGGCTGGTGTTGAGATTAAGGCCAAAGTTGCCGCGTTCGCCGATCTTTCTGTCCAAATTCACCCTTCCGATGTATTTTTTAATGCCGGAATTCTTAATGACTCCTTCTTGATCAAAATAATTGAAAGAAGTGAAAAAAGTGGTTTTCTCATCCCCGCCATTTACAGACAGGTTGTGGCTGCTAGTAAATGCATCTTGGTAGATTTCATCTTGCCAATTTGTGCCAGGCCCTATGCGTTCAATGTCTTCCGTATTGAAAACAGGATTGTCCCCCCGCTCCACGGACAAGGCGTTGATCCCTTCGATGTAGTCACCCGTCGACAGTAGACCCAGCTTTTTTGCCACAGATTGTACTCCTGTAAAAAAATCATAGTTTACTGAAGTCTGTCCCTGCCTCCCCTTTTTTGTAGTAATCAAGATGACCCCGTTTGCACCCCTCGATCCGTAAATTGCCGTAGCGGAAGCATCTTTGAGAATTTCAATGGATTCGATGTCACTTGGATTAAGCGAATTTAATGGGTTTCTTGGGTTCTGGTTGGACCCGGTCCCTGCCACTCCCCCGGCGGTCAGCAGGGGGCTATTGTCGACTGGAAAACCGTCTATGACGTAAAGCGGCTCGTTTCCCGCATTGACGGAACTTGCACCTCGGATTCTAATGGAGAGGCCCCCACCGGGTTCAGAACTGGTCTGTGATACCTGCACTCCAGCCGACCTTCCCAAGAGCAATTGATCTACCGATGAATTTGCTCCAGGGTTGAAATCCTTCGATTTAAGAGAAGACACCGCGCCAGTCAGGTCGCTTTTATCCACGGACCCATAGCCGATCACCACCACCTCATTGAGCAATTGGGTATCTTCTTGTAAGGATATATTGATGATATTTCGCCGGTTTACAGGAATGCTTTGTGACCCATAGCCAATGGCGGAAAAAACGAGAATCTCCGTCCCTTCAAGTTCTAAGGAATAAGCCCCGTCTATATCAGTTACCGTGCCTTTCGACTGGCCTTGAATAAGAATATTGACGCCAGGTACGGTTTCGCCTTGTTCGGAGGACACCGTTCCAGAGAGCCGGTATGACGATTGGGCCAACAAAATTGAAGAAAATAGGAGGAAGCCGGGAATAAATACCAGGCTTTTTTGGTAAAATTTTTGGTACATTTGCATGTTGTTATAAGGATGATTTATCTACCACGATAATTTTGATTGTAGCAACGTCGCCGGAACCGTTGCAGCGGTTCCGGCTTGTTTTTATACGAAAGGGATGGTGTTCAGCAGGTGAAATTGCTGAAATAGAATCTTGAAATAAGATAGGTGACCGTCATTTTAGTAAGCGTTTATTTTTCCCGATTATTTTAAGGCAGGATGAAGCACCTTTCTTTTGAGGTTGCTATAGGTTCTTAGAGCCTGATCTCTCCCCTATTCTTGATAAATGTCTTACCCTGTCGAACGTAAGTCTCATTGAACGCATCAAATGTAAAAACAGATTTTTATATTTCCTATATCCTATAGGGTTAGTAGGGAATTATTTTTGTTTTTACGCTATTGTAAGAGGGGAGGCAGGGGGACATCCTCAGGATTTTCTTCTTGTCCGTTGTTTTTTGTTGAGATAATGCCTTTTTTTAATTATTTTAGGGTTGTTATATAATTGCCTGATGAATGACAAGAAAGCCATAGAGGCAGCAGCCCCTTCAGTAAAAAGTGGACGGCCTCCAAGGATCTATCTGGTGAAATATGTCAACAGATCATTATTAAAGACAATTTGGATTTTATATGCGCTGATCGTCGTTCTTATGCTGCTTTTGGTTGATCTACCGTTTGATCGCCTGAGGGAACCACTTCCAATACTTCCGTTAAACAAAGAACTAGTGGTCTTCCTCGCAGTGGCGATTATCGTGATGACATTTTATAGAAGTAAGGGTGGTATCACATTGGACGAAAGAGGTATTCGCTTTCCTAATGGGGATTTCCTGTATTGGAAGCGTATTGGCGGATACAGAATATCAGTTTATAGTGATCGACATGGTCTAAAACGGGTTAATTTTAAATCTCGGGATGGCTACAAAATCCGTCTTCTTATTGAACAGGGGAATCAGTTGGACGCCCTAGCGGAAGACATAAAGCACACACTGAGCAGTTTTAATCCTCCCGTTGACACGAACAGTTAAATTAACCGCAGCACTTCCTCAGCCACGGTCAGAGAAAGAAGGCGCTTGGTGTCATGTCGAAAAAGTCATAAATTCTCTTAGTCGAGCAGGTCTTGAAACCGCTTTTAGAAAAATGGAAGGAATAATTAAGGATTATTCCTTCCATTTGCATGCCTTCATCTGATATCCCCCGCAAAACAATCCAAACTCAATATCCGGGATTGTTCTCCTGTATGCCGCTGTTTCTTTCTATTTCAGTCTGGGGAATAGGGAACAGCAAATGTTTGTTGACATTGAACTGTATAGGAGAAGATAGGTGGGTGCTAAAACCTGATATTCCTCCGTCCCAATCTGCAAGGCTGATATCGCCATCAGTATGCCAGCGTTTCAAGTCCCACCAGCGATGGCCTTCTCCAGCCAGTTCTACATATCTTTCGTCCATGATCCATTGCATGATGGTCGACGGATCGGTCGAGGAAGCATAGTCGGCAGGAGTTGTCCCGTCGCCAATGCCCGCATTGTTGGCCCATTCCCTGGCCCTGGTTCTCACTTCATTGATTTGGCTAATTGCAGCGCTGGTATTTCCAGTTTTAAGGTAGGCTTCTGCGGCAAGTAGTTTGACATCTGCATATCTCAGAACCCTTTCGTTATTGACCGATCCACCGTGGAATCCCGACAGTTGGTTTATGCCTTCAGGCTTGTGGTATTTTTGAAATATTCTTCCATTGAAGCCATCATTCGAATCTAAGAAAACCTGGAGCCGGGGATCTCCTGCGGCCTGGTTCAGCAATTTCTCTGTAATGAGAAACTTCGTTGAACTGGCATCGTTGAAGTCACCTCGTCCGCCAAACTCCATCATGTAGCCTCTATAAACACTCATGTTTTCCACTCCTCTCCAGGCGCCGTCGTTGTGTAGATTTAAGTTATTGTTGTTGCTGCTCGGTACTGCTGCTTGTACTTCAAAGAGTGACTCTTGGTTGTTTTCGGTAAAAGAGCTGAAATTGTCGAGATAATTGGCAGTCAGAGAGGCCGTAATGTCGTTGAATATTGAGATGGCGGCCTCATAGTCAGCGGTGTTTTTGGAGTAGTTGCCCCTGAATACCAACGCTTTTACGAGAAGTCCCCGGGCAGCGTCTTTGTTGATCCTACCCAAATAACTTTCCTCCCAATTTTCCGGAACGATCTCCAAAGCAGCCTGTGCGTCGGTGATGACCTGAGACAATATATCTATTGCCGGGCTTTTTGGAGTATTGGTCTCCTCTTCAGTTTGCAAACGCTTGGTCACCAATGGGACGGAGCCATAGATATTGAAGAGTTTGAAATAGGCAAAGGCCCGGAGAAACAGTGCCTCGCCTTTCATCATGGAGATTTCCTCGGCACCTTCATATCCGGAATAATCTACGTGGTCTACCCGGTCTATGGTGACATTGGCTCTGGCGATCATTTTATAGCAGCTCGAAAAGACATATCTCATATGAGCGTTGCTTGGGTTCAACGAGCCATCAAAGAGTTCTACCGATGCTCTTGCCCCGAGACTTTCCGTCAGGTCGTCACCAGGCAGCAGCCATGTACCCGTCACCCAACCATTGTAGCCGGTGGCGGCAAAATGATAGTCATCATAAATAGCAGCATATACACCGGTTAATTGGGACCTGAATTCATGAACGGTGGTAAAATAACTGAGTTCGGTAGGCCCTAGCGGCGGATCATCCACTAAGGTATAATCACAACTGACCAGTAGGGAAACAAGGGAAATTAACGGGATATATTTTTTTGACTTTTTCATTTGGATTCATTTTTAAGGTTAGAACCGTACATTCAAGCCTGCATTGAAAGCTTTGGACAGGGGGAAGGAGTCGTTCACTGGATCCAATCCACCCCAACGGTGCAAATAGATATTGTTTTGACCGCCCACATAAACCCTAAATTGGCTAACCGTATGATTGATCTTGGCTAATATGGAGTTCGGCAGACTGTACCCTATTTGCCAGTTGTTTAACCGGAAGAAGGCGGCACTCTCCACCCAACGGTCAGAAAGACGGTTGTTACCCGCTGGATCCCTGATCACTGCGCGCGGCATGTCTGTGTTGGGGTTCTCGGGAGTCCACCGGTTCATTGTCGTTGCCATTTGGTTGGTTACACCGGACATACTTTCTAAGGTCCGTCTGGAGGAATTCACTTTTTCCACATCTCCTTCTCCATAGAAACTGAAAGAAAGATCAAGCCCCTTCCAGCTCACAGACCCGTTGATTCCGTAAGTATAGCCGGGTATGGTGTTTCCGATGTCCGTACGATCAAACTCATTTATTCTTCCATCAGGGGTTTTGCTATAAAAGGGTTCCGTTTCCGTCGGGTTGCCTTGGACATCAAGAAAATACATGTCCCCGGGTTGCACAAAATCCACATTGCTGATGTTGCTGTCGGTGTATTGGGAGAAATAAGCATCGATTTCTTCCTGAGTTTGAAATATTCCCCCCTGCTTATAGCCCCAAATGGTGCCAATGGATCGGCCCTCTTCTATTCTTACCACATTGTCAGGATGAGCCCTATGCAAGCCGGAGATCAGGAAAGGTTGCCCATGATAAAGTCGGGTTACCTGATTTCGGACGAAGCTGATATTGCCCGAAAGATTAAAATTGAAGTCCCTAATCCTGGTATTGTAACCAAGCATGATATCCACCCCCTTGTTTTCCATTTCTCCGACGTTAAACAGGGGGTTGTTGGTGCCTACAGAATGGGGCAGGTCCACCGTCTGCAATATTCCGCTGGTCACCCTGTTGTACCATTCGAAGGTGAGGTTGATTTTATTGTTCAACATTAGGGCATCAAAACCTATGTTTGTGGTAGTGGATACTTCCCAGGATAGCGCTGGATTCGGAAAATCACCCACGACGGATCCCAAACTGAGATTGCCAATTGGATCGCCATTTCCGGATCCCCAACGGTAGGTGGAGATCGCGCCGCTTACTCTGGAGAGGAAGGCATATCTTCCTACTGCTGCCTGGTCATTACCCGCTTGTCCCCAGCCACCCCGGATTTTAAGGTCATCAATGAAGTCTGTATTGAAAAAAGGCTCGCTGCTGACTCTCCAGGCGCCGGAGGCGGAATAGAAATCGCCCCATCTGAATTCCCGGTCAAAGCCATTGCTAGCGTCCCTTCGGTAGGAGAAATCGAGGTAATATTTTGAATTATAGTGATAGCTGGCCCTACCTACCATGCCAAACCAAAACCGCTGGTCCCAACCGTAAAATCCGTTGTTGTTCAAAAGATCTCCTCCGAAGCCATTGTATCGTGGGTTTTCCTGTAGATTGGTCAGGTTCTCAGTACTTAAGTCCAGATTCTCGCGTCTATGCCTTTGATCCTGAACCCCTGCCGTGACGGAGAGATTGTGGCTCTTGGCAAAAACTTTATTGTAAGTGGCCATAAAGTCCGATTGGAAGTTGGAGATGTTGTTGATCCTATGGCTCATTCTACCTAGACTGTTGGGCGCATTGGGATTTCTTGTTCTGGGATCTATTCCGGCAGCTTGGAAGTAATTAGTGATTGAATAAGCTATCACGCCCCATCGGTCCTGCTTGGTATAGTCCAGGTTCAGGCTTCCCCTGAAAGTTAGTCCTGCGATGGGGGTTATTTCAACATAGAACTGCCCTAAATTTCTGTTGATATCCATAAAGGAAGGGTCCAAATCGGCTAGGGCCATGAAGTTGCTTCTGGTGCCTTGCCCATATTTGCGGATGGTTTGCCAGGTATCGCCGAACCTAAAAGGATCGAGAACAGTGGCATAGCCATAGGGGTTCGAAGGATCATATATGGGCTGCCAGGGTGGGGTGACGGCGAATTCTAAAATATCCCCGCCATAATTTTCTGAAGTTTGGCTGGTGTATTTGTAATTGATCCCCAATTTCATCCAATCCGTAGCGTCCACGTTTAGGTTGATGGCTCCTGTATAACGCCTGAGTTTATTGGAATTGATCATGCCATGCTGGTCAAACACTCCTGCAGACACATAATAATCCACCCTTTCACCCGCCCCGGAGACCTTCACATCGTAGGATTGGTTCAAGGCGTTTTGTTTCACCAACTCATCCTGCCAGTCATAGGTGGCTCGGTCACTGATATAGAAGGGACTCTCCGGGTCAAACTGTGGGCTGAAGCTGGTCAAACGGTTGGCATCGTTGAGTTCGTTCCTGCCGTAGAGGTCTTTTTCAAGCGAGACGTCTGGACTTATATTGTTCCTATACATTTCTCTGGAAATATCCACATATTGGGCGGTGTTGAGCATGTCGAATGTGGGCATACTCTGGATGCCCGTCCTGGTATCCACTTCAATTACCGGGCGGCCTGATTTACCCCTTTTGGTAGTGATCAATACCACTCCGTTAGCGGCTCGGCTGCCGTAGATAGCTGCAGCTGAGGCATCTTTCAATACCGAAATGGATTCGATATCATTGGGGTTGAGGGAATTAAAGATATTGGGCGGAGTGACCAATCCTCCTCCTCCGATCACGTCTTCGTTCCCCGCACGGGGAGGCTCAAAGATTTGGCCGTCTACCACATATAGGGGTTGCGAATCGCCGTTCCAGGTGCCTATGCCCCTTACAAATATCTGCGGCGCGTCATTTGGGTTACCGCTGGAATTGATCACCCTTACTCCGGTGGTATTGCCCTGAAGAGCAAACTGGGGAGATGCCGTCGTTATTCTTCCTATTGCGTCGGCATCCACGGTGGAGATGGAACCTGTCAAGTCTTTTTTCTTCCTCTCCCCAAAGCCGATGACAACCACCTCCTCCAAAGAAGTTGTGTCTTCGATCAAAACGACATTAATGGTGGTGGAATTTCCCACTACAACCCTTTTTGCCTGATAGCCTATAAAAGAAAATAACAACACGGCACCTTCTTCTGCTTCCAAGGTGTATCTGCCATCGATATCAGTTACAGTACCGATACCCGTGCCTTCTATCACGACTGTAACCCCAGGCAGTCCTTCTCCCTTTTCGTCAGTAATGACACCTGATACCGCCAAAAGGTCGGCGTTAATTTCAATCTGTACGGGTTCTTTACGTCTCTTGCTAGGCTCAATGACGCTAATGGAATTGTTCACTTGCTTGAAGTGAAGTTCCGTCTGTCTGGCAATTTCCACCAGATACTCTTCCACATTGGCTTGGGATCTGGATATCCTTACCGAAGGTTTGCTCTTGATAAGTTTATCCGTGTAAAAAAATTTGAAATTGGTCTGTTTTTCCGTCTCTTTAAAAAAATCTCTAAGAGAATATTCCTGTTTGGCCAAGGTTATTTGTACCTGGTCTATTGCTTTTACCTGCGCATTAAGTTCATTGGCGAGCAGCGGTGTTGCTGTCAGGCAGAGCAAAAAGACACCTTTCATCAATAACATAATAGACATACCTATTAATAGTAATGAATTTTTCATATTTTGGGTCAATAATAATAAAACATAGATTTAAGTCACCGCCGGCCATTGTTCAGGCGACCGGTTGTGAGAAATTGATTGTTTGGCAGGATTGTATTCGCAGTACAATCCTGTTTTTTTGGCTTTTCCTTCACATAAGCAATTAGTTAAAACTGATCGTTACTTCTTTTCCTTTTATTTCATAGTTGAATCCTATAGTAGAGCCCAGTACATTCAGTACATTGGGCAGTGTTTCATTATTTTCGAAGGTTCCTGATGACAGCACTTCAGGTACTGGGCCATTAAGCATAATCTCGACCCCATACCAGCGTTCCAAAATATCTATCATGTAATCGAGGGATGTTTTTTCAAATTCCAGAACTCCGGAGACCCAGCTGATCCTCTTTGTTACATCAACGGTTGTTTTTGTGAAGCCCGGCTCTGATTGTGAAATAAGCGTCTCCTCCCCAGGATGCATGTAGGTAATCACTTCCTCACCGTATTTCGCTAAGGATATCCGTCCGCTAACCAAGGTAACCTGGACCTTATCCTCCGGGGAATAGGAACTGACATTAAAGGAAGTGCCCAATACGCGGGTAGTAATGCCCCCTACATCTACCGTAAAGGGATTAAGACTATCCTTTGTCACCGTAAAAAATGCTTCTCCATCCAGCTTTACATGTCGGTTCTTTTCAAAGTCCGAGGAATACTCTACCCTACTGTCGGCATTTAAGAATAGGATGGAGCCGTCGGGTAAGTGGATCTTGGATTTTTGTCCGGGGGGATTGTAGCGGGAAATAATCTTGTGTTCCCTGTTTTCTGCTGAACCTTTATCCCCGGGAGCATCCACTAAACTAAAGATCGACCAGGCTACTACTGCAACCAGTAGAAAAGAACAGGCAACTTTGAACCAGATGGGTAATCGCAGCCTGCGAACGGTTGTTGCCGAAGGCCGAACGGCAGGGATTCCTTGGGAAACTAAAATTTTATCCCATACCCGTTTCCCCTCCCATTCAGGGAAATCCTCCGTATCCCATTCTTCCTCTTCCCAGACTTTCTGCGATTCCTCACTTAAAAATCTTTTTCCTTCGGGCGAATTTATCCATTGGATAAAGTTTTTGACCTCGTCCTCACTCAATCTGCCTGCTAAGAATTCATTAATTTGGGATTGTCGATCCATAGTGATTTTTGCTCCTTGACCTATATAGCCACAGGTCGACCAAAATACTCACGGGTTTGAAAAAAAAATAATAAGGGAAGCTTTTATTAGAAAATAGGGGATTGATCTACAATAAAGTCGACCAGCATCAAAAAAGGAATCCATGAAATGATATTGACTTCTTCCATTTTTTTCCTAATTGTCTTTGAAGCACGGTACAGTTGGTTTTCCACCGTTCTCTTGGAAAGATTGAGCTGGCTGGAAATCTCATCGATAGACAAATACTTGAGATACCTTAACGAAAAAATTTCACGTTGTCCTGAGGGTAGTTTTTCTATCAATTCTATAGAATGGGAGTAAAGGTCTTGAAAAATTAAGTCTGGTTCGGGGGACGCATCAGGGGAGGACACGTGTAGATGGTATTTTTGGTAGGCAAGAAAATAAGCCTCTTTTCTGAATTTTTTGAGGACTAATGATTTGACCATGCTCAGGAGATACGCGTTGAAAGAGAGCTCAGGATCCAGGCGTTCTTTTTTTTGCCATATCTTCATGAACACTTCCTGAACTATCTCTTCCGCATCTTCATGGCTTAACCGCATCTTCCTCGCCGTGTTGTAGATCTTTTTGGAAAATTGAAGATACAATGCTTCGAAAGCCACCAAATCTCCCTCGGCCAGCCTTTTAACCCAATCATCATGTACATCAATGCTTCCTCTTGATACCATTGTTACAAAGTCCGTTACTCCAATTTAGGAAATTTTTTCGTTCTTTTCACTTTTCTAAAAATATGGAAATGATTTTTTCAGATTTTAACGAATAAAAATGCGGCTCGCCCCAGGTATACGGTGTTTGATGGAACTGAAATGGGCTTTCTCCTCACTTATTTTTAAGTAAGTGATCGTTCCGTGAGTGGTGAGAGGGAATATGAGCAAACGGACGCCAGCGGTTAGGTTGGAATGGTATCCTCCAACCCAAACCGGCTAACCAAGGCTTAATTCAAAAAATCCCCTACATTTTCTTTCGTTACCAACTGGAATGGAATGAAGGTAGTTTTTTCCTTTACCCCGTTTTTGTCCTGGATAAAGCCAAGGGCCATCTGGATGGCTTGCTCGCCTTGTGCTTTTGCATCCTGGTAAACGGTAGCGTCCAGCCGGCCATTTTTGACTGCCTGCAAGGCATCTCCGATGGCATCAATGCTGACAACTATTACCTTGTCTTTGAGCTTAGCTTGTTCCAAAGCCTGAAGGGCACCCATTCCCATTTCATCGTTTTGGGCAAATACCGCATCAATCTGGTTCCCGTAGGACTGGATCCAGTTTTCCATAAGGCTCATGGCCTTCGCCCTGTCCCATTCTGCAGTCTGCTCGGCCAAGATGCTGATTTCAGGGTATTTTGTTAATACCGTTTTGGTGGCTGCGGCACGTTTTAACTGAGCCGCCTGTCCCATATATCCATGCATGACCAAGATGTTCCCCTTGCCTCCTAGAAGTTCGGCGATATGTTCAAGCGCGATTTCAGCCGACTCTTCATCCCGTGAGCCTACAAAACCGTCGGGAGATACCGAAGTTTCTGAATTCACATTGATGATGGGTATTCCAGCTTCCCGGGCCTTTCGCACGGCAGGAGAACTTGCTTCCATCTCACAGGGGTTGAGAATGATGGCATCTACTCCCTGGGAAATAAAACTCTCGATCTGCTGAACTTGCCGGACAGCCTCACGCTGGGCATCATTGACAATCAGTCTGACTCCCTGCTCTTCAGCAGCATCTTCCATGGCATCTTTGACATTTACCACAAATTCCGACTGTAGGCTTAGCATAGAAACCCCAATCACCTTTCTGTCGTCCGGTGTCGAAGGGCCGCAGCCGAACTGTATTAAACCTAGGACAAAAAGGCCGGATAGTAATTTTTTGTTTAGCATAATCTGTTATTTTTTTCGGTCGATCAAGACCGCCGCAATGATGATGACACCTTTAATAATTTGCTGATAATAAGAAGAAATGTTCATTAAATCCAATCCGTTGTTGATTACCCCGATGAGGAGGACTCCAAGAACAGTTCCGCCAATCGTGCCGATCCCTCCCGCCAGGCTGGTACCCCCGATGACCACTGCTGCGATGGCATCCAATTCATAAGCTACGCCTGCATTGGGTTGACCGGTATTGATCCGGGAAGCCAAGACGATCCCTGCCAGTCCTGCCAGTCCGCTGCAGATCATATAGGCAATCATTTTAACCGATTTTACCCGTACGCCAGCAGCATAGGCAGCTTTTTCATTGCCGCCGACCGCATACATATAACGCCCGATGCGGGTTTGGTTAAGGAGAAGTGAAGCCAAAGCGATCACTACGGCAAAAATGATAATCGGAATGGGAACTCCCATGAAATTACCGCCCCCGATGGCATTAAAGGATTCTGAAAGATTGGTCACAGGTCGGCCGTCACTTACCACCAAGGCCAATCCCCGGGCAATGGTCATCATGCCCAAAGTCACAATAAAAGGAGCAACCTTCCCCTGGGTCACCGCCAGCCCATTCAAGCCTCCGATAGCCAAACCCACGGCTATCGCCAATACGACAGGAGCCAATAGAGGATAGTCACCGGGATGGGCAAACAGGGCAGCAACCACCCCCGCCAAAGCGACGACTGAACCGAGAGAAAGGTCTATCCCACCTGCTATAATCACAAAAGTCACCCCAATAGCCAGAATGCCATTGATCGACACTTGGCGCAACACAATGGTCATGTTTTGAAGGGAGAAGAAGTTGGGTGTAAGCAATGACAACAACAGGCAGATCAGTAAAAAGGCCGCCAACATGCCGAACTTTCTGATATAATCGTAGCTGTTGCTTCGTAGGGTAGAGGGTTTATCGAAAATTTTCAAACTCATGGTATTTTATTGGATCATGGCATGTTGCATTATCAATTCTTGGGAGGCTTCTTCCCGGCTTAGTTCGGCTTTGATGGTTCCTTCCCGCACCACCAAAATGCGGTCGCTAAGGGCAAGGACTTCCGGCAATTCAG
>Ga0209075_1003889_pt1 | contig 12192 bp, 10 predicted proteins | sample Stecom2011_FD_187523 | JGI IMG/M metagenome (GOLD analysis project Ga0209075, IMG submission 187523) | Agricultural soil microbial communities from Utah to study Nitrogen management - Steer compost 2011 (SPAdes) (version 2) | ecosystem: Environmental > Terrestrial > Soil > Agricultural land...
GTCGGTTTGTTCACTCTTGGTAGGCATACCCGTGGAGGGACCGCTACGCTGTACATCAATCACCACCAACGGCAGCTCGGCCATCACTGCCAGTCCCAGAGCCTCGCTCTTAAGTGCCAGCCCCGGTCCTGATGTGGATGTCGCGGCCAGGCAGCCGGCAAAACTTGCACCGAGGGAAGAGGTGATACCTGCAATCTCATCTTCCATCTGCAGCGCTTTCACGCCGAAATCTTTTCTTTTCACCAGTTCCTGAAGAATGTCGGTAGCAGGTGTGATGGGGTAGGAGCCGAGGAACAACTGCACATCCGCCTTTTCGGCAGCGGCAATCAACCCGTAAGCCGTGGCTGTATTCCCGTTCACATCGGTATAAAAACCTTTGCCCGACTCAATAGGATCAATCCGATAGGTCGAAGCGGTGAGGTGTATATTGTTGCCATAGTTATAACCGTCGGTAAGCGCCTTGATGTTTGCTTCCACCAGTTTTGGTCTTTTGGAGAACTTCTGCTCCAACAACTTGTCTGCAATCTCCAGGGGGCGGTTGAAGAGCCAGCAAACAATGCCGAGCGCAAACATGTTTTTGCTGCGCAGCATCTCTTTGTTCTCCAGACCTGATTCCTCCAGAGAAGCTTTTGTCATTGAGGTGATGGAAACACCTATTGGCTGTACATGTTCAAGGTTGAGTTCCGTAAAAGGTTCCTGCGTGGTAAACAGCGCTTTATCAAGATCTTTTTTCTGAAATGAATCGGTGTCGTAAAGCACGATGGATCCTTTTTTCAGGTGCTGGGCGTTCACTTTCAATGCTGCCGGGTTCATGGCGACCAGTACGTCTGTCTTGTCCCCAGAGTTATATACATCTTTTGCACCGATGCGAACCTGGAATCCTGATACACCATGCAGTGAACCCTGAGGAGCCCTAATCTCCGCCGGGAAATCGGGGAAGGTGGCAATTTCATTGCCGAAGATAGCAGATAATGTAGAAAACAATGTTCCTGACAGCTGCATCCCGTCGCCGGAGTCACCTGAAAATCGAATGGTTACTTGTTTAATGTCGGTTACGACCAAGTTCGTTGGCATAATTTTTTGTGGTTATTGTGTAGTTATCTGTCTCCTTCATAGAGGATACATGTTTCATCAAGCCGAAAGTGTATGTTGATCTTTTGAATGAAAGTGCAAAGTAATAAAAGAGTTATCGAATAAGCAAATAAATTCATTGGAAACGCCGAATCTATTTTATGCGCTTCCAACATTATTCAGAGACTTCACCAGATTGTTTATCAGCTGAACAACTTGCCGAAGCGCTTGTCTGTGATCAGTGACCGGTATAGTTCATCTGCCTTACGGTAACTTTGCGCATGAACGGCTGCACCGCTGCTGATACGCTTTACGCCCAGTAGTTTGAGTTGTGAGTAGGATGGTGTATGTGATTGCAGGTACACATTGAGAGGAAGCCCGCAGCTGCTGACCACTAATTTAATCTCCTTATCATCAGAGAGAAGTGGTACAAAAATCCCATCTGCACCTGCTTCTTCATATGCCTTGACCCGTTTAATCGTCTCTTCCAAAGGTTTCGGATGTTTGGTAACATAGGTATCTGTACGTATATTCAGGAAGAGTGAAGATTTTTGTTCCGTCAGAAACGAACGGATACCCCGAACTATTTTAGTGAATTTTTCCAGTTCCACCAACAAGCGTTTTCCCTCCTTTACCACTGAATCTTCAATATTGATTCCGGCGGCGCCCATTTCCAGCAATTGCCTGATGTGTTCATTCACTTTGCCTAAACTTCTTCCGTAACCTCCGTCTATATCTACTGAAACGGGAATGGAGACCGATTTTATAACACGATTCACAACAAACAGCAGCTCTTCAAAACTCATATTCTCACCGTCTTTATAACCAAGGTTCTCGGCAATGGCGTGACCGGAAATGCCAACGGCTTTATAACCCGCTTTTTCGGCAAGTTGAGCGCTTTTAGCGTCCCATACATTACCCAGAATAAAGGGTTCATCCCCTGAGTGAAGTTTCCTGAAATCGTTGATTTTTGACATAACGTGAAATCTTTGAATGTTATCGTTTCTATTTAAACGTGGAATGCTACATGATGGTTCAACTGACCTTTGTCAATGGTGATGGGTTGTTACCGTTCTGAAGTCCGCTCAATGCGTGCACCCAGGGCATTCAACCGCCTGTCAATCTGTTGATAGCCGCGGTCTATCTGGTCGATATTGTGAATGGTGCTTGTCCCTTCGGCACTCATGGCCGCTATAAGAAGCGAGATACCGGCACGGATATCGGGAGATGTCATGGTCATGCTTTTCAGATGGAAGCGATTATGCAGGCCGATAACAACAGCGCGATGGGGATCGCATAGGATGATCTGTGCTCCCATATCAATCAACTTATCCACGAAGAAAAGACGGCTCTCGAACATTTTCTGATGGATCAGCACGCTGCCAGTGGCTTTCGTGGCCACCACCAGCATCACACTCAACAGATCAGGTGTGAGCCCCGGCCAGGGTGCATCGGCAATGGTGAGAATGGAGCCGTCGATAAATGACTCAATGGTGTAGCTCTCCTGGCGTGGAATGTAGAGATCATCACCCCGTTGTTCCACACTGATGCCCAGGCGTCGAAAACTATCAGGGATGATGCCCAGGTTGGCCACAGACGTATCCCTGATGGTGATCTCAGAGGCTGTCATCGCTGCCATGCCGATGAAACTGCCTATCTCAATCATGTCGGGCAGTAACCGGTGTTTGCAGCCGCTGAGGCTTGTCACCCCGTGTACAATCAGCTTATTGGAGCCTATCCCCTCAATCTTTGCTCCCATACGCACCAGCATCCGGCTTAACTGTTCTACGTATGGTTCACACGCGGCATTGTAGATGGTAGTCTCTCCATGCGCAAGCACCGCTGCCATCAGCAGGTTGGCGGTGCCGGTAACTGAAGCCTCATCGAGTAAAATGTAGGTTCCTTTCAGTTGCCTGGTGGTGAGGGTGAACAGCTGTTTCTTTTCATTCAGTTTCAGCTCAGCACCCAGTTTTATGATACCGTTAAAGTGGGTATCCAGCCGCCGGCGACCAATCTTGTCACCTCCCGGTTTAGGCACTACGGCTTCACCGAAGCGTGCCAGCAGCGGGCCGATAATCATGATCGAACCCCTCATGGCGCCACTTTTTTTCATGAAATCATCCGATTGCGTGTAAGCCAGGTCAATCTCTTCCGCCCTGAAGGAGTAGGTTTCATCACTTTGTTTCTTCACTATGACACCCATATCACGCAACAGTCCGATGAGGTTATTCACATCCAGGATGTCAGGGATGTTTTCAATGATTATCTCTTCCCGTGTAAGCAGTGTGGCGCAGATCACCTGTAGTGCCTCGTTTTTCGCACCCTGTGGGGTGATCACTCCCTGTAGACTGTGTCCGCCTTCGATGATAAATGATGACATATTGATTGTTTTTTATTGACTGTTCGTAATTGCAAATTAAAAGATCCACACTTCCGGTTCAAGCATCACCTCAAACTGCTGACTGACTTCGTTCTGTATCTCCCTCATGAAGTCGGCTATCTCCTTCCCATTGTCAGTGCCGTAGTTGACGATGATCAGCGAATGATGTTCATAGGTACCAACCATTCCGCGACGTCTGCCCTTGTATCCCGCCTTTTCAATCAAAAATGCGGCAGATGTTTTAAACCTCTCTTCTCCTACATTGTATACAGGCAGATCTACCAGCTTGTGCTGAAGCATCTCTTTTTCCTCTTTCGTCAACAGCGGATTTTTAAAGAAGCTGCCGGCATTGGGCAGAACGGTATAATCGGGCAGTTTGCGGGTGCGTATGCGTATAATAGCCTCCCGCACCTGCAAAAGTGTTGGAGAGGGCACACCTTCCAGCTCGCGACTGAGATCGATATATTTCTCTTTGTAGGTGAATGATTTACTCAATCGGAAGATAACTGAGGTGATGATATAACGACAGTTGCGTTTAAAGATGCTGTCACGGTATGCAAAAAGACACTCTTCATTGGTGAAGATGGTGATCTCCCCTGACCGGATATCTACTGCGTTCACATGTATTATTGAGTCTTTCACCTCGGTACCATAAGCGCCTATATTCTGCACCGGGCTTGCACCCACGGAACCGGGAATCAGTGATAGATTCTCCAGGCCGGCAAATCCTTTCGAAACAGCGTATTCCACGAAAGTGTCCCAATCCTCGGCTGCACCGGCCTCTAAAACCACCTCACTGTCGGTCTCAGACAATATGTTGATACCCTTCATAGCCGGTCTGATAATAAGGCCATCGTAATCCTCCGTAAAGAACAGATTGAATCCGGCACCAAGGATTAATTTCTTTTCACCGGGAAAAGCTTTCACTATCTCCGACAACTCTTCCGGCGTTAGCGGTTCACAAAAAAGTTTCGTAAGCGCTTTCGTCCTGAATGAGTTGTAGTGTTGGAGTTGTATGTTGTGTTGAATGTTCATTATTCTCTGTAAAGTAGAAATACACACGGTTTTTTATGCATGTCGGGAAGATTTCCTTTCCATGCTTTCACCCTCCGTGTAACAATATACTCATCTTCACATGAAATATTCATCGCTATACAAAGCCTTGTCTGCGGCTTACAGTGCTGCAATATATCATCAGCCAGTTTCCGGTTGCGATAGGGTGTTTCAATAAATAGTTGTGTCTGGTCCTCGTTGTAGGATCTGCTCTCAAGTTGTTTCAGCCTTTTTACCCTGTCACTGGCGTCGATCGGAAGATAACCGTGAAAGGCAAAGCTTTGTCCGTTGAAGCCCGAGGCCATGATGGCCATCAACATGGAGGAGGGTCCCACCAGTGGAACAACCTTGTAACCCTCCTGCTGTGCGATAGTCACCACATCGGCACCCGGGTCGGCCACGGCGGGACAGCCCGCCTCAGAGATAATGCCGATGCTCTCACCTCTCTTCATTGGCAGTAGGTAACTGGTGATTATATTCCTGTCGGTGTGCTTGTTCAACTCATAAAAAGTGAGTGTATCAATATCTGTGTCAGGATTGCTTTTCTTCAGAAAACGGCGTGCCGATCTGATATTCTCCACGATAAAATATTTCAGATTTGAAACGACCGTTCTGTTGTATGAGGGAATCACCTGTTCAACAGGTGTCTCACCCAACGTTACGGGAATTAAATAAAGTGCCGGATGATCCATTTCGTTTGAAGACCTTTTGCATACAAAAATAGACAAAATAAGGCAATGCGTAGCTCCCTTTCCCCGGATATCTTATAAATTGTGTGACCAGTCTGTCGCTTCACTCATCCTATTCCTTCTCTCGAATAAGGGTCTAAAAGCTGATAAATGGTGTAAGGAGACAGTCTGAGCTTTTAGAAACCGATATGAAACAGGTCGGAGAGAGACTCGATCCTTATCTGACTGAAGAATGATCCGATCAGGTTTATATCTGCAAGAAAGTAGAACAGAAGTATCATATAGAGGAGGCCGTATATTCCTCCGGTGATATGAGCTGAGTGATTGATACCCCCCTGTTCTTTTTTATCCAGCGAGATGGAGATCAGCATAAAGATAATCCCGAAAAGGAATGCGGGCAGCATCACCGGTATAAAGAGGATACCCATGAAGTTCATCGGATTGATCAGCATATATGCAAAGATCATTGCCGAGACGGCTCCCGATGCACCCAGGCCATGATAAGATCTGTTCTCTTTCTGTTTGAAGTATGTTGGTAGTATGGAGATCAGCAAGGCCGAGATGTAGAGGATGATAAAGCAGAGTGCCCCCACCTGTTCACCCAGTTGTGCTTTACATATACGCTCTATATCCGTCGCAAAGAAATAGAGCGTGAACATGTTAAAGATAAGATGCATGTAATCGGCGTGCAGGAGACCGTAGGTAAACAGCCTGTGCCATTCACCCCTTCTGACCGAAGGCGGATAAAAGATCATCCTCTCCATCATTGCGTTGTTTCGGAATGCGAGAATGGAGACGATGGAGGTAAGCACAATGATGGTGATGGTGATCATGGTGATTGTTGTTTATCGTTCAACGCAAAATATTTCCACAATGGGGCGGCCATGGTTGCCTGTATAATCTGTTCGCTTGTTAGCAGTGCCCTCACCTCATCGAAGGAAAAGAGATGCACGGTAAGATCTTCAGACTCTTCCAGAGCCTGATTGCCTGTTTTCACCACACCTTCGGCGATAAAGCACCAGGAGTAGTTGTTGGCAGCGCTCGCGTTGGGTGCAACACGCATGAACTCTTTCCAGTGCCCTCCGCTGTAACCTGTCTCTTCCAGTAACTCTCTTTGTGCAGAGGCAAGTGGAGAGGGGTCCTCTTCTTCACACACGCCGGCACACAGTTCAAAGCAGGTTTTGCCGATTCCCGGCCGGTATTGCTGCACCAGAATAAATTCACCCTCTTTGGTGATGGCGATGATATTTACCCAGTCGGGGTATTCCAGTACATAATATTCAGGTACCACATTCCCGTTGGGCATCTCCAGTTTTTCTTTACGCACGGTGAGCCAGGGCCTCTTGTGCAGATATTCACTTTCCAGTACTTTCCAGGGGAGGGGAGAGAGGACATTTTTCATTGTTCACCGTTTTTTCGGAACCCCTTTTCGGAAAAAGGAGCATGTATGGCTCTGTTTCATCCCTAATAAAATGAAAAGGTTAATTTTACCAGATCAACCTTTTAAAATGGTAGAGAATCTTTTTTTTATTTCTTAACTTCTTTCGTTGCAGCAATCATCCCTCTGAAATAGCCGATCGATTCCGCAATTCCCAGAAAGGGATCTTTCATGTTGCGTTCGTGCTCAAGGCTGCAGACACCGCTATAGTCTACTTTACGGAGCATATCGATAAATGCAGGGAAATCGATGATACCGCGGCCGATCTCAACTGAATAACCGGCTTTGGTCGATCCCGTCACATCCTTGATATGAATGTCAAATACGCGCGAATGGTATTTCTCCAGATCCTTCACCGGATCTTTTCCGTTGCGTGTGTCATGACCCACATCGAGACACATACCTATCCTCCCATCAAGATCTTTCACGTTGTTCCAGACATCATCTGCATCGGGATACAATGGCATGTCCGGACCGTGAAGGTGAATGGCATATTGAAAATCATACTCCTTCACTTTTAGGTCTACGTATGGCAGCAGCTCATAGTTGGGTACTCCCACGATCAGCTTCACGCCCACTCGTTTTGCATATTCAAATGCGTTGTCTACCTCATCCCTGGAACGCATATAGATAGGTCCTACGGCATAGCCTGTTACACCTTTCGTTTTTAGTTTGGCATGGAAAGCCGCGATTTCTTCATCCGTGCTCTTGAGGGGGAGATGAAAATCTTTGATGCAGAGATATTTCACATCGCATTTATCCATAATTTCCAGTGTCTTGTCCAGGTCGAAATTTACAAATGTATAACCGGCCATGCCCACGTTGAATTGTTCGAAGCTGTCAGGTGCCGGTTGCGGATCAGGTCTTACCTGCGCAGAAATAAGCATGGTGCAGAGCAGTCCTGCGATAAGAAGCATTTTTTTCATGATTGATTTTTTGATGATTCTGTGAAAGCACAAAGATAACTTTTTTTTGTTAAGCCCATAAATCAATCAATCGAAAACGAATCAGCAAAAATCTTTTATCTTTGTAACCAAAAGATCTGTCAATGGAATTCCCTGAAGAATTTATCTTTTCTCTCCGGTCACTGCTTGGAGGTGAAACAGAGCAATTCCTTTCTGCATTGGAGGGAGATACCCCGGTGAGTATCCGTCTAAACCCGCACAAATCAGCACGTAACCCGATGGGTTTCGCCAGGCCGGCACAACCTGTGCCGTGGTCGGAGTGGGGTTACTACCTGAAAGAGCGTCCTGCCTTCACGTTCGATCCTCTCTTTCATGCAGGCTATTACTATGTCCAGGAAGCATCATCTATGTTTGTGGAGTATCTGGTAAGGCAGCTGGTTATACAGCCGTCCCTCTGTCTCGATCTTTGCGGTGCCCCGGGTGGTAAGTCGTTAAGTCTTTTGACGGCATTGCCGGAGGGTAGCCTGCTGGTCAGCAATGAACTGATACATCAACGTGCAAACATATTGTCGGAGACCCTGACCAAGTTTGGTGATCCCTGCAGCGTGGTCACCAATAATCATCCGGGAGACTTCGCCGCTTTCCCGGCTCTCTTCGATCTGATACTTGTGGATGCTCCCTGTTCGGGAGAAGGGATGTTTCGTAAAGATGAAGTGGCAGTGAAGGAGTGGTCACCACAGAATGTGGTGATGTGTGCAGCACGACAAAAAGATATTCTCAGTGATGTGTGGCCCGCACTGAAACCGGGAGGTGTGCTTATTTACAGCACCTGCACCTATAACAAGGCCGAGAATGAAGAGAATGCTCTCTGGATGGCACAAAAACTGGGCGCTGATTTTATTGAAGTACCAACTGAAGAGGAGTGGGGGATCACCCCGTCATCTCTTCACGGAGCAGTGGGTTACCGCTTTTTTCCTCACAAGACCAGGGGAGAGGGGCTGTTTGTTACGCTGTTAAGAAAATCGGAATCAACGCTTCCTGAAACTGAATATTCCTCAAAAGGTGTCTATTCCTCCAAAAAGAACAGAAAGAGGCCATCGCTGTTCATAAAGGATATTTCTGAATATGCCGGAATGATAAAGCATCCGGAGCTGTACGATTTTGTGGAAACAGATAACCGTATCACAGCACTGCCAAAAGCACATGCTGAAACGATGCTCTCTTTGAAAGAGCGGTTGAGGATTGTCTCGATGGGTGTTGACATAGGGGAGAAAAAGGGAAAAGACTTAATCCCCTCGCATTCACTGGCGATGAGCAGAAACCTGAACCGGACAGCATTCTGCGAGGTTGAACTGCCTTACGAACTGGCAATCGCCTACCTGCGTAAAGAAGCCATCACCATTGCCGATGCACCGAAAGGATTTCTCCTGCTCACCTATCACGATGAACCGATCGGGTTTGTGAAGAATATAGGCAACCGGGCGAATAATCTTTATCCCAATGAATGGCGGATACGAAGCGGTTATTTGCCGGAAGTCAGGCCCGAGATACTGTTAAATCAGTCAGCTGATAATCACTATTAATTCCTAATTCTTTTTTCCATGTATACACGGCAAACCCTCACTTACCTGTTCGTCATCTTAGCCATTGCAGCGGCCCTTCTCTCACTGGTAGTGTCCGGCAACTTGGTGAAACAGGTGTCGGTAGAGGAGCGGCAGAAGATGGAAATATGGGCAAGAGCCACAGCGTCGATCTCCCTTGATGAACCCGGCGCGGATATGTTGCTGGTTTTGAATATACTTCAAAGTAACACGACCATACCGGTTATCCTGTATGATGAAAACAGCGGGAAATTACAATCGAATAATATAAAACTACCGGAGAAGGATACAATCGCTTTACTTCGAGATAAAATGGAACAGTTTGCCGGCAGACATGCTCCTATCAGAATGGAAGAGCTGAATCAATCGCTTTATTTTGATGACTCTTACACGTTGAAGCAATTGCAGGTATATCCCTATATACAGCTTTTTATCATCGCTCTGTTTGTCGCTCTTGCATTTTTTGCGCTGAAACGTTCGCAACAAGCCGAACAAAACAGTGTCTGGGTGGGATTGTCGAAAGAGACGGCCCATCAACTGGGTACACCCATCTCATCGCTGGCAGCATGGACAGAATATCTGAAGCTGAAAGAGGTGGATGCTGCACTGGTGGGTGAGATTGAAAAGGATACCGCCCGTTTGCAAATGATTGCAGAACGTTTCTCCAGGATTGGCTCTGCACCGAACACAGAGCCGGCAGACATGCGGTTGGTGGTGAGGAATGCATTGACATACCTTGAAAAGCGACTGTCAGAAAGAATCACTTTTTCGTTACTTTTCCCCGAAAAGCCGGTGATGGTCTCACTGAATGAACCACTATTTGGATGGGTGATTGAAAATCTCACGAAGAATGCGGTAGATGCCATGAATGGAGAGGGTACTATCATCTTCAGACTGACTGAAAAGGATAATCAGGCTCTGCTTGATGTAACCGACAGCGGCAAAGGGATTACGAGATCGAAACAGAAGAAGATCTTCTCCCCCGGTTATACCACCAAAGAGCGGGGGTGGGGGCTGGGCCTTACGCTGGTGAAACGGATCGTGGAGGTGTATCACAAAGGGAAAATATTTGTGCTGAAGTCCGAATTGGGGAAAGGTGCTACCTTCAGGATTGTGCTAAGAAAAATTGGGTAAGCGGTTCGGATGACCGGGGTGAATGATCGATGATCATTTGGGTCCATTTTTCACCTCCGGTATTTCCCTTACCGTTTAAACCTGAAGGTTATAAGCACTTCTCCCGGTCTCAGTTTATCTACAATTGTGTAGGTGTTAATCGCATTGTAACTGCTTGTAACATGCTGTTTCTGATTGAGAATATTGGTCCAATCCAATCGAACGGTCACTTTATTGAAAATATATTGAAAACCGAGATCGGCAAACAGCAAGTTTGTTCCGGAAGAGTTGGGTGACTTGTTGTAATAATGCTGTAACGTAGAAGAGAGCGACAACTTTTCGGTAATACCAAAAAATGAGTATAACCGATGATTGATAAGAGGAATATAATTCTCCACCCTCTCCTTATTCATACTCACTCCCGAGAAGAATGCATTCATCGTGAAATCGAAATTCAGATTTTTGTTCGTGTTCCATTTCAGTGATGGAGAGACGGCAAAGGTGTGGTTTGTGTATTGTAGAGATGAACCCTGTTGTTCTAGGGTCGATCTGTTTTGGTTATATGACAGGCTCAGGCCGGCGGTTAAAGAAATGTCGATAAACAATTTGGTCGCCGAAAACTGGTTGATCCAGAAAGTGGAAGGATTTTCCTTATATTCCCACCAGGTAAGACTGTAGTATTCCTGAATAAAACTAACCGGCATCAGGTTACTTTTGAAATAGGAAAAGGCACCGAAATAATGCAGATTAAAAAGATGCGAGATGTCTTTATAGAAAATTCCCCAGTTAAGGCTTTGAGCCGCGGTTCGTTGCAGCTCTTCAATACCTTTCGAAAACAGGTCATACCTTTTCAGTACATAACCCGTTTGCATTTGGTTCAGATCGCCATAGCGAAGATTGTTACTATATCCCGCGTTGAATCTTATGTGTCCGTTTGGTTCATATTCTATTCTGAGACGAGGATTTATATAAAAGAAATTTTCCTCCCTTTTCGCATATTTTGTTCGCATATAATTGACCGAAGCCGAAGAGGTGAGTGTCCATTTCCGATAATTGAGCCGATGGGATGGTTCGGTATAAAAACGGGTGGTTCTCCACACCAGACTATTGTGAAAATCATCTTGAAGTTCGGGCGACGGGATAAGATTTGATGCTATGGACTGCCATACCCATTCTGCCCCGGTTTTTACATCAATGGAGTGATTCCGTTTTTTGTAATTGAGTGTAAAAAAGGTGTCACTGAAACCGTCGTTGAATTGAACAGATTGGTATGCCGATTGAGTGGAGAACAGAGGGAGCGTATCGGAAGAGACGATGGAAAGGGATTGTGGCAGACGGGTAAACTCTGTATTGCTACCTGCACCTATTGAGATATTCCCTATCAACTTTGAGAAGGAGAGACTATTTTTTATATGTATCCGTGGCAGAACCAGTTTTTGCCGAATCGCATCTTGATTGGTCTCGATATCGGCCAATGCTTCTTTCCAGTGAAAATTAAGATTTAATTTTTCTTTCAGAAAGTAAGATGACCGGTTTGCCGTAAAGGACAATTCATTTTCCAGTTTGTGCCAATTAACTCTTTGCGAAGTGTGATCTTTTAGTATGATGGAGGGTTGGTCTACGAACAAGTATTCAGTCTCCATCTCGCGTTCCCGTTGTTCCTTTTCGAACCCGTAATTGATATTCAGGCGCAGATCGCTCTCTTCGGCTACACGCCATAACTGGTTAAGGGAAGTGATGGCACTTTCATTAAACCGGGCACGGTCGCGCGTGAAAAATGATGAATTTACCGACAGCGGGTTAAGTTGGTCGGAGAAATAGTAAAAGTGGAACATATTAACTCAACTGAAAGTACTGCAAAATAAAGAGGAAATGCAAATAATTTAAGTTGAAAAACATATAATGTGTTGTAGAACATATATATAGTCAGTTGACATAATGA
>Ga0209075_1003890_pt1 | contig 12185 bp, 12 predicted proteins | sample Stecom2011_FD_187523 | JGI IMG/M metagenome (GOLD analysis project Ga0209075, IMG submission 187523) | Agricultural soil microbial communities from Utah to study Nitrogen management - Steer compost 2011 (SPAdes) (version 2) | ecosystem: Environmental > Terrestrial > Soil > Agricultural land...
GTGCTGCTGACAAGTTCATACTCTGGGTGGCCAGGAGCTCCCAGATCGAAACATCCTGAAATTTTCTGAGCAATAGAGAGGGCTACTATTTCTCCATGGGCAACCGAACATGAGGAGGTTACAACCATATTGACACCAGGGGCTATCAGCTTGCCGGTATCTATTGAAAAAACGGCAGCGGCGAATGGACCACCGGTTTTGTGTTGAATATTTAGTCTGGATAACGAGATTACAAGTTCCATTCGTTGTTCAATAGTTGGGAAAGTATCCGGTTTTGAAGATAAAAAGCTGTCGACCCAACCGGGAAGTTTTATCGTAAGAGCTGGAAAAGGCATAATGGTTCCTCCATATGTGCAAATAATAAAATTAATTAAATTCATTCACTCTGAGTATTTCGATCTTGAATCTGCTTCAAACCCTCGTATGGTTTCAGCTTGATAATCAGGGTTGAAAACGAAAAACAATGCGACTGAGACACGGTTACAATTCAACTGAAATAGAATTCCAAGGGTAACAGTTCTTTTGATGAGATTTTTGCTTCAGCTACAAGAAATTTACGAATTTCAAAACAGAGCTCACATTTGGAAGAGTATGATGGTTTATTTGCAACATACCCATATTCTTCCATTGCATAATAAAAGAATCCCTTGATTCCATGAGAGTAAAGGCTGCTAATAATCGGATATTTATCAGGAGATAACTGTTTTCCCAGGTCATTTACCTCAATCGAAAGTCCTGAACATAAGCCAGGAATAAAATTACCGAAAAGATCTAAATGGAAGTGATCGGTGCGGGATAATTCAGTGCAGCGGGAATTGGATTCCGCTGCAAAAATTCTATTGATTGTATGTCGTTTTCTGTATTTGCTGAATAAATTTTGAGCCCTTCCACCAGGACAAATCATATAACGGTCTAAAGCTTGTGAAATATATTCTGCTCCAAAAAGGTTTTCATATTCTTCAAGGCTGTGAACGCAACTGTTATCCAGGCTGCAGATTTCCGGTAAAAAATCAGGAATCCAGAAAAATGGATGTATTCCAGTTTTATAACAAGAGTTTATTAGATTTTTAACCTTAACAAAAGGAACGAACTCGTTATGAAAAGGGCTTATTGAAATTAACAAATTTTTAACACCATGGTCTAAAAGGATACAAAGGGTTTCTTCTGCAGATTTGGAATTTTTGAACCAGGAGGAATTGGTTTCTATGTATTCAATATTAATAGACATTTTATTAATCTGATCAACAACTTTTATGAGTTCCGGGATATTCAGAAATGATTCACCGCCTCCGATATGAATAGAGTCGCATCCGAGTAATTTAATAATTTCAAGATTTCTGAGAGCTGTTTTATGGTCAATATATTTTTCAGGCCATTTGGGGCAGCATCTGTACAGGCAGTGACTGCAGGAGGATGAGCAGTAGTAATTTGTGATAAGCCCACCGGATTTAAGATAAGAGATGTTTAGCTTTTTGGTCATAGTGATATCTGAAAGTCTGGTAATAAAACACGCTGGTTAGAATCAAAAACAAAAAAGGTAGTGAAAAATAATTCAGGCAGTAGTAGCATCTGTTCGTTTTTATGTTTTTCCTGTTTATACATTACATGCCAGTCTATTGATAAGGTTTTGATAGTAGTGTCGGCATATTAAGAAAAATGATGTCGTTACAGATAAACGTCAAGGCATCAACCAAAAATAGCGACAGATTCTCATTAAATCTGAAAAAAAAACAACTTTTTCAAAAATTACCTTAATGATCCGGGTAAAATTGAAAACCTGTCGAACTGGCTCTTGTAAAAACAGCACCTGGTATCAAGCAAGTTAATTAATAGTATGTATTGAAGTTTGGCCTGATACATTATCCTCAGCTGAACCAGATAACAGTTTCTTTTTCCAGTGTCCCGAACGATAACGTAAATAAAGAACCGGTCCGAACATAACAAACAATATTATAATTACTATCCAGGTAGTTTTGGCAGAAGCTCCGAATATAAAAAACATCCCAAATGCTGATAATGCAAACATCAAGTGCATGGACACCGATATCACCATGGTCCAGAATGTGTCGCCTGCACCCCTGAGTGCACCGCTGAATACGATAAAAATTGCATCAGTGACAATGTACAATGCTATGAGCCGAACCATAAACACAGCCAGATCATGGATCTGATCCAACTGGTATGAATCTTCTGCAGGAAGAAAAAGGCTTACCATCGTTTCAGTAAAAAAAACAAAAGGAATTAAAAGCAAAATCGAATAGAAAAGAATCATTTTCAGTGCGGAAATGGTAGATCGATGTGCAGTCTCAAGATCTCTTGCTCCCACATAACGCCCTACCAGGCTTGTAACGGCAATGTTTACACCTATAAGAGGAATAAAAGAAACCATATCCCAGTTAAATGCGATAGTAACTGCTGTTGCAACAACCGTACCCTGGGAATGAAATGCCATGATCATTAGTGTAAAACCGATCTGATTCAAAAAAAACTCCAAACCGGCAGGGTATCCAAAGTGAAGTAATTCTTTTAAAAGAATTTTGCTGAAATGAAAACTTTTCGAGACACCATATTTCTGTCTGTTAGATTTTCTGAAATATGCAGTAAACAAGATTAAAAGACTGATGACGCCGCTAATAACTGTTCCGTAACCTGCACCGTGAATACCTAACTTCGGGAATCCAAATTTCCCAAAAATAAGCACATAGTTTATACCGACATTAAACACCATGCCGGCCATATTTGCGATCATGATAATGCGTGTTTTTCCAATACCGCTAAAAAAGCTGCTTACACTGTTTCGCATCAGCAAGGTAATGTTCCCAAACATTAATATTTCAAAGTAGGGAATTTGGTAAGTAAGCTGTTCTGAAGATATTCCAGCTTTAACGAAAAGAAATTTTGCCAGAGGAATAAATGACAGTATTATTGGATAAGCGATAAGTGAAACAAGGAGACTCTGGCTGGTAATGAGAGCACATTTTATTGATCTGTTTGCACCTAATCTTTGTGCAACCATTGCAGTTGAATACCCGATAAGACCTACAAAGAAAGTTACAAACAGAAAACTGGCTATACCTCCACCCATAGCTGCAGACATCTGTTCTGGTCCAAGTTTTGAGAGAAAAAGCCGGTCTGTAAACATCATTACCGTTTCACTCGCCTGAGATATAAACAGCGGGATTGCAATTTGCAAAACTTCCAGCCCACCTCCAGGGCCATGGAAATGATTTGCGAGCGATTTTTTTGTACTATATGATAAAGACATCTTAAAATCCTGTCAGGTTTTATTAAAAGACTTGAAAATGTGTTTAAAAATAAGCCTGGCCGAAATGGAACGTGAAAAAAATCGGTATTTTGTAATAACTATTCAGGCAGGAAACTGTGCATTTTGAAAAATATTTATGTTGATCTGTATTGGCGGGCTCATCAAAAAAATCGTTATGTGAATATTTTACTGCTCTTTAGTACAAAAAAACCCCTGTTCCCGGGGAACAGAGGTTTTTAACAACTTAGGCATACTCGATTCTTCAGTATCGGGTATCAATTGTAATATACCCTGCTCCCTGAGCTGTATCTGCTTTATTACCAGCCAGGTCTGAAACTGAGGTAAAGTCGATTTTCAATATATCGTAAGTACCATCTTTTTGTGCATCAATTACAACACGCATTACACCGCTTCGACTGGATGTCCAGATCCATGAACTTTTTTGAGGATCTATGGTGTATTGAGGATCTCCATACGTTTCATTTACATTACTGTTTTCAGTAACTGTCAAAGAAGGCTTTTCTGTAGTGTCCATCGGTTCAGGAAAATACAAGGACGAGATCTCAATATCGATTATAGTATCATAAATATTGTCAGAATTGTCAAAGCCATAACTGAATGAAATCCCTGATGATATCCTTGGCGAGGTTTCATCACGTACGGTGAGAACTTCTGCGGTTTCGAAAGATGAAATTGAAGTGCTGTTTTTACCGAGCACAATAAATTTCATGTGTTTACCTTCATTGAACATTCCAGTTGTCTGTATTGTGAGAAAGGTATCCAAAACTTCTTCCTGAAAAGTCCACACAGAATCTTCAGAAGTTTTTGTGTAGAGATGATAAGATGTCGCATTGGAGAGTTCTGACCAGTATAATGTAATTCGATTGGTATTAAAATCTGCTTTGATGCTGTCGTTGGAACCCACCCGATAATTGATATTTTTTACATCATCCAGTTTTCCACTCATATTTGCTGAAAAAATGTAAGGCAGGAAATCTGTATTTTTGAGCGGCTTACCCGAAACACTCCTGATTTCTCTTATTTCCAATATGTAGTCCTGATTATAAATCCATACACCATCAAACGGAATAATCACAAGTTTACGATTGTCATTACGCCAGATCTGTTTTGTCAGAATTCTGGATTGAGGGTTTGTTTCAAATCCAGTAATTATTGAAACATTTATACTATCCGGTTCGATAAGATCAGTGTCAACTGGTTCGGAAAATTCTATTACCAATGAATCGTTTACAGTGAATTTATTCAGATTATGTTTCAGAACAATAAAGTTACCATCAGTGGATTCTTCAAGAATTATGTCTTCTGCACGGAGTGTATCTTTAACACTTTTACCCTTAACTAAAACAAGACTATCCTGCTTGTATGTTTTGTCATTAGTAGCAAATGGCAGAACGGTAATAATATAGTCAGAATGTTCCGGTAAATTGTTGAAAGAATAGTTCCCATTTTTTGAACTGGCGGTTAACACTGGTTCTTCGAAAAACATTGATGAATTTGTCAGTCGGCATTCTACAGTAGTTCCGTTTGCAAGGTATTTCTGTTCGTCCTGTTCGTAATAAATGTTGCCTCTGACTGTTACTCCTTTGCGTGCCATAAACAGAACGTCTGTTGATTGGCATACAACCGGAACAGTATTACTATTGGAATCAATAACCAGATTAAAATTCTGGAGTGTGTTTTCATAACCATCCTTATCACAACTCACCAGATATGAACCAACCTTTATGGAATCAAAAATGACTATACCGTTTGAATTGCAAACAGAAGAATCAACTCCAACTATTGAAATTTTAACTCCAGCTATTGGGGACATAGTGTAGTTGTCCAATACTTTTAAAATAACACGTGCATTTGTATTTCCCTGGAGGTATTCAATGTGATCGTCCGAATCGACAGGGAGAAGAACTTTTTCGCAATTAAAATTAAATAATACAAAAACACTGATTATAACCGCGTATACGCACGAAATGTACTTACGCATTTTGCCTCCTTTATATTAACTCCATAAAACAAGTGATTAAATTATCGGTAGATATAATTTTATATTTCGCCATTCAGACTTTAAGAATAAAAACAGTTCGCTTTTAATTCGCGAAACAAGATTGTTTTCTTATATCGGTACTTTAATATATATTATATGTTCAAAATTGCAAATATAAATTTATTTCTATTTTACAGGCTTATTTGGGAAGGAATTTACCATGCATAGTATGAGAAGACGCATACATGTTTTTTTTATGGCAATGATAATTTTGGTTAATTATGTTCAGTCGCAGAGCTTTAATGCTCAGCTTGCAGAAAACAGCACAGAGCAGCAGGAAGAATTACAGCTGGTTCAACTCGAAACCGAAAACCCTGTGCAAACAACAGAAGTATGGACCGGATCCCAGATCAAAGAGGATAACCGTTTGTTGAAGGGTGGTATTGGCGTTCAGGCCGGAATAAGGTTCCATCGTCCAGAAGAATTCAATGATTTTGTATCTGATGTCTGGAATTCAATAATGGAAGAAAAAATGTATGTACCGGTTGATAAGAAAAAAATCGGGCCTGGTCTGTTCATGACTTTGAATGGTACATTTGATATTGGTAATTATTTTCAGGCTGCACCATTTGCCCAGGGTATGTGGGCTGGAAAACTGTTTCGTTTCAGGGGGGGAGTATTAGAAGATTTGCATGTTAACACTCTCACTGCGATGGGTGGCTTGAATCTGTGGTGTCGTGTTTTTAACAGAGATAGATTTTCAATAAGATTAGGTGCTGGCGGGTACGGGGCATATACTATTGCCTATATCAAATGTGATAATTCGCAAACGCGTTTATCTGGAAGTGGATTTGGTATCAAAGGGCTTGTTGGAACAGAATTGCGATTAAGCCGAAATGTTGTACTGACAATGGATTGTTGTGTACCGTGGGGAATTACAGAATTAAAATACCAGGAAGAGAAACTGGATTATCAAGTCAGGTACCCTGATGAATTCCAACATTTAGGATTCGAAATAGTTCCGGGAATCATGTTCTATTTTTAAATAAACAAAATATATACAAACCATATTGCAATAAACCTGTTTTGATTTTAAAGATATAAATAAGGAAAGATGTGAATTAAAATTCATATTATTTTTTTCTGTTTACCATAATATTTAATATTCTTTGTTTATACAAGAGGTAATAATGAACCGTTGTTTTTTTTCAAATCTGATTTTTATAACGATACTGATTTTTGTTTGTAATTCTTACGGGGATAGTACAAGCTTGCCACTATTAACAATGGATCTGAGTGTAACCGAGCAGATTCAGCCTGAATCAAAAATAAATTCTATTTCATCCACAGAATTACAGCGCAAAATATCTGCAGCGAAATCATTAGGGGCAACAGGTTCGTTATTGTGGACTTCAGGAAAAATACTGGAAATCGTAGGTACGGTAATACTTGTATCAGGTGAAAATGAAGGTTTGGGAGTTGGATTGCTAATACCCGGTCTTGCATTTGATCTTTTTGGTCCGGTACCATCATGTATTGGTGAGTCGATAATGATGAAATCAATTGCTTCTTCTGGTGTGGTCATGGATGATAAAAATATCGAGATCAAGGCAAAAGGCTGGAGTTATTATGCAGTAAGCTGGTCGTTTGTCGGTATGAGTTTAATAACAAATTTAGTTGCTTATGGCGCAGGTGTTCCTTTTATGAGTGTGTTAGGGGTGTTGGCATCAGGAACAGGTGAAGTTTTTCGCGCAATAGCCGCAATCGCCCCTGCTTCAAGAATAAATAAAGCAAGTAAAAGAATTAATCTATCGTTTCGTCCAATTTATGATCTGGAAGGTAATAGAGGTCTGGTTCTGTCAGTGGGTTTTTAATCAGCTCAGATAAGGTTATCTGAAGCAGAAAATTTACGAAGGTTTACTTGTCAACCAAAACCGTTGGTGATGAACTGTTTTCCCCGCGTAAAGAACTCGATCTCCCGGGAATTATCACAGGGCTGAACGTTAAAGACACAATACCGGGAGCAGAGAATAAAAATTTTAGCAGATATGATCTTCACAGCCATAAAGACCAGTCTTGCGCCAAATGCCGCTCTCGAAAACTCAAGGTAAATAGTAGTATCATTTTAGATTTACATTCATTGGCATACATTGTGCATCACAGATTTATAAACTGAATTATAAGATTCTGTAACTATTCCCATTAAATCCGGGAGTGTGAAATGATTAAGAAACTTGATTGGAGTAATGGAAATATATACGCATATGAAGCCCGTGGGAAAATGACGAAACAAGAAAATATACAGGTGTTTAACGAGCTTCGTGAAGGGATTTCAAGGTATGGTAAAGTGCGTATTTTTGTTCGAATGCCTAAAATGGCCTGGCCTCTACCCAGTGCTCTCAGTGAACGGTTCCGATTTGCCAAAGAACACCTCCGGAATATAGAAAGGTATGTTCTGGTCACTGACATCCCTTGTATTGGGTACATCGTTCGCGTATCAGGATTTTTTACCGGAATTGAATTTCGCAATTATAATTCAGGTGATGAATTATTGGCAAAAACATGGATTGAAGCCAGACATGTATAAAACACTGCTGATTTCTCAAAAAACATCTGTTGAAGTTTTTCAAGAAATCAGCAGTTTTAAAACATAAATAAAGTCTTCAAGCATGGCAAAGCGATTTCCCGCATACGCAAGCTCGACGGCTCTGCAGTTTTCGTTATATGGAAAGTTATCTGCAGACAGACCGCTTCGCCCACGTGCACGTATATTTGGATACTCAAAACATCTCAATGGTGTTGTAAAATATTGATCCAGTTAATGACCTGGTTCAGGGTGACCTTGTTTCTTGAGTTCTGATGTTGTCACACTAGTCACACTATAAGTTCATAGTCAGGACAGGACATGTTTGTAGAAAAACTCATTGCAAAAAAACATCCCATGATATTTTCGGTTGAACTATTTCCGGAATGCTCCTGAAATTCGATTCAGAAATTTATTAATTTTCAGTTTCTGACCGGCAATACCAAGGCCGTACCCACATTTGTCAACAGTACCTCTTTCGATATGATATACATATTTACTTACAGGAAATTCAATCAGATCAAAACCCATATTTCTGGCCTGGATTTCATTATTCAGGCATGGTGCTCCATGTTTTTCAAATGGAGGCAGCTTTATATAAAACCTTTTTCGTACCAGAGCAAAATGCGGATGAATATAGCTGATTACCGGATCTGTACGGCTGTCTGCAAAAAAACCATTTTTGTCAAGTTTATGCATTTCACCAACCATATAAGTGGTATCCGAAATTTTTGAAAACATGGTTTCAATAACACCTGGCCTGTATACTATACAGTCCGAATCGCATATCAGAACCCATTCGTTATGGCATTTAAGAATACCGGCGTTCATTCCAGGGCCATGATGAACATGCTTGTCCATTGGCAAAATGGATACTTTGTCTACTGTGTCAGCAAGTTGCATCAATTTGTCCAGTGAGCCGTCAGATGAGTTGTTCTCTACAACGACCAGATCCATATCCGGATAATGACTCTTAAGTGACCAGACAGCCATCTGTGTTAATTCAAATGTCCGAAAGTGTACAATTACAGCTGATACCGGTAAACAGTTTTTTCTTGTGTTCATAAAAAACAATGTTGTAGGTCAAATGTTATTACAATCATTTCTGTCCCAAAATAATATTCGAATCAGGCAGGAGTATCATATTCTACGGGTTTAAGTAGACTGAGTCTTGTAAGTGTATACTGTTTTAAATAACTGATAATTTTAAAAACAGAAATTGGCCTATTTATTCTGGTTCCAGCATTTTGCCCAATCATCAGGCTGGATAGCTGTAGGCTGATCTTATTTATGACAGCTATTGTATAAAAAATGTACAATTTATCCTGAATATGCAACTTATTTTTCAGGAGATCCCCACATCGGATCATGTCCATATAGTTTAAACCATAAATCTTCATATGGCGCATGAGCTTCAACATCCTTACGCTTAAATGAAAACCTGTAATGTGAGCAATAATCCATAATTGTTTTATAAGCATCTATTATGACTGTTGAGTTTTGCCTGCATTTTTCGGGAGGCAGCTTGCATTTGTCTGGATGCCAGAAAAGAATTTTTTTGTGAAAACTGTTTTTTATTTCTTCCATTGTTGCATTTTCACCAATATCAAGAACCTCTCTTGCTTTGGTTATTTGATCAAAAAAGCTTTCAGGAAATTCATTTTGTTCTTTAGCCATATAATCTGCTTTCGTAATTATCAAAAATAATATAGTAATGATCAGGTGTGTGTGTGCAAATATTCTGCCTCAATTTTAAATCTTGGTGGATCATGTAATATTCAGATCAATAGTAAGGGCGTAAAATTAGGTGATTTGGGTTTAATAAATCAGATATCAGCTGGTTTTTTATTTGTATGCAAATCCAGAAGTGTTGCAAAATAGCAATGAAACATTGCCTTTGTTGCATTGAAGCAAACGAAGAAAGAAAGATTATAACTGATAAAACTGCTCTAATTTGATAAAAACAGGCTTTTATTTTCAGGCATGGTATTAGCATATAAGCACAACTGAAATAATCTGGTTTTAGAGATGCAACAAAATCAAAGATTTGTATTAAATTTTTCAAGGAGGTTTTTATGCCAGGTGGAAATGGAACTGGACCAATGGGTATGGGCCCTATGACAGGAAGAGGTATGGGATATTGTGCAGGGTATGCAAGGCCAGGGTTTGTGAATCCGGGTTTTGGCCGTGGAACTGGCCAGGGACGTGGTCGGGGACGTGGATTTGGAATGGGATGGAGGAACAGATGGGCTGATCCCTTTTATACTGCTCCTGTATATCCAGCTCAGCCATATATGCAGCCTGCCACTGCACAGAATGAGGCTGATGCATTAAAGGACCAGGCGAAATATTTTAGTGAAGCACTCGAAAGTATTAATAAACGTATTAGTGAACTTGGAAAAGGGGACAATTGACCTGAAGTGGAGCTGTGCATGAATCAAATGCATGTGCAGTTCCATTTTATTATATAACAAAAATTATGAAAACTTTTTATGATTGCTTGCCATGTTTTGTTAAACAGGCTTTAGGGACATTAAGACGGTCTGAAGCATCCGATTCTCAGACAGAATCTGTTATGCGTCAGGTATTTAAACAGATGGAGTCAATTGATTTCAGTCTGCCTCCACCGGTTACAGCCAAAAACATTTACAGATTAATAAGAAATACTGTGACTGGTGAAGATCTGTATGTAAAAGACAAGCAGCGGTTTAACAGATTCGCTCTTGACATTTTACCGCAACTGCAAAAAAAGGTAAGTAGCGGACCTGGTCGTTTTGAAGAAAAGATAAAACTGGCAATTGCTGCAAATATTATCGATTTTGGAAAAAATGACCAGTTGTGTGAAAGCGATGTGTTGTTTTGTTTTAATAAGGCATTGGAACAAACTGTTGATTCTTCAGCAGTAAAAGAGTTGGAAAAGTCGATAGATTCAGCAGACAGAATATTGTTTTTGTGTGATAATGCGGGTGAGATTGTTTTTGACCGTTACCTTTTGGAAGATCTCCCAAAACATAAAATTAAATGTGCGGTACGGGGGTTTCCTGTAATTAATGATGCTACAATGGAAGATGCGATTGATGTTGGATTGGCAGATGAATTCAGGGTAATTTCCAACGGAGCAGATATACCGGGTACTGTACTTGATGAATGTTCAGAAGAGTTCAGAAAAGAATTTCATGATGCAGATTTTATAATTGCCAAGGGTCAGGGAAATTTTGAAACTCTGAGTGATATTAAAGACAAAAAAATATTCTTTCTTCTTCAGGTAAAATGTCCCGTTATTGCAAGGGATATTGGTTTTCCGGTTGGATCATTTGTAATAAAACAAAATGTTTTAGAAAAAGTTTACGATTCTAAGGAAACTTAAATAAAAAAATGGAGGTAAATATGGGAAATGGACGAATGGGTGGTAGTGGAGCCGGACCTGGCGGTGATTGTGTTTGTCCTGCTTGTGGACACAGAGAGCCGCATCAGCAGGGGCAACCATGTAATCAGAAAAAATGTCCGAAATGTGGACAGGTAATGACTCGCGGATGATTGTTACATGCAAATAACTGTATTGAAGTCAAAGATTCATCGTGCAACAATTACCGGGTCCAATCTTCAATATGAGGGCAGTATAACGATCGATAATTGTTTGCTCAATTCTGCAAATATAATCCCTTATGAGCAGGTACATGTTGTTAATGTAACAAATGGTTCACGATTGATAACTTATGCCATATCTTCTGAAGCCGGTACTGGTGATATAATTCTTAATGGTGCTGCTGCAAGGCTTGGTTCCATTGGAGATATCATTATTATAATTGCTTATTGCAGTATTGATGAAGATGAATCGCAAAGACATATCCCGAAAGTTGTTTGCGTGGATTCCAAAAACCGGCTTTTGAAGGGTAGTAGTAATGGATAATTCTCAAGAGATTGACAAGCTTTTTACAACTGATTTTCCGGAAAAACCTTTATCTCTCTGTTTTTTGGGTGATGAAGTCCTAAGAAAAAAATGTGATCCGGTTACAAATTTTTCAGATAAATTAAATAAATTCATGAATAATATGCATAAGGCAATGAAAAAATTTGGTGGAATCGGGCTGGCTGCTCCTCAAATCGGAGTTTCTTTGCGGGCAATTGTGGTGGAAATCAATAAACGGGTAATTCTTCTGCCGAATCCTGAGATTATTAGTTGCTCAGATGACATTATTTGCGAAGAAGAAGGATGCTTGAGTATTCCCGGACAGGTTTTCAGTGTTGAACGTACAGGGTTTATTGAAATCAAGGCAAGAACGGTTACAGGAGGAAGAATACATTTTGAGGCAGACGGGTTATTTGCCAGAGCA
>Ga0209075_1003891_pt1 | contig 12184 bp, 10 predicted proteins | sample Stecom2011_FD_187523 | JGI IMG/M metagenome (GOLD analysis project Ga0209075, IMG submission 187523) | Agricultural soil microbial communities from Utah to study Nitrogen management - Steer compost 2011 (SPAdes) (version 2) | ecosystem: Environmental > Terrestrial > Soil > Agricultural land...
AGGACTGACCTTGTCAGAATTAACCATGGGCTTGGCTGGCGGTGATACCTTAGAGCTAAAAAATCTCACTCTGCGCTACCATCCACTCGATCTTCTGCAAGCTCAGATTAATAGCCTTGAAATTGACGACCTTAGTTACACTTGGGGAGAGTCAGAGCTAAGAGAAGTAGCTGAAGAAGTAGCCGATGATGCGCGGGAAGTGGCTAAAAACAGCTTCAATAGTTACTTAGAGATTCCAGTTTTAAATCAATTATTAGAGTTGCCTCTAAACGATCTCGTTATTCATAAGCTGCAGTTAGATCATCCAGAGTTCGGTGCCGACCTTCAGGTAAAACTCGATTCAGATTTATTACGCGTTAATGGTCTGGCGCTATTAACTTCGGTGAATGCGCCTTGGTTACTAGAGTTACAACTGCACCCAAGCGGTCGTTGGTTTGTAATGTTATCCGATGACAGTCAGTTACTGGCGCAACAAGATGGTTATATTCGACAAGACGCTGATTATACTTATGTCGACATTAATCAACGGCTAGATCTTGCTGCTTTTAGTCAACGATTGGCAGTCTTGAATGATACTCCAATTCCCTTAGATGAGATGCGCTTAAGCCTTACTTTACAGCAACCTAATAAAGGTGTGTTTCCGGCAGAAGCAATAGTGACGGCAAATGCGTGGTTATCTAGTTCTGATGGTAAATTATTAGGGACTTATCCTTGGCAGGCGACGACCTGGGCGATGGCGTTAAACAAAGAAACTAGCAGCTCGGACTGGCGTTTTAGTTTAGCCAGCAGCCCTCAGAGGCTTGAAGTAAAAGATCCTAGCTTAGTTCAGCTCGTTCAATACAGTGGCTACCAACAGCTACAAGCAAATTGCTCGGCAGATTTAAGTGAGTGCCATGTCGATGCCAACCTGCGTGCGCAGCTATTTAATAAACAACAGTTGTTGGGGCAAATGGATTTAACCCCAAGTATGATCTGGAACCAAAATGCTGGTGGGCGGTTACAATTACCCATTAAAGCGAAAGCCAACATCAGCGAGCTGCTTGCAGATACACCGCTTAAACAGGTCGTATTAAACGGTGAAGTACAGGCGCTCTTACAAGACAGTTTATGGCAGCTCGAAAGCAAAGATGGATTATCAGTAACGCTTGCTGAACAGCAGGTTGAAGGTTGGCAGCAAAGCAAAGTTTCCATGAAAGTACTGCCTAACTTAAGCATGCAAGGCGATTTAGAAAGTGAGCATCCGCGTGATCAGTTTGCTGCACAAGCGTTAACCTTTGAGATACAACCTTTCACTTTAAGTAAGGCTGCAACCAAGGATCATCCAGAATCAAACATTAAGGTGGCTCAAAGCCAAGTATCTTGCCGACCCTTTATTACAATCGACAGTATTACTAGCCCTTGCCAAGTACAGATTAAAACCAATAAATCCAGCATTGAAGGCTGGCCAATTCCTGCCGCCAACTTAGCGGGAAGTTTGTTATTTCGACAAGCACCAACCGGGCAACATATTAGCTCACAGTTACGTTTGAATGCTGCCAACGATTTAATTCGTATGCGTATTAACGCTCAGCACAATATAGGTAGCCAGTCGGGTAATTTGCAGTGGCACTTAGAAGATGTGAAGTTAAATTGGTATACCTTAGATATGCCTGAAATGTTGGCGCTCACTAAGTTTGAATTGTTCAATGGCAGTGTCGCTGGGCAAGGTTGGGTCGACTGGCAGATAAAAAATGATGAGCTACAAGTTAGCCCCGATATTAGCTTGCGCATCGATAACCTTAGTGGAGCATACGATAACACCGTTGCCTTAGAAGGTTTGAATGGGTTGTTTACTGTACGCCGTCCATTCCTTGGTAATTATTTGGTAGACGCACAAATCAGTGGTCGCAGTTTAAACCCTGGCATTGAGCTTAAAAACATCTTAGCGCGTAGCCAAACAGAGATAGCAGAAGATTTTTCTTGGGCTGTCGCCAATATTTACGAAGTACGCACTGACTTACTGGGCGGCACGGTTAGCACACCGCTGATTGAATACGATACTCGTAACACCTCTAATCACTTTAGTATTGAACTGAATAGAATTTTAATGTCACAAGTGGTGGCGATAGAACCGTCGTCTGAAATCAAAGCGACCGGTATATTGGACGGTCTGGTACCGGTGGTTATTACGCCCGAAGGTTTGGAAATTCCCACCGGCTCATTGTTTGCACGTGATCCAGGGGGCAATGTTCGTTATCAAAATGCGACTGCCGATGCGTTGGCTCAAAGTGATCAGAGCATGGATATGGCAATGCAGCTACTCAGTGACTTTCAGTACAATAAGCTGCAAGCCGGTGTTGCCTATCAGCCTGATGGGAAATTTAACTTAGACTTACAGTTTCAGGGGAAGAATCCAGGGTTCTTTAATGGTAAACCCACTCATCTAAACGTAAATCTCGAATACAACTTGCTCGACTTGCTAGAAAGCTTGCGGATAGCCGACGATATCATTACGCGTGTCGAAGAAAAGTATCAGTAGAGCAGACGGCATCACTTAAATTGATCCTGATTAAAAAATACTCAGATTTCTATGTAGAAGCGGTGTTACTCATGCGTCTTTATATAATTTACGTTAGAATAACGCTTTCATATTCTGTCTGCCGGAGAACATAATGGCTTTTAACGATGCACAACGCTTTTTCCCTGATACACGTTTGCGCCGCATGCGTCGTGACGACTTTTCACGTCGTTTAATGCGCGAAACACAGCTGACGGTCGACAGTTTAATTTATCCTGTGTTTGTCATTGAGGGTCATCAAGAGCGTGAAGTCATTCCTTCGATGCCAGGTATCTTCCGCTTATCGGTGGATTTACTGGTTGAAGAGGCAAAGCATTTATACAAGCTAGGCATTCCAGCCCTGGCATTGTTTCCAGTAACACCGATTGAGGCAAAGTCAGAATTTGCAGAAGAAGCGTTTAACCCGAATGGCCTTGCACAACGTGCCGTACGTGCCATTAAAGACGCGGTGCCAGAAATGGGCGTCATTACCGATGTCGCTCTCGACCCGTTCACTATTCATGGCCAAGACGGAATTTTAGACAGCAATGGCTATGTACTTAATGATCGTACCGTCGATACCTTAGTGCAACAGGCGATGTCACACGCTGAAGCCGGAGCCGACATAGTTGCGCCTTCCGATATGATGGACGGACGTATTGGTGATATTCGTGCAGCCTTAGAGGAAGACAGCTTCGTTAACACGCGTATCATGGCGTACTCTGCTAAGTATGCGTCAGCGTATTACGGTCCTTTCCGTGATGCAGTAGGCTCAGCCGCTAACCTAGGTAAAGCCGATAAAAAGACCTACCAAATGGACCCTGCAAACAGTAATGAGGCGATGCATGAAGTCGCTCTAGACTTAGCCGAAGGGGCTGATATGGTAATGGTTAAACCGGGCATGCCTTATTTAGACATAGTACGTCGTGTAAAAGATGAGTTTCAGGCGCCCACTTTTGTATACCAAGTCAGTGGTGAGTATGCGATGCATAAAGCCGCCGCACTGAATGGCTGGTTAGACGATGAAGCAATTATGCATGAGTCGTTAATGTGCATTAAACGCGCTGGCGCAGACGGTATTTTGACGTATTATGCTAAACAATTTGCTGAAAGCATGGATAAATAATTCCGATTAACTTTAAATATTGAGAGTTGCCCCTATATACTCTCAGTAATCAAATTAACCCTATAAGGTGAAATACATGAGCGATAATATTATTAACGTTACCGACAGCTCGTTTGAAGCTGACGTTCTAGGTTCAGACATTCCTGTACTAGTAGACTTTTGGGCTGCTTGGTGTGGTCCTTGTAAAATGATCGCTCCAGTACTAGAAGTGCTAGCGGATGAGTACGCAGGCAAAGTTAAAATCGCTAAATTAAATATCGATGAAAACGAAGCAACGGCACCTAAGTACAACATTCGCTCAATCCCAACCTTACTTCTTTTCCGTAATGGCCAGGTTGAAGCAACCAAAATTGGTGCAGCCAGTAAGTCAGAATTGGCAGAATTTATCGAGCAGGCTCTCTAGTTTTGGTCAAAAAACATAGAAAAGGCGCAGATTTGCGCCTTTTTTGTGGACACCCACCTACTATTAGGTCTATAGTCACTCCTGCTGAATAAAACTCAGCCCCTCTCTGAAGATCATTCGTTTTTATTCAATTAATTTTAATAACCGCTAATACATCCAACCTCTATGAACCTATCTGATTTAAAACTTAAGTCTGTCCCCGAGTTGCTTGAGCTTGCAAAAGAAATGAAGCTTGAGAACGTAAGCCGCACCCGCAAACAAGATATTATCTTTGCTATTTTAAAAAACCACGCTAAAAGCGGTGAAGATATTTACGGCGAAGGTGTATTAGAAATTCTTCAAGATGGCTTCGGCTTCTTACGCTATTCTAATAGCTCTTATCTAGCAGGACCTGATGATATTTATGTGTCACCAAGTCAGATTAGACGCTTTAACTTGCGTAAAGGTGATGAATTAGCAGGTAAGATTCGCCCACCTAAAGACAACGAACGTTATTTTGCCCTCCTAAAAGTTAATACCATCAATGGCGATAAGCCAGAAAACACTAAGAACAAAGTTCTATTTGAAAACCTAACACCTTTATTCCCACAAGAACGCTTTGTATTAGAAGCAGGTAATGGTTCAACAGAAGACTTATCGTCACGTGTGTTAGATTTGGTAGCACCTATTGGTAAGGGGCAGCGTGGCTTAATCGTTGCACCGCCTAAAGCCGGTAAAACTATTCTGTTACAGAGCATTGCTCAATCTATTACTCGTAACAACCCTGAGTGTGACTTAATTGTACTGCTTATCGATGAGCGCCCAGAAGAGGTGACAGAGATGCAGCGTTCAGTACGAGGCGAAGTTGTTGCTTCTACCTTCGATGAGCCAGCCTCACGTCACGTACAGGTTGCTGAAATGGTGATCGAGAAGGCAAAACGTCTGGTTGAGCACAAGCATGACGTTGTCATTCTACTCGACTCTATGACGCGTCTAGCTCGTGCTTATAACACTGTAGTGCCTTCATCAGGTAAGGTGCTTACTGGTGGTGTTGATGCTAACGCTTTAGAGAAGCCAAAGCGTTTCTTTGGTGCTGCACGTAACATCGAAGAAGGTGGATCACTAACTATTATCGCAACAGCGTTAGTAGATACTGGTTCTAAGATGGACGAAGTAATTTACGAAGAGTTTAAAGGTACAGGTAACCAAGAGTTGCACCTGGATCGTAAAATTGCTGAAAAACGTATTTATCCTGCTATTAACATCCGTCGTTCAGGCACGCGTCGTGAAGATATGATGTTTGATGAGCAATCATTACAGCGTCTATGGATACTACGTCGTCTATTAACGGAAATGGAAGACCAGCAATCCATCGAGTTCTTATTAGATAAGCTTCGTCAAACGAAGACTAACGATGAGTTCTTCGACAATATGCGCGGTGGTGGTAAGTCTTCATAAGACTCCATCCTGCAGCCATAAAAAAACCGCCCATCTAGGGCGGTTTTTTGTTTAGGGCTAAACAATCTAAGCATTAGGCAACGAGTGCGTCACCCATGACAGTTTTAAGCTTATTCATTGCGTTTTTCTCTAGCTGACGAATACGCTCGGCCGATACGCCGTAAACTGCAGCAAGTTCATGCAGAGTGGCTTTGTCTTCTGTTAGCCAGCGTTTTTGTAGAATGTCGCGGCTGCGTTCGTCTAGCTCAGCCAGTGCTTGGTGTAAACGATCGTTAGAGTCTTTTTCAAAGTTGTCATCTTCTACTAATAACGCAGGGTCGGCACTTTTGTCTTCTAAAAATAGAGCGGGTGCCTGACTTACGTTATCTTCGTCGTCGTTATCACGTGCATCAAAGGCTGTGTCGTATGCGTTTAAGCGGCCTTCCATTTCATAAACGGTACGTGTTTCTACGCCTAAGTCATCGGCAATAGCGTTTGCTTCTTCATTGTTTAACCAACCAAGGCTTTTCTTTTTGCTGCGTAAGTTAAAGAATAATTTACGCTGAGCTTTGGTCGTTGCGACTTTCACAATACGCCAGTTGCGTAGAATAAATTCATGGATTTCTGCTTTGATCCAATGCACTGCAAAGGATACTAGGCGAACGCCAACCTCAGGATTAAAGCGTTTAACCGCTTTCATAAGGCCTACGTTACCTTCTTGAATTAGGTCGGCTTGGTTTAGTCCATAGCCAGAATAGCTGCGTGCAATATGCACAACGAAGCGCAAGTGAGACATAACTAAAATACGTGCGGCTTCTAAGTCTTGCTCATAATATAGACGATCAGACAGTTCACGCTCTTCAACAGGCGTTAAAACAGGAATAGCGCTAATAGTAGCCACATAGGACTCTAAATTAGCACCTGGTGATAAAGCATTTACTGCTGCGATTGCTTTGGTCATTCATTACTCCTGAGTGTTTTTTACTAACCGTAAAAAATGGCTAGCAAACGATTCTATCATAGCAACTTAAGACAGCAAATACGCTGGAAAGTTCAGTATGATAAGTGGTTGCAGCGGCTTAAGGTTCGATTTCGCCTAGGTGTCTGCTGACAGACCACCATGCGCCAATCCAGCCTAAAAACATAGCACAACATAATATAACCATGGCGGCAGAGGCCGATAAAGGTTTGAGTCGAAAGTGTGAGCCGTAAAGCATAGCTAAATCGGCGGCCGGGCCTTTCAAGATAAGCCAGCAAATAATAAGTAGTATCCACGCAAGTAGGCCGCCTATCATGCCGTACCATAAACCGGTGTATAAGAAGGGGCGGCGCACCCAGGCATTAGTGCCACCTACTAATTTTACTACGCGAATTTCATCAACTCGCGCAGCAATAGCTAAGCGAATGGTATTACCTACAACCAATATAATCGCCAGAGCCAACAGCGACCCTAAAACTAATACTGTTCGTTCTGCCAGTGCCAAGATTGAATGCAGCCGCTCTACCCAAGCAATATCTAATTGAACTGAATCAACATGATGGTAGCTTTTTAGGGTGGTAAGCAAGTGCTGTACTTGCTCAGTTTCTAACCCTAAGGGTGGCTCAACATAGATGGTTGAAGGCAAAGGGTTGCTCGGCAAGAAGTCGAGGGCGGCTTGCAGACCACTGTGTTCTCGAAATTCGACTAAGGCAGTCTCTGCATCAATAAATTCAGTGGTTACAACGTTATCGACTTGTTTGAGGCGCTCGCTCAGAGCCTGACCTTCTTCTAGGCTAGCTTCAGGGGATAGGTAAAGAGTAATACGCCCCGAGGCCTGAAACTGGTTGCTCAGTTGTGCAGTGTTGTCGAGCGCCATCCATAATGCGCCGGGTAACGTTAAAGCGATAGCAATCACTAACCATGTTAGTACGCTAGAAAACGGGTTTTGCAGTAAGCGAATTAATGTTTCTACTGCTACTTGTTGGTGATGCGCTAACCAACTTTCAACACGCTTTTTAAGGCTAAGGTCTTGAGCAGAGGCGCCAGACTGTGGTCGTTTTACTTCAACCATGATTGCCTCCAGGAATCTGGCCTTCGTATAAATGGCCGTGGTCAAGAATAATACGTCTGCAACCCATGCGCTCAACTAGATCGATATCATGGGTGGCAATTAATATTGTGACACCGGCTTGTTGGAAGCGTGCAAAAAGCTGCATGATTTCTTCTGACAGTTCAGGATCAAGGTTACCGGTGGGTTCGTCGGCAAGAAGTAAAGGCGGCTTGTTGACGACAGCGCGGGCAATACCTACGCGTTGTTGTTCACCACCTGATAGTTCAATAGGGTTTCTTTTCTCTTTACCCAATAAACCAACAGCGTCTAAGGCAGCGCGAACTCTGCGGCCGGTATCGGCGGGGGAAAAACCGGCAATTTGTAATGGTAAAGCGACGTTGTCGTATACGCTACGATCAAATAACAGTTGGTGGTTTTGAAATACGACACCCACTTTACGTCTATGGTAAGGCACCATCGTGCTGGGCATGCGGTTAAGATTACGACCGTCCACGCTGATGCTGCCACGAGAGGGCTTTTCCATCATCATCATCAGCTTAAGCAAGGTACTTTTACCGGCGCCACTGTGGCCAGTAAGGAACGCCATTTCTCCGCGTGCTAATTCAAAACTGATATTGCTAAGCGCTGTATTGCCGCTTGCGTAATGTTTACTCACACGCTCAAAGCGAACCATAGTCATAAGCGTTACTCGCTGCCTTCTTGTTGGAATAATGCTTTGGTAAATTCTTCTGCGTTAAATGGGCGTAGGTCATCGATGCCTTCACCGATACCGATATAACGTACAGGTATGCCAAACTGCTGCGCTAAGGAGAAGATGATGCCCCCTTTCGCGGTGCCGTCTAATTTAGTCAGCGTTAGGCCAGTAACGCCTACCACTTCTTTAAATTGCTTAGTCTGATTGACGGCATTTTGTCCGGTGCCTGCATCTAACACCAACATCACTTCATGTGGCGCAGAAGGGTCGACCTTTTTAATAACACGAACAACTTTCTCAAGTTCTTGCATTAAGTTGTCTTTGTTATGTAAGCGACCGGCAGTGTCGGCAATAAGGATGTCGATATCACGTGCTTGGGCTGCTTTTACCGCATCGAATAATACCGAGGCTGAGTCTGCCCCTGTGTGTTGGGCGATTACTGGAACGTTGTTGCGCTCGCCCCAGGTTTGAAGCTGCTCGACGGCTGCAGCTCGGAAGGTATCCCCAGCAGCGAGCATCACTTTTTTGTTTTTAGCCTGGAATTGTTTAGTCAGTTTACCAATAGTAGTGGTTTTCCCCACACCATTAATGCCCACCATTAGAATGATGTACGGCTTTTGCCCAGTGTTGGTTTCAAGCGGGCGCTCAACCCCTTTAAGAATAGTTTCTAACTCTTTAATTAAAGCGTTATAGAGCGCATCGGAGTTATTGACTTCTTTACGGCTAATTTGGCCGTTAATCTTATCCATAATAGCTTGAGTGGTTTCGATACCCACATCAGCCATTAATAACTGAGTTTCTAGTTCTTCTAATAAGTCTTCATCAATTTCTTTTTTGCCTAGCAATAGACTGGCTAAGCCTTCGCTTAAACCACCACGGGTGCGGCTTAAGCCTTGTTGCATGCGTTTAAATAATCCAGGCTTACGAGCTGGAAGAATTTCTACCGTTGGTTTTTGAGGTTCTTCTTCAACGATGGGTTGTTCTTGTGTTATCTCTTCAGGCTTGGCTTCTGCTTTGTCTGCCTTGCCCTTTTTACCTTTAAAAAAATCAAACATGGAAGATTCCGTAACAATATAAAGCATATATTAGGGGCTTATCCTACCATTATTTTGAGTGAATCCCATCGACAATAGTGGATTAGTTTTCTACCATGCGTTCAATTTTAACGAAAATCTTTTTCTATGCGCAAAACACAGAATCAACAGCTACGAATAATTGGTGGGCAATGGCGTTCTAGACGACTCAACTTCCCATCGATTGAAGGCTTACGCCCCACCTTAGATCGTATCAGAGAAACTCTGTTTAACTGGTTACAGTTTGATGTAGAGGGTAAGCGAGTATTGGATGCTTTTGCCGGCAGTGGCGCGTTAGGCTTTGAAGCCTTGTCGCGTGGTGCTAAAGAAGTGGTGTTTTTAGAAAAAAGTCCTCAAGCCGCAGCGCAAATAAAAGCCAACATAGGGTTGCTAGGGGTAGAAAATGCTCAAGTGTGGGCGGGTGATAGCTTGCAATGGTTAGAGCAAAACAATAGCGAGTATGACTTGGTCTTTCTTGATCCGCCCTTTCACTGCAATTTACTGCAGCCTGCAATCGATAAACTCAAATTACCAGTCGGCGCCTTAGTTTATGTCGAGCATGAACCTAATCTTTTGCCAAAATGGCCAGACAATTGGACAGAGCGAAAAAGCAAAAGCAGTAAAGAGTTTTGCTTTCGCTTATTTGAAGTGCATTAACGATTTATGGCAGCCAATTAGGCTTGGGCATAAACTTCTTCTGTAGGGCGATAATTTCTTTTTTATATTCGTCTACTATGTAGGGGCGACTGACCACAAACACTTGATATATTCCGCCTTGAAGAAGCTCGATTGAAATATTGGTGTTGTTCCCCATTAGCAAATTGCAGTGTAAGAAAGAAAACCAAGAAGTCACAATAATCCAAATATTCAGCGCTACCGAGCTGATCTCATCTTTTGGCACGTTAACCATGCCAGCCTCAATCAGGCCTTCAATAATGAGTATGACTTGATGCAAGCACTGGCGGAAGAAGTTTCTAAAGGATTCATGCAGCGAAGGATCTGTTTGCAAAAAATGTTCAATATCTCGATGAAAGAAACGGTATTTCCATAATGCAGAAAACACTTCTTGCAGATAATGCACTTTGTCTTGCAGTTGTAGGCTTCTGTCAGTCGGGACATCGAGGATATCCATAATGATCGCTTGGTACTGATCAAAAAGCGCATGAATAATCATCTGCTTGTTGCGAAAGTGGTAATACAAATTACCCGGCGACATGTTCAGGTGGGCGGCAATATGATTGGTTGTAACGTTACGTTCACCAAGCTCATTAAACAGAGTTAGGCTAGCGCTTAGTATCTTGTCTTTTGTTCCCACGAGCGGCATCCATTTTGTAGCAGAAATTAAGAGTATGAATTGATAAATAAGCTTGATATTCTAGAGCATTAACTCTAATAATTAAAAAATACTATCACACTCTGCAGGTGTTTTCCTATGAGCGCTGTACAAGCTGATCTTCAGATGCCAGAAAAAAATCAAGAAATTGAGCGTATCCACACTTTGTTTAATCAGCAGAAAGCTGCTTACCGTGCCCAGCCTATGCCAAGCGCTCAAGAGCGCATTGCTGATTTGCGTCGTTTAAAAGAAGCCGTTTTAAAATACAAAGATGATTTAGCAGACGCTATCTACCAAGACTTTAGCTGCCGTTCAAAAGACGAAACCATGGTAGCGGAAGTGATGACTTCGGTACAAGGTATTAATTACGCAATTAAGCGTGTTAAAAAGTGGATGAAGCCTTCTAAACGACATGTCAGCATGTTGTTTGCGCCTTCGCATAACAAAGTAATGTATCAGCCTCTAGGTGTGGTCGGCATTATGGTGCCATGGAACTATCCACTGCAATTAGCCGTGTTGCCATTAATGACTGCATTGGCAGCGGGTAACCGTGCCATGATTAAAATGTCAGAATTTACCCCAGCCATGAACGCTGTACTGAAAAAATTATTAGCAGAAGCTTTCGAAGAAGACCAAGTGGCGGTTATCGAAGGGGAAGTGGAAGTTTCTACCGCATTCTCAGAAACCCCATGGGATCATTTAGTCTTTACTGGCTCTACTCAAGTGGGTCGTATTGTTATGGGTGCAGCGGCGAAAAACTTAACGCCAGTGACCTTGGAGCTTGGTGGTAAATCACCGGCTATTATTACCCCTAATGCCAATATGAAAGATGCCGTAGAGCGCATTTGCTTTGGTAAGTCATTAAACGCAGGTCAGACCTGTATTGCCCCCGACTATGTACTGCTACCAGAAGGCAAAGAAGAAGAGTTTATTAAGCTGTACCAAGAAACTTTTGCCAAAATGTACCCAACTGTACGCGATAATGACGACTACACTGCCATTATCAATGATCGTCAGCATCAGCGTCTATTAAGCTGGGTAGAGGACGCTAAACAACAAGGCGCTAAATTTACTGTGGTTAATCCTGCTAACGAAGACTTTAGCGGAACACGTAAAATGCCATTGCATATCGTGCAACAAGGCACCGCAGAAATGAAGATTCTGCAAGATGAGCTGTTTGGTCCGATTTTACCCATAGTGACCTATAAAACTTTAGCAGGTGCGCTTGATTACATTAATGATCGAGATCGTCCGCTAGCGCTTTATATCTTCACTTATGAGCGCAAAGAACAGCAATATATTTTAGAGAACACGCACTCAGGTGGTGTCACTATTAACGATACCCTAATGCATGTGGCGCAAGATGATATTCCGTTTGGTGGCGTTGGCCCATCAGGTATGGGGCACTACCACGGTAAAGAGGGCTTTATTGCACTATCGAAAGCGAAAGCAGTACACCGTAAAGGCAAGTTTAATAGTGGCCAGTTTGTTTACCCGCCTTATGGTACAGCTATTCAATCGCTAATTTATAAGTTCTTTATTCGCTAGCAAT
>Ga0209075_1003892_pt1 | contig 12183 bp, 11 predicted proteins | sample Stecom2011_FD_187523 | JGI IMG/M metagenome (GOLD analysis project Ga0209075, IMG submission 187523) | Agricultural soil microbial communities from Utah to study Nitrogen management - Steer compost 2011 (SPAdes) (version 2) | ecosystem: Environmental > Terrestrial > Soil > Agricultural land...
GACAAATTTTGAGTCAGACATTATAAAATGGACTGCACAATATGCACGGAAATCATTGGATATTTCGCAAGCATCCACTTGGTTAGGGCAGGATCGAGAAGCAGTAAAAACCTTTTTAAATGAACAAGGAATTCCAGCAGAGGACATTGTTTTTCAGGCGGTTAATATCAGTAGAGATTATGAGTATGAATACGACACAAGAGGAAATTCCTCCCGTATTTTCTCAGGATACTCATTATACCAAAGTGTAGTTATAGAGTCTAATAAGTTGGATATTGTAGAGCAAGCTGCTCGTGAAATATCCTCCTTATTGAGTCAAGGTATTGAGTTAACTTCCAATCAACCACAGTTTTACTACAGCGATTTGGAAAGTTTAAAATTAGATCTTATTAAAGAGGCTTCAGAAAACGCTTTTCAACGTGCTACCAATATTGCCTCCGAATCTAAAGCAGAAGTGAAAGGAATGCAACAAGCCGATTTAGGAATTTTTCAGATTACTGGACAATACGAAGATGAGGATTATTCCTATGGTGGTGTTTTCAATACGCACTCTCGTAATAAAACTGCACACATCACACTACGTGCTAAATATCAGCTAAAGTAAATCTAGGTTAATAAGAGAAAAGTTTATGAATGGAACAGCTTTTCAAGCCGGTGAGTTTCTTCATGATTTATCAAGTATTCGACTTTTATAATTAAACCAAAGCGAGCAGATAAGTGCCACTAAGGTAAAGCTAACGGTTCCATAATCTATCAACTGTGTGTCTATGGTCTGATTAGTTAGCTTTTTGATTAAGAAGGCGATATAACTGGAAGGCATGTCTTTTTCCCCTAATTTATGCAGAATACTATAATGCCAATCGGTTAAAAAACAATATCCCCAGCCTTTCCAAAATCCTAAAACTATCCAAGAACCTAATGTGACTATTAAGGAAATTAAGTTGAGTTTACGCCAACGAGGAAATAACCAGCCACACAGATTGAATAAGATTAATACGGTATGCAAAGCATAAAAGAAATAGTTTAGAAATTGAAAAACTAAATTATCCATGCAACGGTAGCTTAAAATTTGAATTACCTCTATATGCTGATGGGAGGCTTGAGTTCTTGTATTTGATAGATGCAATTTTGTGTGCATTCAACGCCTATCAAATATATCCAATTCGATTTCAATAAGGCCAAATCACTATTTTTGCTTTTCAAAAAATAGAGAGTTTTTTATGCTGCATTGTAGAGCAGACCTTGGTTAAATATCTTTTAGTGAAATGTAGCTAAAAAGCCTTTAGAAGTTGATGTTCATTATCTTTTTTATCGATAAGCGACTATAAATTACGAATATATTATTGAAAGCTGTATTTTTGTTGGAAGATAGTCTTGTTTTAGATAATTATAAATAACAAATAAAATAAATAATGAAAGTTTTAATGATCGGTGCTGGAAACATGGGAGCGACCTATGCGGAAGGAATGGCGAAATCTAATTTACTAAATAATCATAAACTACAAATTTATGATAAGAGTGCGGTAAAACTAGAGGAAGCCAAGGAGAAAGGTATATTCGATGTCTACGCAGATTTGAAAGAGTGTTTGCCAAAAGCAGACATTGTGTTTCTAGCTGTAAAACCCTATCATAAAGAGGAGTTGTTTGAGGAGATGATACCTATGCTAAACGATAATCAAATGTTTGTATCTCTAATGGCCGGTGTAACAGTACAAACGATTATGGAAGGTTTGAATAAGAAAAAGGTAGTTCGAGCTATGCCCAATTTACCTGCACAAATTGGCTTAGGGATGACATCCTACACCGCTTCTAAGGAGGTAACCAGATTGGAGTTGTTGGTAGTTCGTAATTTATTAGACATGACAGGGCAATCGATTCATGTGGAGTCGGATAAGTGGATAGATGCGTCCACTGGAATTTCTGGAAGTGGTCCGGCGTATGTATTTTACTTTATGAATGCTATGTTAGAAGCTGCTAAAAAGATGGGTTTCTCCAATTATGATTCCCGAGTATTGGTTACGCACACATTCCAAGGAGCAGTACAGCTTTTTAACGAGTCGGATATAACGCCAAAAACCTGGATGGACCGCGTAGCCTCGAAAGGAGGAACAACCCAAGCAGCATTGGACTCTATGGAGGAAAATAATGTAAAAGAATTGATTGAAGAAGCAGCTTATGCTGCTTTTGAAAGAGCAGTGGAGTTGGGGTTGGAGTGATTGTATGAACTTGATAATGGAACCTAAATAAAATATATATTAAGAGATTTTTTCCTAAAGAGAACCTTAGAAGGTTTAATAATAGGCCAAACAAAATACAAGGCTTATGTAGGAGTCAAAAATCTAGCATTATGTTTATAGGTAAGTAAGAGGATAACAAAAATATTTAAATTCTTTACAATCTATTGTAAAAAGCAGAAAACTACTTTAGTACTCCATAAATTATAATAACAAGCTCATGCGTTTTACAACGAAATCAATATGCTTCTTAGGATATATGTTATATTTGTGGGAACTTCAATTATAACGTATGACTTTAATAAAATCAATTTCCGGAATAAGAGGAACTATCGGAGGCTTACAAGGGGATAACTTAACGCCGATAGATGTGGTGAAATACGCCGCAGCATATGGTAAATGGATAAAAGAACAACGAAATAAAAAAGACTACCGTGTGGTGGTAGGAAGAGACGCGAGAATTTCGGGAAATATGGTGCAGGAATTGCTTATGCAAACTTTGGTAGGCATGGGAATTCACGTAATCGATTTAGGATTATCTACGACACCAACCGTAGAAATGGCTGTGACGATGGAACACGCCGATGGTGGAGTGGTTCTTACTGCAAGCCATAATCCAAAACAATGGAATGCTTTAAAATTATTAAATAAAGACGGAGAGTTCTTGAATGCAGCTGCAGGTCAAGAAATCTTAGACTTCGCAGAAGCAGAATCCGTTAGCTTTGCAGAAGTAGACGATCTTGGGAAAATCACCGTTAATGATGCGTATATCGACCTTCATATTGATGCAATTTTAGACTTACCATTGGTAAACACCAAAGCCATAAAAGAGTCTAAATTCCGTGTAGTTGTAGATGGAGTAAATTCTACTGGTGGTATTGCTGTGCCATTACTATTGAACCGTTTGGGAGTAGATACTATAAAGTTATATTGTGATCCAACAGGCGAATTCCCTCACAATCCAGAACCATTAAAAGAGCATCTAGGCGATTTGATGAAGGAAGTAACTTCCAACAGAGCAGACTTAGGTATTGTGGTAGATCCAGATGTAGATCGATTAGCATTTGTAGATGAGAATGGAGATATGTTTGGCGAGGAGTATACTTTAGTCGCAGTAGCAGATTACATCTTGAGTCACACGCCAGGAAGTACGGTAAGCAATATGTCGTCTACCAGAGCTTTGGCCGATGTAACAGAGAAACACGGACAAACCTATACCGCAAGTGCAGTAGGAGAGGTGAATGTGGTTACGGAAATGAAAAACACGAAAGCCGTTATAGGAGGAGAAGGAAACGGTGGTATTATTTATCCGGAGTTACATTATGGTCGTGATGCGTTGGTAGGAATAGCATTGTTTTTATCTCACCTTGCTGAGCAGAAGCTATCGGTTAGTGCCTTGCGCGCTAGCTATCCATCGTATTTTATGAGCAAAAAGAAAATAGACCTTCAGCCAGGCTTAGATGTAGATGGAATTTTAAAGCAGTTGGAGACAACGTATGCAAATGAAAAGCATAGTACGATAGATGGATTGAAAATTGATTTCCCAGATAATTGGGTGCACTTACGTAAATCCAATACCGAACCGATTATTAGAATCTACACCGAAGCTTCTACGCAAGAAGCGGCGGATGCTTTAGCAGATAGATTTATAGCTGAGATTAAGGCTTTAGTGTAATTACACTTGTAAAATATACAGATTGAAAAACGAATTTCACTTAAATAGTGGATGCGTTTTCTTGTTAAACAGCACTTCTGTGTTTCCAGCGTTTATGAGACCAAAGGTAATATGCTGGTGCTTTGTAAATTTGTTTTTCTATCTCGTCCAAGAACATTCTTGTTATTTCGTAATCGGGCATGTTTTTTGGCTCCATAGTCAGTGGGATAAAGCGTGCGCTGTAATAGCCACGTTTTACTTTCTCCACATGTAAGTATACCGGTATTTGTCCTAATCTCTTGGCGAGTTCTTCTGTGCCAACAAATACTGGAACACGAATGCCCATAAAGGTATCTACGTGCTTATAGTCTGAAATCTTTGGAGTTTGATCGGATAAGATTAAAGTAAGTGATTTTTGCTTGTCGCGATGCATTCGAAATAACATGGAAACAATTTGTTTGTTAGTTACTATTTCGGCACCAAATTTTCCGCGAATTTTTTTGACCAATCTATCGAAGTTGGGGTTTCGAAGTTGTTTGTATACCGCAAGTCCTTTATAAGGCATGTGTTTAGTAAGAATACCACTCCATTCCCAACTAGCATAATGCCCGCACATAAGCAATACGCTTTTATCCTGATCGTATAACTCTTGCAGAAGCTCTGGATTCTCGAACTGGAAACGACGGTTTATTTCTTTTTCAGAAATAGTTAAACTCTTCACGGTTTCTACCAATATATCGGATAGATGAACATAGAAATCTTTAGCAATTTGCTTTCGTTCTTTATCTGTCTTGTTAGGTAAGGCTAAAGCTAAATTTTCTTTTACTACCTTGCGTCGATAGCCTATAACATAGTACGACAAAAAGAAAAGTATATCCGACAATATATATAGTACGGACATGGGTAAAATTGAAATTATCCACCATAACGGATATACCAATATATAAAGAAGTCGTTGCATAGGCTTATTTCCAGCAAAACTAAGTAATTTTGCGCAATAGGTTTTTAAAAAACAACATTATAAAATGACAAACAATTTTAATATAATAATTGGTGCAATTATAGCTGCCAATGTAATTTTCTCTATGCGCGGATTTAAAGACGTAGCATTTTTTAATAAATTCAAATTTAACATAAGGCAAATTCGGTCGGGAGAGAACATTCGTTATCTCAGTTCGGGGTTTCTACACGTAGACACTACTCATTTGATTTTTAATATGCTAACCTTCTTTTTCTTTGCTCCAGTGATTGTTGCGTATATGGGGGATATAAAAATGGCTATTATTTACTTTGTGAGTTTACTTATAGGAAATATCTTTTCTTTTTTCTATCATAAAGACGAATTGCATTATAGTGCAGTAGGGGCAAGTGGTGCGGTAATGGGAATTTTATATGCGGCAATATTGCTCAATCCTGACATGACTTTACTTTTATTCTTTGTTCTTCCAATTCCTGCATGGCTTTTTGGAATTGCTTATCTAGGCTATTCGATTTATGGTATGAAAAATCAGCGGGATAATATAGGGCACGATGCGCATATTGGTGGTGCAGTGGCTGGATATGTACTTACTTTAGCATTCTTCCCTCATTTACTCCAAACTAGTTTGTGGATAGTACTTTTACTTGCTCTGCCAATTCTTATTTTATTTGTGTTAACCAGGTTAGGTAAGATTTAAAAAATACTTTACAACGTATTGTATAAAACAAAAACTCTCGAGGCATTCTTTGCTTCGAGAGTTTTTTATAATTTGATAAAAGCTATTATTAATCTAATAGTTCTCCTATAAAACTATGTAGTTGTGGACCTCTTAAGTCTTTACCAACTATTTTTCCATTGGAATCAATAACAAACGATGCAGGAATGGCACGGATCTGATATTGTTTAGCAATTGGATCGTTCCAGAACTCTAAGTTGGAAATCTGATGCCAAGTTAATTTGTCTTTTTCTATTGCTCCTAACCACTCTTTCCTATTTCTATCAAGAGAGACTCCTACTATCTCCAATCCTTTATCGTGATATGCTTCATAAAGCTTTACTAGGTTTGGATTTTCAACTCTACAAGGACCACACCATGCTGCCCAAAAATCGATAAGGGTATACTTTCCTTGCTTCATTACATCCGATAAAGCAAGCTCATCACCTTCTGGAGTTTTTGCAGAAAAATCAGGGACGATACTTCCTACGCTTAAGTTTGTTTTATTAATTTCAATAAGCTCCTTTATAGCCTTTGTTTGTTCGTGATTGGCTATAGCAGGAGTTAAGTGGCTAATCATTTTTTCTGCCTCTTCCGCGTTTATTTGCTTTGTTTGCAATAGATTTCTAACAAGCATCACGCTGAATATAGAATTGGAGTTGTTTTTAATATGGTTTTTTCCAATATCAGCTTGCAGTTTTTGGTAGCCCATCATTTCTTTCTCAAGTTCTTGGAACTCTTTGGAACTCTGACCATGTTCTTGCACCACAGCAGACGCTCTAGTGTTTAACTCTGCCATTTGCTTATTGATGTCAGAGATATCGCTAACATAGTTATAGTACCCTTCGGTGGCTGAGTTTCCAGTGATGGTAGATGCTCCAGGATCTTCTTTCTTTATAATTACATGTAAGTCTTGGCTTTCTGGAAAATACAACAGATTTGCAGGAACCTCTTCTGTTCGCATTAGGTAAATATCTCCTGCCTCGGCAGTGGCAAATGTTCCAGAAAATGTTTCGTTTTGAATCATTAATGTATCCACCGGCTGTGGTTGGTCATTAACAATTTTTAGAACATAAACAGGTACTTGGTCCTCAAAGCCTTTTGCTTCTCCATTTACTGTGTAGGTGTTTCCGCTATCGGTACAAGCGGTAAAAAGCCCCATAATTGCAATGGAGAAAGCGGTTAAAATTAAACGCATAAGTTTGTTGGATTTTAGAATTAAATAGTTAATCTAGATTACATATTGCTGGGTCGAAATATTCGCGCATCAATTACAAGTGCAAGCTAGTATTGTCAATAATTAGCGCAATTTACATCAAAAACTATAGATTGACTTTGTCTTTAAACCTTTTTTAAGAATTTGATATAACAATAAATCAGACTGCAAGACAAAAATGCTCACAGTCTGATTTTCTGATTTTTTAAATAGAATTGATATTAAACTTTTGGAAGATTCTCTCCAGTTTTCATTTTCCAGGCATCTAGCATCCAGCTTGTTTTCTCTATATCTGCAATGTATCCAGTCAATAAGTCTGCTGTACCTTCGTCATTTGCATCGGTTGCTTTATTTAACGTTGTGCGCAGTTGTTTAAGAATGGTTCGATGGTCTTTTAAAAGGACTTCTATCATCTCTATATCGGTAAGTGAAGTAGCAGCTTCCTCTAGACTTGATTTTTCTAAATATTCCGAGTAGTTGCTCACTGGTCTATAACGGAGAGTAAGAATACGCTCAGCTACTTCATCGATTTTGACTTGTGTATCGTTGTACATCTCCTCAAATTTATCGTGAAGGATGAAGAAGTCTCTTCCAGTAATATTCCAATGGAAATTTCGTAGTTTTTGATAATATAAATGGTAATCAGCCAAAAGCAAATTCAATTCTTTTACCGTTGCATTTATTTTTTCTTTATCCAAATTTAAAAAGCTCATAGTTTATTTTTTTTATTTGCATAAAGATAGGATAAAAAGTAAGAAATAGAGTGCGTCCAGTGGCTTTTAATAGGAAGTTAACGAAGAGATTTTAGAATTGTTAACATATCGCAAAAAGACTTGTTACATGGTATATACTTTTTTAAACTTATACTTTTTTCTTTATCCACTTAAAGTATTTAAAAGGTGGATATTGAAACGGAAGATCCATCCAAGTCGAAGATTTTAATATCGCTCGTTGGTTGCTAAATGCCATAAAACTATCTTTTCCGTGATAGTTACCCATCCCGCTATTTCCTACTCCTCCAAAAGGCAGATGGTGGTTGGCAATATGTAGCAGTGTATTATTGATGCATGCCCCACCAGAAGTGGTGTTTTCTAAAACACTTTCTGCTTGTTTGTTTTTTCCGAAATAATATAAAGCCAAAGGTTTCTCATTCTTGTTTATGTATTCAATAGCTTCTTGAATATCGGAGAAAGTCATAATAGGAAGAAGCGGACCAAAAATCTCTTCTTGCATAATTTTTGTATCTGTCGATTTTAATTCTATTATAGTTGGTGCAATGTATCTTTCCTCTTTATCGTATTCGCCACCATATATTACTTTCTCCTTCTCAATTAATCCTAGCAATCTATCCATAGCGTTATCATGTACGATTCTTCCGTAGTGTTTGCTTTTTTCGGGATTCTCCCCATAGATTTGTTTGATGTACTTTATCATTTGTTTAAACAAATCCTGTTTTACAGATTCGTGTACGATTAAATAATCTGGAGCGATACAGGTTTGTCCTGCATTCAGAAATTTTCCCCAAACAATACGCTTGGCGGCTATTTCCAGGTTACTGTCATTATCTACAATACAAGGGCTTTTTCCGCCTAGTTCTAAAACAATTGGAGTTAGATGCTCTGCTGCTGCTTTCATTACTACTTTACCTAGTTTCGGGCTTCCTGTGAAAAATATGAAATCAAACTTTTTGCTAAATAATAGGGTGTTGGTTTCTCTACCACCTTGCACAAGGCTAATGTAATTTGAATCAAAACACTCCGTTATCATTTCCTCTATCACTTTGGCTAAGTTGGGCGCATCTGGAGAGGGTTTGATTATAGCACAGCACCCAGCGGATATGGCACCAACTAAAGGGTTTATTAATAACTGAAATGGATAATTCCATGGAGACACTATAAGAGCAACTCCCAGAGGTTCGAAATAAATACTGCTTCTAGATGGTAATAAGTGTAATGGGGTAGTAACAGATTCAGGTTTTGCCCATTGTTTAAGATTTTTTCTATGGTAACGAATTTCATTAAGTACAATGCTTATCTCCGTTAAATAGGCCTCTTCAGCCGATTTATGTAGGTCTTTCCACAGCGCTTTCTCTATTTTCTTTTCATATTTTTGAATAACACGTTCTAATTTTCGCAATTGCTGTAGTCTAAAAGAAATAGGCTTTGTATGTTGGGCTTTGAAAAAAGCATTTTGTGCAAGAAGATGCTTGTCGATGGTGGTTTCGGAGGTTTCGTTCATGGTTTTGAAATGCGAGACTTTATACGGATTAGGAATTATAAATCTAACGAATTAAATCTACACCAATGCTTTCTTGATTTAAGATTTCGACTTCTATTCTGTTTTGAGAAAGATATGGCTAAGCAGTGAGCAGATGTTTTTTTATATTTGCACGCATTATCCTATCACCGCATGTTTTTTAAAAAGAATTCTATGGAAATTTGTCTGAATAGATAAAAACTGTTTTATAGAAATCTTTGAGAAATATAGAGTGTTAAATCATATTTAATTGTATAATGCTAAGTATCTTAAAAATCTAATAAAAACAAGTAATGCAGAAGCTAAAAATAGTAGAAGTATCATATATCACACACAATGTAAAGCGTTTTGTACTTGAAAAGCCAAAAGACTTTCCACTATACACTCCAGGGCAGTCCGTTAGTGTTTCCATTGATAAGCCAGGCTGGGAAAAAGAAATCCGTCCTTTTACTTTTACTTCTCTTAACGATTGGGATTTCTTGGAGTTTGTTATAAAGATTTATGACGATCGCAAGGGGGTTACTAATGAGATAGGTAAAATGAAAGTGGGAGATGAATTTATAATCCACAAAATTTTCGATTCCATAGAGTATAAAGGTCCTGGAATATTTATTGCGGGTGGAACAGGAATTACACCTTTTATTCCAATATTTAGAGCGCTTTATCTATCTAAAAACTTGAACAATATTGCACTGCTTTATTCAAATAAAACTAGAGACGATATTATTCTTGGGGAGGAATTGTTTAAGATGCTTGGATCGGCATTTATGAATGTATTTACTAGAGAAGGTGTAATTGGATTTAGAGAACGCAAAATAGATAGAAAATTCTTGATAGAGAATATCGGAACATTTAATCACAGATTTTACGTTTGTGGACCAGAAAGCTTTACTAAAGATATTACTGAAGCACTTGTTAGCCTTGGAGCAGAACCAAATTCTGTGATTATTTATTAGTACGTATAACACTTGCAGTATAATATAAAGCAGTGAATTAATATTTAAATAAATTATGGAAGAGTTTTTTTTCAACAACTTTGGTCTTACTCCGGAAACGGTGAATTACGTCATCCTGCCACTCTTTATATTTTTTGCCAGATTGGGCGATGTAACGATTTCTACTATTCGTATCATTTTTGTAATGAGTGGCAATCGTATAATTGCTCCGGTGCTTAGCTTTTTCGAGGCTATTATATGGTTGTTGGCAATCGGGCAGATCTTTAATAATATCGATAATGTTTGGTCTTATGTGGCCTATGCAGGAGGCTATGCAACAGGAACTTTTATTGGTATAGTTATAGAAGAGAAGTTGGCCTATGGAAGAGTAGTATTGCGATTGTTTGCGCCTAATAATGTAGACGAATTGATTGGCTACTTAGAGGAGAATGATTACCGATATTCTATGTTGGACGCTGCAGGTAGAAAAGGGAAAGTGAACATTCTGTTTATGGTCGTTAGACGTGATAACCTAAAGAAGCTTTTAGCCAGTATAGATGAATTCCATCCAAAAGCTTTTTACACCATTGAAGGGGTAAGACAAGTAAGTGAAGAAATGCATGCAAAGGGAGAAACTAAAAGAAGTCGCTTCCGTAAATTACAGATAAATCGTAAATAAGTTAGTGTGCGAAATAGGAGTTGGATAGAGTACAAACAAATCAGTGATTAACTTATGAAGATGGACGAGAGATTGCAGATTGGCGCATTGGCAGCTTGGAAAGCAGGATTGGAAATATTGGAAATATATGCTACGGATTTTGAGGTAGATTATAAGGAGGATTCTTCGCCACTAACAGAAGCAGATCAAAGAGCTGATAAAGCGATTAGAAAGGTTCTTAAATCTTACAACACACCCATTATAAGTGAAGAAACAAAACAAGTAGCTTATCCGTACCGAAAAGATTGGTCTGCTTATTGGTTGGTTGATCCGCTTGATGGCACCAAGGAGTTTATCCAGAAAAATGATGAGTTCACTGTAAACATAGCCTATGTAGAGAATGGAAGTCCGAAGTTTGGGATTCTTTATGTTCCCGTTTCTAAAAAAATGTATTTGGCAGATGTAGTAGAGAAAACAGTTTACCAGCTTTCGATTTCAGAAAATACTAAAGAAACCGATTTCAATCAGTTGCAAGACTTAGTTCAAGTATTGGAACATCCAGACAATGCAATTTTAAAGACTATAGCTGTAAGCAGATCGCATTTGGATGAAAAGACACAGGAATGTGTAAATGCATTAACCGCATCTGGAGAAGTGCAATTAAATAGAGTAGGGAGTGCATTAAAATATGCGATGTTGGTTACCGGAGAAATACAATTGTACTTTCGGTTTTCTCCTACTATGGAGTGGGATAATGCTGCGGGACATGCGATTTGTTTAGCCTCTGGTTTGGAGATGTATAGCTTGCCAGATAAAGGAATATTGGAGTATAACACTAAAGAGTTGTATAGTCCACATTTTGTAGCAGGGACAGAACAAGCAGTAAACAAACTAATCGAGATTGTGTGAAATAAATTTTGATAATTATATAGATAACAATTGTTTTATTTGATTAATTTTAATAATTCTTATGTAACCTAAGTGACGGAATAAGAGAGTATAAAAACAGATATTTGCACTAATAAATTTTAAAAAGATACAAACATGTTTTTTGAACACATTTATGATAAAAGTCTTGCCCAAGGAAGTTATTTGGTGGGTTGCCAGGTAGCAGGAGAGGCTATAGTAATTGATGCTAAACGAGATATAGATACGTATTTAAAAATAGCAGAAGAAAATAATTTAAGGATTACGCATATTACCGAAACGCACATACATGCGGATTTCTTAAGCGGTTCCAGAGAACTTGCTGCCGTTACAGGTGCAGACTTATATCTGTCGGACGAAGGAGGAGAGGATTGGCAATATAAATTTCCACATATAGGATTAAGAGAAGACGATGTAATTAAAGTAGGGAATCTTACTTTGGAAGTGATCCATACTCCTGGACATACGCCAGAAAGCATCAGTTTTTTACTAACCGATCATCCTGCATCGGATGAACCAGTAATCGTGTTTACAGGAGACTTTGTTTTTGTAGGAGATGTAGGTTGTCCAGACTTACTGGAGAAAGCTGCTGGAATCGCTAATACGAAG
>Ga0209075_1003893_pt1 | contig 12182 bp, 9 predicted proteins | sample Stecom2011_FD_187523 | JGI IMG/M metagenome (GOLD analysis project Ga0209075, IMG submission 187523) | Agricultural soil microbial communities from Utah to study Nitrogen management - Steer compost 2011 (SPAdes) (version 2) | ecosystem: Environmental > Terrestrial > Soil > Agricultural land...
TCGCTTGAGGAAGCTTTGGATTGGGTAAGAGAATCGATAGACATTTTTTCTTGTCCTTCTTCTTTTTCAGTGATTTTGTCTTTTGCTGTTTGCAAATAAACGCCCGCTTTTTTAAGGATATCCTTGTAAGTAAAAACAGGTGCATCAAATCGTAAAGCTAGCGCTATGGCATCACTTGTACGAGATTCTACTATTTCCTCGTGATTGTTTTGCTCTGTAATAATGCTGGAGTAAAAGACACCATCTACTAATTTGTGTATAATTACTTGCTTTATTTTTATCGCGTATTGGTCACAGAAGTTTTTAAACAAATCGTGGGTCAAAGGTCTAGGAGGTTTTATGTCGGACTCCAAAGCTATGGCAATAGACTGTGCTTCAAACGCTCCAATGACTATAGGCAGTTTGCGAGGCCCATTTTCTTCACTTAAAATGAGTGCATAAGCGCCGTTCTGCGTTTGACTATACGATATTCCTTTGATATTTAATTTAATTAAACTCATATAAATTGGTGAAAGCTGTTTAATCAAAGAAAAGCATTTTTTTTGATTAAACAGCTTCATTAAGAGAGTGACAAGATTTTAACTTATGCGTTCTCCGCTTTAAAAGCTTTTAATTTTTCAATCAACTCTGGTACTATTTCAAATGCATCACCAACTATTCCGTAGTCTGCTGCCTTAAAGAAAGGGGCTTCTGGGTCGTTGTTGATAACTACTTTTACTTTAGAAGCGCTAACACCAGCTAAATGCTGAATTGCTCCAGAAATTCCTACAGCGATGTAAAGGTTAGAAGCCACTGGCCTTCCTGTTTGGCCAACGTGTTCTTCGTGTGGACGCCATCCCATATCACTTACAGGTTTAGAGCAAGCAGTGGCAGCACCAAGTACTTCTGCCAAGTCTTCTATCAAGTGCCAGTTCTCTGGACCTTTAAGGCCACGGCCTCCTGCTACAACTATTTCTGCATCTGCGATGCTTACTTTGTTGGTAGCTTTTTCAACATCGGTAACCTCCACGTCTTTTACGCTATCTAAACTTACTGCAAAGCTTTCTACCTCAGCAGTACCATCTGTAATACTAATTGGATAGGAGTTTGTTGCAACGGCTACAAGCTTGATGTCGGTTTTTATTTCTGTTTCAGCGAAAGCTTTATTACTAAATACACTGTTTTTTACAGTAAAAGGCGAAGTGCTAGTTGGTAGTGCCACTACATTTGGCACATATCCTGCCTCTAGGTTTACAGCTAGTAGTGGTGCAAGGTATTTGCTATTCGTAGTAGAACTAAGGATAACTATTTTGGCTCCTTCTTTTTTGGCGGCTTGCGAAATAGCTTCTGCGTAAGCATCTGCTTTAAATCTTTTTAAAGCGTCGTTGGAAATCTCCAATACTTTATCGGCACCGTACTCGCCAAGCTGTGCTACATCATTGCCGTTTATACTTACAGCAGTAACAGTAGTACTCAGAGAGTTGGCTAGTCCTTTTGCATAAGATACAGCTTCGAATGCTGTCTTTTTAAAAATGCCTTCTTCAGACTCGGTATATACTAATACGGACATATTTACTTTATTTTATGGTGAAAGAGTAAGCTATAAAACGCTAGTTACTCTTAATATATTTATTTTGTTTAAATGGCTTTCGCTTCGTTATGCAGCATGTCGATAAGCTGGTCTACGTTGTCTGCGAGCTTTATAGATCCTTTTGGAGCCGGCTCTTCAAACTTGGTAGTCTGCGTTTCTACCGATGCATCTATTGGCTCTCTTACAGTAAGAGGCTTTTTACGAGCTTGCATAATACCACGCATGTTTGGAATGCGAAGATCGCTTTCTTCTACAATCCCTTTTTGACCTCCTACAACTAAAGGAAGTGTTGCTTTGATGGTTTCTGTACCGCCATCAATTTCGCGTGTAGCTGTTGCGGTATCGCCTTCCACTTCTAGACTTGTACAAGTGTTTACGAAATTATAATCCAGCATTTTTGCTAGCATTCCTGGTACCATACCTCCGTTGTAGTCTAGGGATTCACGGCCTCCTATAATTAGGTCGTAGTCTCCTTCTTTGGCTACAGCAGCTAATTGCTTAGCTACACTATATCCATCTACTGCTTCGGTGTTTATGCGGATTGCTTCGTCGGCACCTATTGCAAGTGCTTTGCGAAGGGTAGGTTCGGTTTCTGGACCACCAACATTTACAATGTGTATGGTTGCTCCTTGTTTTTCTTTAAACCACATGGCTCTTGTTAAACCAAACTCATCGTTAGGGTTTATTACGAATTGGACGCCCGAGCTGTCAAACTTGCTATTATTATCGGTAAAATTAATTCGCGAAGTGGTGTCGGGAACGTGACTGATACAAACTAATATTTTCATAAAAAAATCTATTTTTATACTTCGATACGAAGATACCAATATATTTTTTAAATGATATGCTTGCATAATGAAATCTTCCTTTCTAACTGAATTTAACGGACTTGAATAGGAGGTTTTCTGGTTTTTTTGATGTTATAAGCGTGTTAATAGAATAAGTTTAGGTGCTTACTTCTTTTAGTATCATTTAAAACTCGTATTTTTGCGCTTAGCTTTTAACAAATGGAATACATGCTTTTTTAGTATGTACTTGATATAGTAATAAATTATTGCATTTAGAATGAAAACAATTCAATTTAGAGAGGCTATTGCGGAGGCAATGAGCGAAGAGATGCGAAGAGATGCGTCCGTTTATTTGATGGGAGAGGAAGTAGCAGAATATAACGGAGCCTATAAAGCAAGTAAAGGAATGCTGGACGAGTTTGGTCCGGAGAGGGTTATAGATACACCTATTTCGGAATTAGGTTTTTCTGGAATTGGGGTTGGTTCTGCGATGAACGGAAACCGTCCGATCATAGAATACATGACTTTTAACTTTTCCCTTGTTGGTATCGACCAAATTATAAACAATGCTGCCAAGATGCGTCAGATGAGTGGTGGTCAGTTCAATATTCCAATTGTATTCCGTGGCCCTACTGCCTCAGCAGGACAGTTGGCTGCAACACACTCCCAGGCTTTTGAAAGTTGGTATGCCAATACCCCTGGACTTAAGGTGGTGGTGCCAAGCAACCCGAAGGATGCTAAAGGATTGTTGAAAAGTGCCATCCGCGACGACGACCCGGTTATCTTTATGGAGAGCGAGCAAATGTATGGAGATAAAGGCGAGGTGCCAAAAGGAGAATATTTAATCCCAATAGGGAAAGCCGATATAAAAAGAAAAGGAACCGATGTCACTATCGTTTCCTTTGGTAAAATAATCAAGGAAGCCTACACAGCCGCCGATGCACTGGCAAAAGATGGGATTGAGTGTGAAATCATTGACTTGCGTACCATCCGCCCGATGGATTATGATGCGATTATAGAATCGGTAAAGAAAACCAATCGATTGGTGATTTTAGAAGAGGCATGGCCATTTGGGAACGTATCTACCGAGATTACCTTCCAAGTACAGAGTCGAGCATTCGATTACCTAGATGCACCTATAATAAAAATCAATACAGCCGATACGCCTGCACCTTTCTCCGCAGCCTTGTTTAAGAACTGGTTGCCAAATAGCGAAGACGTAATAGAAGCCGTTAAAGAAGTCCTTTACAGGAAATAATTGAATTACCTAGTTAAATATAAACCTGCATTAGGCCGACTCTTATTTGTAGTGTTGTTTGCTTTTCCTAGTATTTTGTTTGCACAAACAAGAGCTGGCGGAAAAGTACAAGACAGCAAAGGAGAGCCTGTGGCGTTTGCTACCGTATATTTTAAAGACTCTTCCAAAGGCACATTAACCGATGAGAATGGAAAATTCTATTTTGATAGTGATATAAGTTATCCTACTTTGATTGTAAGTTTTATGGGATATAAAACGGTAGAATTAGAGTTAAAAAAGGGAACTAATTTAGGGTTGGAGATTGTTTTAGAAGAAGATACCGCTGCTTTGGATGCAGTAGTTTTAGTTTCGGGTAAACAATCTAAGAAAAACAATCCTGCTATAGATGTCCTCCGTAAAATATGGGAAAACAGAAGAGAAAATGGTGTAAAGAGGTTTAAGCAGTACGAATACAATAAGTATGAGAAGATAGAGTTTGATTTAAACTCAATCGATAGTGTATTGATGAATAACAAACTCTTTAGAGGGCTAGAGTTTATATTCGAAAGTGTAGACACCTCTAGTATTACGGGGAACTCGTATTTGCCAATTTTCATCAATGAATCCTACTCAAAAGTATATGGTGATAATCAATATAGGTTAGAAAAGGAAGAGTTGGAGGCTAACAAGAGTTCTGGGCTTGAGAATGATCAAGCATTGATAGCTTTTGTAAAAGACCTGTACGCTGAATACGATATATACGATAATTACATTAAACTTTTCGAAAAATCCTTTACCGGACCTCTTTCTCGTACAGGAATTCACGTCTATAATTATGCTTTAGTAGATAGTGCCTTTCGCAATAATAAATGGGCGTATAACATTGTCTATTATCCACGCCGACCTAATGAATTGACTTTTCGTGGTGATTTTTGGGTAAACGACACTACTTGGGCAATTCAGGAAATAAATATGCAAGTGTCAAGAAGCGCTAATATCAACTGGATTCGAGATATTTACATCGAACAGGAGTTCGAGGTGCTTAACGACTCTGTGTTTTTATTAAAGCGCGATCATTTTTTTAGTGATTTCGCTCTTCGCGAAAAAGAAACTGCTACTGGAATATATGGTAAACGTACCACTCTTTACGACAACTATATCTTTGATGAGCAAAAGGACAGAAATTTTTATAGAAAGGTCAAAGATCCTTATGATCCTAAGATTTATAATCGCTCCGATGAATATTGGAAAGAGAGTAGAATGGAGTCTTTAAGCAAAGATGAGGAGGGAATATACAAAATGCTAGATACCCTACATACCATACCTAAATTTACTAGAATGTACGACTTAGCCGCTACGTTGACTAGTGGGTACTACAATCGAGGTGTTTTAGATTACGGCCCTATCTATTCCGTGTTTGGATTCAATGAAGTGGAGGGCGTGCGTACAAGAGTGGGTGCAAGAACTTATTTTGGTCCAAATGATTTGTGGCGCGTAGAAGGATTTTTAGCCTATGGTTTTCGCGACCAGAAGTTTAAATATGGATTGTCTGGAAAATGGCTGTTAAACAAGAAAAGCAGGTTGCAGGTGTTTGGTGGGCATCGTAGTGATATTGAGCAAACGGGTGCACAACTTACCAGTACAAACGATGTGTTGGGGAGAAACTTAGCCTCCTCTTCCTTGCTTTCTGTAGGTTCCAACGACCGATTAACAAAACTGAAGTTGAGTACCTTGGGAATGGAAATAGAACCAGTTACTAACTTGGTTTTCCGCGTTACTGGATCTTTCCGTTCTATACAATCGGCCTCTGAGACGTTTGGTTTGGATTATTATGATGAGAATGGGAATATTTCTGGACATATTCGTCAGCCTGAAGTGGAGCTTGCCTTGCATTATACACCAGGCAAAAAGGTTAGTGGCTTTGGAGTGGAGCGTATTTCTTTGAATGATGGGAGGTACCCTACTTTTATTTTTAACTACAGCCATGGGTTTAAAGATTTTATGAACGGAGATTTCTCCTACGATAAAATTCAAGGCTTATATCACCAACCTATAAATATTGGAGGCTTTGGTAGGTTTAGTTCCATAATAGAAGCTGGAACTATCTTCGATCCTTTGCCATTGGGACTTTTAAGCCCTATACCAGGAAACCAATCGTACTTTAGTATATACAATACGTTTACGCAGTTAGATTATTATGAGTTTGTAAGTGATACGTATGTTGCATGGCATTTAGAGCATAATTTTGGAGGACGTATTCTATCTCGTATCCCATTGCTTCGAAAGCTAAACCTTAGGGAACTAGTAGGATTTCGAGCGGTCTATGGCAGCTTGTCCGACGAAAACATGGCGATGAATGCTTCTAGTGTACAATATCAAGCACCAGAGGACATCTATTGGGAGTATAGTCTGGGAATAGGGAATATTTTTAAAGTTTTCCGTATAGACTTTAACTTCCGTGGCAATTATATAAAAGATAATCCCGATGCAAGGAAGTTCGGTGTTACTGGCGCTTTCCAGTTTGTATTCTAAGGGCATAAACTTCAGTTAGCTTTTCTTTAATCGCGCTTTACTTGTCTAAAGACTCAAAAACAAAGCGATAAGTGGTATTAATTTATTACTTTTGTTCACTTTTTTGAGTGAAGCGATTTTAATTACAAAGTATTATAAAATAATTTTAGAATGAGTAAAACAGCAGATTCCATAACCACTTTTGATGCGTTTATAGAGATTCCTACAGGGAGCAGAAATAAATACGAATACGATTTTAAACTTAAGAGAATGCGATATGATCGTATGTTGTATTCGGCTATGAAATATCCAGTAGACTATGGTTTTATACCAGAGACTTATGCGCCAGATGGCGATCCTTTGGACGTGTTACTATTAGTTACTGAACCTACTTTCCCTGGTTGTATAGTGGAGGTAAAGCCAATTGGAATTATGTATATGATAGATGGTGGCGATGCAGACGACAAAGTGCTTTGTGTTCCTGTTACGGATCCAGTTGCTAATAGATTGGAAAGCCTGTCCGATGTGAACTCACACACTCTAAAGGAAATAGAGCACTTCTTTGAGGTGTATAAAGATCTAGAAAAGAAGAAGGTAACCATTAAAGGTTGGGGAGATGTAGCAGAGGCTAAGGAAGTTATAGCTAGTTGCTATAATAGTTATGCGAATGATAAAGAAATAGCTGCAAAATTCGCGCTTTAAAACGACTTATATAAAATAGAAACTTTCCGGCTTGTATACCGATTTCTATAAAAAATTAAAGGCTCTCTTTATAAAAAAGAGAGCCTTTTTCTTGGTGTATAACCAAATAAACCAAGGGGGAATGTTATAAATTACCTATCATACTACCAAAACCTATTCCTATATACGTTTCATTCTCACTTATTTGTAAAGTAGGAGATACGGTAAATCCGAAATAACGTTCGACTAAAAACTCTATTTTTGGCTGTATAATAAGACTAGCTTCTTGTTCAATATTAGTTCCATACATGTAAACACCATTGTTTTTGGAGGACTCCATATCGATTACCTCCCAGTTGGTGGGTTTATCGATAGAAGTATAGCCAATTCCAGCGGCTAAATTTACACGACTCTTTTTAGGACTGATGTAAATTGCATGACCTACCATAAATTGTAGAGTATTCATAATGTCTCGAGGAGTTGAAATACTTGATATATAATCATCTGGCAGTGCCTTGCTATTTCGCACATGGCCACTATATCCAAGCTTAAAAGAATATTTTCCGTGTAATATATAATTCAAGTCCACGCCGTACGTCATGTAGTTTCCTGCTCCAACCTCGCTAGAAATATAATATTTTGAATTTTCTTTTTCTTGTGCTATAGACGGAATCCATAATATCATGGTAAGTAATAAGAATAATACGTTCTTCATAAAGAATTAAATACGGTTTTACAATCTTAACTGTATAGTATAACGATTAATTTTTTAAAACATTGTGAAGTAAATGCTAAATATACGCGCATAATACTCTTTGCTATTTCATTTTAAATGGAATTAGATGCAAAGGTACAAGAAAAAAATCTTAAAACTGCTTAATAATCAAGGAAGGCTAAAGCATCACCTTAATGCTAGATGTCTATATTGTTGATTGTGTTTGCATTGCATTTGAGTTTCAGCTTTTCTATATAAAAAAGGCTCCCAATTTATAGAAGCCTGATAGACTGTGTGTATAGAGAGGAGTGTGTTTTACTTTTATAGATTAGCCTTCTGTTTCCAGCTGTCTTTTTGCTCTATTTTCACAAGTTTTACATAATTCCGAGATGCCTTTTTCATCCCAAGATTCTTTGGTAGTACCGTTGTTTATCTCATCTCTTCCCACTATGTGCTGGCAATCTTCAAAAATATGGTATTTGTTTCCAGCTCTAGTCCAATACACATTGTCTTGGTCGTGATTTAAGCTTTTTACAACTTCTGTTTGTGCATTGATTTCCTCAGTATATTTTTCTACAGAAGGTGGTGCGAAATCCACTCCAGAAATGCCTGCCACTAAAAGTGCAACTACAGCAATGGAACCTGCAACTCCTTTGGTTTTCTTGCTTGCATCTTTGTTCATGAAAATAAAGATAACCAATGGTAAGAATGCCAATACGCCCATTATTGCACCTAATTGATTTTGGATAAAGAATTTTACTTTATCCTTTTCAGATGCAGGGTCCAGCCTATTTGCTTTTTTCCATAAGGTAGACCCAGTAATTGCTAGCGCTAGGATGACAACGATGGCAACTATCAGCCAAACCAAAGTGTCGTCGTTAATCAGTTTTAATATGGCGAAAACCTGCCCTATCATAGCGATAAGCCATGCTAGAATGGCAAACAATCTAAACTGCTTTGCTTTTCCTTTAGCCTCTGCGCTAGCTTGAAATACTTTTTTCTCCGACATAATATGTTTTTTTGTTAAAATCGTGATAAAACTAAAATAAAGTACAAATATAATTATTTCTTGTCGAAAATGTTCTAAATGCTTTTTAAAAGTATTATGATAGAGAAGACGTTGTTTTATCCTAATTTTCTAAAAACACCTCTGTAGGATTTCTTTGGTATATTTGTTTATCGTGAAGCGAATAATATATCTGTGAAATCAAAGAGAATTTTTTTGCATGTGGATGATATTCCACAGAGTGACATAGAATAAAGGCAAAAGTTTGCTATTGGTACGATTACATCTAAAAGCAGTCATTTAGAGCTTTGCGATATTATGCAAATAATCTAAAATAGGGGGTTATTGGCTTAGTATGAATTTCCATGGCGTTAAATAAATAAGTGACGATTTTTAGCTATTGGTTTTAGTGGAATATTGTGTTTAAATCCAATTTTATTCACTTATATTTACTTAAAACACGTATGATGCGATATTATTATTTTGCTATAATTGCACTTTCTTTTTTGGGATGTAAAACCCAAAATAAACCTAGTGAAATGGAACTAGGTCAACCTACAGATGTACGTAAGGAAGTTGAAGTAGCCAATCCCGAGATAGTATTTCTTTATTTTGATATAGAGGAGAAAGGAGAGGAAAAGATTGAAATCCGTTTAACCCAGAAGCAAGTCAGCGATGGAAGAATGAAAAAAAACACTGTTAGGCAAGCATCAAAAACAGACGGGAATTTAATCGTTCATTTGCTTGATGAAAACAATCAAGTTCAAGTGGAGCAGATTGTTGAAAACCCTTTGTTTAGAACCATCGAACAGTATTCCGAAGAAGGAGAAATTACCTTAAGCCAATTAGACTTAGAAAAAACGCAGTTTTTTATCCGATTCAATAACAAGAGTACTATTAAAGCATTAAAGATTTATTCGATTCAATCTGGACGTCCAGTTGTAGTATATAACAAGCCAATACAATTATGAAAAAAACAGTATGGATATTTTTATTTTTTTGCACTAGTATCATCGGCTTTACTCAAACTTTCGATACCGTGCTTTTACTGGACAATGGGCCTTCGGATAAGCGTATCAACTTGGTGGTTTTGGGCGACGGATATGATGCTAGCGAGCAAGATGTCTTTATGGCGGATGCGACGCAGTTGATAGACTATCTTTTTACCACACCTCCTTTCTCGAATTATAGCAATTATTTCAATGTTTATGCTGTTAAAATAATATCTCCCGAGAGTGGTGTAAAGCATCCTGGAACTGCTACCGATGTTGCGGAACCAGTATTTCCCATAAGCAATCCAAACACCTATTTAGAAACCACTTTTGATTACCAAGACATTCATAGATGCATTTACACGCCGAATCTAAATAAGACCACACAGGTTCTTGCAGCCAATGTGCCTTTTTACGACGAAGCTTTTGTGATTGTAAACAGTCCTGAATATGGAGGGTGTGCAGGATTGTACTCTTACTTCTCTGCTCATTCGAGTGCTAACGAGATAATGGTGCACGAACTCGGACATTCTTTTTCTGGATTGGCCGATGAATATTGGTTCGCTCCCACAGGAGAATCGCCAAACAAAACCCAAGACAGCAATTCGCAAACCAATCGCTGGCGAAACTGGATTGGGACCGATGGAGTGGATGTGTATCCTTATGAGGAAGATGCCTCTTGGTATAGACCCCATCAAAACTGTGTTATGAGAAGTTTGGGCAATCCATTCTGTTCGGTTTGTATGGAAGCAACGATCGAGAGAGTGCATCAGCTTCAAGGACCAATAGAGTCTTTTAGTCCCCTAGCAGAAATCGTCGAAATTGGTGAGCAAAGTATCGATTTTGAGGTAGCTTTAATCCTGCCCGAACCAAATGATTTAGTGCTTTCTTGGGAGCTTAACAATGAGGTTGTTGAAGCACAACAAGCAAATATTTCTATAGTAGAATCTGATTTGGAAGAAGGAGATAATTTTCTGGTATTTCGCGTGATAGATAATACGCCGTTAGTGCGTACCGATAACCATCACGCGATACACGTTAGCACGGTAACCTGGGTTCTTAATAAAGAAACCTTAGGGGTAGAGGATATGGAGGTGTCGGAAAATAGTTTTGTGCTTTATCCAAATCCTACAGCAAATGTAGTACATGTTAAATCTAACCAATCTCTCACATCCAGTCTTACATATGAACTGGTTACAAGCACCGGGCAACTAGCTAAAAAAGGAGAAATGAATCTTAGTAACTCCAAAGTTTATGCTATCGAGCTATCCGACCTGCCTCCACAAGTATATATATTGAATGTTTATGATTCCCAATCCAACAAACTTTATACACAGAAAATTGTGAAAAAATAAAAACTCCGCAGTAGATAGAAAATAATCGAGAGATTGGAATTCCATCTTTATTTATGCAATGGAACATTTTAAAGCTCTTATTAGGGAGATCTCTAATAAGAGTTTTTTTATTTAAACGATTAAACATAAAGTAGTGCGGACTAGACAGTGTGTAATGCCCTGACTTTATCTGTTACTTATTTACACATATTTTTCTGACGCTAATTCTTAAGTCTCTGTGGATGAGGTGTTTGTCTAGTGGCATAAGCCTTGTTATATACCTGTCGAAAGTTAGGAAGCTTACTTCTTAATTAATGATAAAAGAAAGTATATAAATGAAAAAGAAACAGAAGTTAGATAATTCAGGTAGGAGTTTAAGTAGTATTCTTATACTATTCACCACTTTTTTTGTAATGATAGGCGCTACTATTTTATTTTTCTCACTAGAGGTAGACTTTGCAAATTTTAGAGCGAAACGTTTAAGTACCACTATAGGAAGTGTGTTTTTGTATATGGCAGCAGGTATCTTAGTATACAAAGCACTGTTTTTTATCTATACTTTATACTGTTACCTAAGATATAAACCAATTTCCTCCGTTTCCGATGGGGAGCTGCCTACCTGTACGGTAATTGTTCCTGCATACAACGAAGGAAAACAAGTTTACGAAACCTTAAGAAGTCTTGCAAACAGTGATTATCCGAAGAATAAAATGCAACTTATTGCTATAGACGATGGTAGTAAAGACGATACTTGGTTCTGGTTACAAGAAGCAAAGAAGTACCTTGGCGATCGAGTTACGATTTATCAGCAGCCTAAGAATATGGGAAAACGTCACGCTTTATACCGTGGGTTTAAAACAGGAAATGGAGAAGTGTTTGTAACCGTAGATAGCGACTCTATAGTAGTTGGGGATACGCTACGAAAAATGGTGAGCCCTTTTGTAAAAGACAAAAACTGTGGAGCAGTAGCTGGAAATATACGTGTGTTGAATACGGAAGATTCGTTTATTCCAAAAATGTTGGATGTAAGTTTTGCTTTGAGTTTTGAGTTTATTAGAGCTGCACAAAGCAGATTGAACTCTGTGTTGTGTACTCCAGGAGCACTTGCAGCATATAGAAGAGATGCAGTTTTTGTTTGTTTGGAGGATTGGATCAATCAGAAGTTTATGGGAAAACCTTCAGATATAGGCGAAGACAGAGCGATGACTAACATGATCTTGAAGCAAGGGCGAAACGTGCTATTTCAGCGTGATGCGTATGCGTATACCAATGTTCCTGAGTCTTACAAAGGACTTTATAAAATGTTCATCCGATGGGGTAGAAGTAACGTACGAGAAACGATTTCTAT
>Ga0209075_1003894_pt1 | contig 12180 bp, 11 predicted proteins | sample Stecom2011_FD_187523 | JGI IMG/M metagenome (GOLD analysis project Ga0209075, IMG submission 187523) | Agricultural soil microbial communities from Utah to study Nitrogen management - Steer compost 2011 (SPAdes) (version 2) | ecosystem: Environmental > Terrestrial > Soil > Agricultural land...
TATGAATTGTAACTTGAATGCCTAATCCCCAACAATTAGTCTTGATCCTAAAAAACTCCGATTTGAAAGATAATGAGATATATATGAATACAAAACGCCGAGTTTTGTGCGAAACTCGGCGTTTTTAATGTAGTACTAAGTTAAATAAAGTAGTGTCGTGTTGTACTATACAATTAATGCATTACAAAGTTAAGTCAGATTAAAAGATTAAAACAGGGGGGTACCCCCTCAATTTATACTTCAAGGGCTTTTTCTTGTTCTTTTTTGAAGACTTTAGCGTCAATAACGAAGGTTGCAAAAGGTATAAGAGATGCTAAATATGCATATAAGTTAATTTTAAGACTCCACTTTTTCTCTAAGTTTACTATAAAGACCATAATACAGTAAGCAATAAACAGCACACCATGCGCCATTCCAACGATTTTGTTTGGAAGCGGCATTTCATAAAGATATTTTAATGGCATTGTAAACGCAAATGTTAAATACGAAATTCCTTCTATTAATGCTAAAAGTCTGAGTATTCCTAAATTACTTGAAAAGTTCATTTTTTTTTGAGTAAAGTTACTCATTTTTGCTCACAGTAATCTGCAGAATTTTCAGATTAGCTCATAAACATTACTTTTCTAATTCATCAATAATGTTCTTGTTTTCGAGTGCCCAAACAATTAGTCGTTTTTTAGTGGTGTCAATATCTAACTTCTTACAGATTCTAGAGCGGTAATTCTCAACTGATTTTGGTGAGACAAACAGTAACTCCGCTATTTCTTTGGAGGAATAGTCTTTAGCAACTAAGATTAGGGTTTTTAACTCAGTCTCCGTTAACTCTTTTAATTTATTTGTTACTTCATCATAGCGTTTCAATTCTTTCTGAACCTTTGAAGACTTTCGCATTGACTTAGCAATATATGACTCGCCCCGTTTTAGACTTTCTATACACTCTGCTAATTCATCGGAGGTATTGTCTTTAACTAAATAAGCATTCGCACCGTTATCAAGTGCTTTCTTTAACATCTCTCCATCATTATACATCGTAAGTATAATGATTTTAGTAGTACTGGTTTCATTAACAGTGTGACAAACCTCCAAACCATTTTTGCCTGGCATATCAATATCTAAGAGACTAAAATCAGGAGTTTCAGTTAATATTGCTTGTTCTGCTTCTAAACCATTATCATACTCTAATATAGTTGCAGTAGGATAAGCATTTTGAAGAAGTGATTTTAAACCACTTCTAAAAATCGGATGATCATCTGCAATTAAAAAGACCATAATTTATTGTTTTGGAAACTTGATAAGTATTTTAACTCCTCTACCAACTTGGGAGTGAATAGTAAAACGTCCTCCTATCTTGCTACTTCTTTCTTTCATTGCTGAAACACCAAAACCAGCATTTAAAGGAGCTATTAATCCACTACCATTATCTCTATAAATATAAATAAAATTATTCCCTTCTGTGCTAATTGTCACTTTAATTGATTTTGCATCTGCATGTTTAATCGTATTATTAATACATTCCTGCGTAATCCTGTACAGTTGATTTTGGGTTTCTAAATTTAAATTATCGATCTCGTCAGTCAAATTATGACTGGATATCAACTGAGTATCTTTCTCTATCTTATCTAATAATGAAATAATACTTCTTTTAACACCAATTTTTTCAAGAAATGAAGGATGGAGTTCATGTGATAAGACCCTTACCTGTTGAATGAGATCACCTAATGAGGCCTCCATGTCATCAATGTTGTCGAGTTGTCCTTTGTTGTATAAATTTATTTTAGACTTAGCAACAGACAAGGACTGACCAATATCATCATGTAAATCTTTAGAAATTCTAGATCTTTCATCATCAATATTCTTTATTAATTGATGGCTAAAGAGCACCTGTTGCTGCCTTCTGATGTAGGTATAACGCAAATAGATAAAAACGGCTGTTGTTAAAACGAATATCACACCAAAAGTCACAATCATAAACATTTGAGATTGATAAAGCTCATTGTCTTTTTCTAAGATTGAAATACGTGCTCGTTCTTCTTTTAATTCAGCTTCTTTTTTCTCAGTTTCATATTTAATCTGAAGCTCATTAAATTGTTTTTGATTATTTAATAAAGCAGAACTATCCTTCAAATCGGAATAAATCATATAGTTCTCTAGTGCCTCCTCATATCTATTTGACTTTTCGTAAAGCTTTGATTTCAACTGATACGCTAGTAATAGGTCATCAAGATTAGCGCTTAATTTGGAGTAATGAATAGCAGAATCTATTAAAGTCAAGCCAATATCAAGATCTTCCTTAATTAAGTATGACTCTACCTTAACAAGAAATGGTTTTGCTAAATTCTTAGAGTCATTAAAAAATTGAAAAACAGTATATGCAGAATCAGCATGAATAATCGCTAGGTCTGGTTCATTAATTTTGCGGTAAGCGCTACTCAAATTTAAATGTGTAACTCCTTTCGAATAAGGAAATCCAATTCTTATAGCCTGTTCTAGTGAGCGTTGAAAATAAACAATAGATTCTTCAAGCATACCAAGCTTTTCATAAACTAGTCCCATATTATTCTGCAAATAGAAGTTTAGTCTTATACTTCCAATTTCCTCTGAAATATCTAATGCCTTTTCATAGTCTATGAGTGCTTTTTCATATTGTTTATTATTATACTTTATCAGTCCGAGATTACTCAATATCATTCCTTGCAAATACAAGTCTTTGACAGCAACAGCATAATCGTATGCTTGAAAATAATGATTTAAGGCTTGATTGGGCATGTTTAAGATCTCAGTAGAAATAGCAAGCCCGTTATGACAAACAGCAATATTAATTGTATCACCTCTTCGTTTTGAAATCTCAAGGTATTCGTTAAAAACTTCTTCTGCTTTTTCGGTATCAGAATTAAGATTGTAGAAGTTTTTTCTAATCATCGAGGCAATAAGCAGTGTAGAATCTCTTGCTTCTTTAGCATAAACTATACTTGTATCAAAATAAGCTAATGCTAACCTCTGCTTACCTAATATATAGTTATAACTACCAAAGCTCTGATAAACCAACCCTATTTTCGATAGATCATTATCCTTTTTAGCAATTTCAATTGCAAGCTTTCCGTTTTTATAGACCTTTAAAGAATCGGAATAGGTGCTGTTTTGTATTTCAGCAATTAATTCATCAAAAGTTGATTCATTTTGAGTAAAACTCACAAAACTAATGCTGAACGATATGATTAAGAGAGTAAAACTTGACCTCATATAAACAAATTTACTATTTATTTTTGACTGTACTTTGATAAAATAGAAATAGAAATAGGACAAAACAACTATTGAAATCACATCTAAGTTAAGATTACTAAAATCAAATCTAGTTATTTAACAAAAAATAATTGGATAATAGAATAGTTAATTACTATATTGTGACTGAACCAAATATAATTTAGTTATGGTTGAGTTGAGTAAAAACATTTTGACAAAAGTTAGTTTTGATCGTCAATTATTTCAAAAAGAACTTGAAAAATCTGTTAAATGGATTAGTAAATCTGAAGATTTACAATCTTTTAAAGAATGGTGTATGATAGAATTTGGGCACCTTTACCCTTCAGTACTAAAAAAAGTATTCTATAAAAAATAACTATTGGAGGAGCCTAGATGCTCCTCTTTTTTTTACAAAATCACATTAAAACAACCCTCCTTGAGATGAACCCTGTATTTTCCCAAGGTGTTCGTATGCTTTTGGTGTTACTTTCCTTCCTCTTTGTGTTCTCACTAAAAAGCCTTCTTGAATCAAGAAAGGTTCATAAACCTCTTCAATGGTACCCGCATTTTCACCAACAGCTGTCGCTAAAGTGGTAATACCAACAGGTCCACCATTAAACTTATCAATTAATGCAGTAAGCAAACGGTTATCCATTTCATCTAATCCGTTTTGATCAACATTTAAAGCGGTTAACGCAATATTTGTAATTTTCAAGTCAATAGTACCGTCACCTTTAATCTGTGCAAAGTCTCGCACTCTCCTAAGAAGAGCATTGGCAATACGCGGAGTCCCACGACTACGACTTGCAATTTCAAAAGCAGCATCATGTTTAATGGGTATATTTAGTAAATCAGCTGATCTATTAACAATTAAAGTGAGTGTTTTAGCATTATAATATTGTAAACGGGCATTAATACCGAAACGTGCTCTTAAAGGTGCTGTAAGCAACCCTGAACGCGTGGTAGCTCCGATCAATGTAAAAGGATTCAATGCAATCTGAACTGTTCGTGCATTTGGACCTGAATCAATCATAATATCGATAACAAAATCTTCCATTGCAGAGTATAAGTATTCTTCTATAACAGGAGTTAATCTGTGAATTTCATCAATAAAAAGCACATCACCCTCTTCGAGGTTTGTTAAAAGTCCAGCTAAATCACCAGGTTTATCTAATACTGGACCAGAAGTAACTTTAAACCCAACCCCTAGTTCGTTAGCAATAATATGAGCGAGAGTTGTTTTACCCAAACCCGGAGGCCCGTGTAAGAGAACATGGTCTAATGGTTCATTCCTTTGTTTAGTTGCTTGAACAAAGATTTGTAAATTCTCAACAATCTTCTTTTGTCCTGTGAAATCTTCTAGAGATTTTGGGCGCAGCACTCTATCAAAGTCAGAATCAATATTCTCACTCTCTGTTCTATAATCAAAATCCTCTTCTTCCACGCTATTCATTTAGTATTTCAAATATAAGAAAAGCCCAGCACACTAAATGTACTGGGCTTCATAAATATTATTGTTAAAATCTAATGTTCTTCTTCGCCTTCTTTTAAAGGAACAGTTTGAGGTATGAAATCCTCATCTGCACCAGGCTTAGAATAATCATAAGGCCAACGGTGTACTTCTGGTAATTCACCAGGCCAGTTACCGTGACCAGGAACAATAGTTGGTGTTGTCCATTCTAATGTATTAGAACGCCATGGGTTCAATGGTGCTTTAGGTCCTCTAAAAATACTATAGAAGAAGTTAAAGAAGAAGAACACTTGACCAAAGGCTCCAATAATAGCGAATACAGTAATGATAATATTAAGGTCTAAGATCATTTCACCAGCAGTAGGGTTAAATGTATCAAAGATTGAGTTGTCATAATATCTTCTTGGTGTCCCTCCTATTCCAACAAAGTGCATCGGTAAGAATACTCCATATCCACTCACAATAGTTGTCCAGAAGTGTGCATATCCCAATCGGTTATTCATCATTCTCCCATACATTTTAGGGAACCAATGATAGACACCTGCGAACATCCCAAATATTGCAGAAAGACCCATTACGACGTGGAAGTGAGCCACAACGAAATAGGTGTCGTGAACTTGAATGTCTAATGCTGAATCAGCAAGAATAATACCTGTAACACCTCCTGAAATAAATGTAGATACTAATCCAATAGCAAATAACATGGCAGGAGTAAATACGATTGAACCTCTCCATAAAGTTGTTAAGTAGTTAAATACTTTAACCGCAGAAGGAATAGCAATCAAGAGGGTGGTGAATACGAATACACTTCCTAAGAAGGGGTCCATTCCCGATACGAACATATGGTGAGCCCAAACAATAAAGGAAAGGAAACCAATAGCTAATAAAGATCCAATCATTGCTCGGTAACCGAAGATTGGTTTACGAGAGTTAGTTGATATAACCTCAGATGAAATTCCTAGGGCTGGTAAAAGAACAATATATACTTCTGGGTGACCTAAGAACCAAAAAAGGTGCTGATAAAGAATTGGAGAACCTCCAACATTATCTAACATTTCTCCCCCAACAATTATCTCGCTTAAATAGAAGGATGTACCTAATACTCTATCCATGAATAACAACAGAGCTGCTGCTAATAAAACAGGGAAAGAAAGTACACCTACTATTGCTGTAATTAAGAATGACCAAATTGTTAATGGCATTCTTGTCATGTGCATTCCTTTAGTTCTTAAATTAATAATAGTTGCGATATAGTTAAGTGAACCAATTAAAGAAGAAGCAATAAAAATAGTTAAAGATATCAACCATAATGTCATTCCTAATCCGGAACCGGATACGGCTTGAGGCAATGCAGACAATGGAGGGTAAACCGTCCATCCAGACATTGCAGGTCCAGATTCAACAAATAAAGAAACCAACATTATTACTGATGAAATGTTGAACAACCAAGCTGACATCATATTGATAAAGCCTGATGCCATATCACGAGCACCAAGTTGAAGTGGAATTAAAATATTTGAAAAAGTACCACTCAAACCACCGGTTAATACAAAGAAAACCATGATGGTTCCGTGTATAGTTACAATACCGAGGTACATATCTTGATTTAAAATTCCATCTGGTGCCCAACGGTCTCCTAAAAACATATTTAAAATGTCTGAAGATTCTCCGGGCCATGCTAATTGTATTCTAAAAAATACAGACAACATCATCCCTACTAACCCCATAAATATAGCAGTAATTAAAAATTGCTTACCTATAATTTTATGATCGTAGCTAAAGATATACTTTGATACAAAGCTCTCTTCGTGATGATCGTGTTCGTGGATTGCTTCTTGAGCTGCAGCTGCCATGTTTAAAAATATTTATTTATTGATACTATTAATTCTCTTGTACTCTACTAGTGATTGACTCATAGTATTCGAGTAACTTCTCTTCATTTCCTTTAATCCAAGGAGTTCCATCATATGTAGCTTTAGTTTTTTGCCATTCTAAGTATTCTTTTGGCTCTAAAACTTTGATTGACATTTTCATTTTATAATGAGAACCTCCACAAATTTTATTACAGAGTAAAGCATATTCAAACTCTGGATTATTCAACTTTCTTTTCATATCATCTGATGAATAGATAGGCTGAATTTTAAAGTATGTTGTTAAACCAGGAACAGTATTCATTTGTGCACGGAAATGTGGGAAATAAGCACTGTGAATAACGTCTTTTGCTCTAAAAGAGAAGTTATACTTCTGACCTTTTAAAAGAACTAAACTATCCTCGACAATAACGTCATCATTAGCTAGTTCATCTAAGGAATCCGCATATGTGATTGACATTGCTTCTAGAAGTCGTGACATTCTCTCTTTTCTACCTAACTCAACTTCTAGTTTTTTTCTATCTTTAGAAGATAAAGCAAGATTACGGTCATTGAGTTGTTTTTCTAACATTTCAACACCATTTTGACCAGGCTCACCGACTTTCATTAAAAATAGAGATCTTTCAATATTATTTTTGGTCATGATACCATATGGATTCTCCGCAGTAGTCAATTTATAGTCAAATTTACCTAACTCATTATTCATACCTGAATAACGTGCAGTCCAACCAAATTGGTAAGAAAATATTTCAATGTCTTCATATTCAGAACCAGCTTTAGAAGTTGCTTCATTCCAAGTTTTCAAACCAAAAATAATAATTACAGAAAGTACAGCCGCTGGAATAACAGTCCACACCATTTCCAACTTATTGTTATGTGCATAGTAATATGCTTTAACACCTGGTTTTCTAGAGTATTTCCATGCGAAAATAAATAAAAGACTATTGGTAAGAAAAAACACAGAGATAATGATAATCCAATTTAGATCGAATAACCAATCAATTTCTTGACCATGAGCAGAAGCAGCAGGACCAAGATCAACGTATCCGTATTTAAGCATTAACCAAATGAAAGACACATAAAGAGCAATCATGAAGATCAACATCATATTTGCGTTGAATTTATTTTCATTCTCAGGAATTTCTTCTTCCTTACGTTTTGTCGCTTTTGCTGTGAGTTCGCTAACACGCACGAGCTGTGCAATAGCAAGGACACCAAAAACGATCACTAATATTATAACTAGTTTATTACCCATCTCTCTAAAAATTAACTTGTTCTAAATTTAAAAACTTATATCTCGTGATGTAAAGATTCATCCATAAAAGGATGGTTTTTTGCAACCAGTGGAGTTTGTGATAACTTAACCAAAACTACACGAACAAATAAACCTAAGAACAATACAGCCATACCGATTTCCATTGCTCCTATACTAGCTGTAGGTCCCATTGAGCCACCCATTACCATAATCCAAACATCTAACCAGTGTCCTGCTAGGATAACTAACCCAACAAAAGTAAGAATACCTGCATGTCTTTTTGCATCTCTTGACATTAAAATTAACATTGGAAAAGCAAAGTTAATGATAAACATACCAAAATATAATAGTTTATAATGTTCAACACGCATTAAGTAATATGTAGTCTCTTCAGGTATATTGGCGTACCAAATTAACATATACTGTGAGAACCATAAGTAAGCCCATAAGAAAGAAGTCGCAAATACCCATTTTCCAATATCGTGGATATGACTTTCGTTAACTTTAGGTAAGTATCCTAATTTCTTTAAATACAATAATAATATAATAATAACCACCATTGCACTTGTCCAAGACCCAGCAAATACATACCATCCAAACAATGTTGAGAACCAGTGAATGTCAATAGACATTAACCAATCCCAAGAACTTGTAGAACTAAATACAGCAAAGAACACTAAGAATAAAGCACCACGACGGTAGTTTTTAAAGTGAATATCAACAGCATCTGCAGGATTTTCATCCATCAGTACAGAACGCTTCATGAAACCTTTCCACATGATGTAATAAATAGCTAAGTAAGATAATGTTCTTACCCAAAAGAAAGGCTGATTTAAATATGCTCCTTTCATAGAAGAAAGCTCGTCATAATGTGCACCACCTTCTTTCATTACTTCAGGATCCATCCACATATATATGTGTGCTCCATTCATAAAAGATAGTGTGATGAAAGTAATTAACAACAAGCCCATACCAACTGGTAAGAATCCTGTAATTGCCTCAATTACTCTTTTTATGTACACAAACCATCCTGCCTCTGTAGCGTATTGCAGTGCTAAAAAGAACATTGCACTAATAGCAATAGAGAAGAAGAAGAAACTATTTGACAATAGGTTTCCCATAAATTTTTGACCTAGATTTCCATCACCCATGGCCGCAATTATACCGATACCAGTAAACACGATTCCTACAACCATTAAGATTGTGGTCCATGTTTTAGCCTTATTTGAAACTTGATAATCCATTTTATCTACTAATTTTCTTAATTATAAAACTCTATTATTGTTCTGCTTCTGTAACATCAGTTGAATCAGAGACAACTGCTTCTACTACAGTACCTGCACCATAATCATCTAATCTCAATTTGTTGATATAGTGAACTACAGTCCAAATTTCTTTATTGTTCAATAAAGGAGCATGTGCTCCCATCATTCCTTTACCGTAGTAAATAGAATAGAAAACTTGACCGTCAGGAAGTGTTTTAAGGTTTGCAAAATCAGGCACACCCATATAAGCACCACTTTCAACCATTGGACCTTTTCCATCACCCTTTGGCCCATGACAATGAGCACAATTGATATTAAAAAGCTTCTTTCCTTGATCAAAAATAGCTTTTTCGTTTTCTTCAGTTAATTGGATTGGATTAATATCTTCAGCAGAAGTAAAATAATCTCCACCTGCTTCCGTACTTAAGTTCCAACCATGTTTAGCTTGTAAACCATGTGTTACAGGTGCAAAGCTATTCGCTTGACGGTGGTATGGTAAATACATTTCTAAATCATCAATCTTTCCATGGTAAGGAATTGTGTGAACAGGAGGATGTTTAGCAGATGCAGTCATCGTTAACTCATGATTAGTTCTGTCTTTAACAAAACCATAATCAACATAAGTTTCAATAGCTGGAGAACGGTACATGTCTGGCATGAATTCCAACCCTGGTGAATCTGGATCTGAAATACACGAAGTGAGTGTTCCAATTCCAAATGTTAGCACTAAAGCTCTAGTTGATATTGCCTTAATTTTCTTCTTCATGGCAAATTATTTAATATTTTTTTGATCTAATTCTACAATTCCAGTTTCCATTAACATAGCCTCAAGTTCCTTCTCAGTAAACTTGCTGTTATCACTTAATCTCAACTCCATAACAAAACGATCATCAGTTGTACGTGGGTCTGGATTTTCTGCTGGCATTCCTGGTATCGTCTTATTTGCTAAAAAATAAGTAATACACATTGCGTGTGCAGCAAACAATACAGTCATCTCAAACCCGATTGGAACAAAAGCCAACATGTTTTCTAAGAAAGAAAAACTAGGCTTACCTCCAATATTCATTGGCCAATCAGAAATCATAATATACCACATTCCAAGCAAAGCAAGAGCTAAACCAGTCAATCCATATAGGAAGGACATAATCCCTAATCTCGTTTCCTTAATCCCAATAATTGGATCTATCCCATGAACTGGAAATGGTGAGAAAACCTCTGCTACTTTAACTCCTTTAGCAACTAACTTCTTTGCGCCATCTTTAAGCACATCGTCATCGTTATACATTGCATAAAAAACTACGTTCGATCCCATGTCTTAATTATTATCGTTTTTTAATTTTTCTTCTGCTTCAGCTTTCCAAGCCTCAAGCTTTGCTATGTTACCAGCTGAACCTAAATAAGCTGTTAGTAAACTTAAGTCTGCTGTTGTATCAATTTTAGCTATTTGAGCAAATGTATAAACACCTATCTCATTTAATTTAGATTCAATTGCAGGTCCTAATCCAGCTAATTCTTTTAAATCATCCTTTTGACTTTCATCAGCAGCACCTAATCCAGCAACTAAACTAGATAATCCTGTATCACCAGAAGATTTATCAGCTTCTTTAGTTGGTTTAGAGTCAGTTGTTACCATTTTAGCATTAGCTAAGTGTTGTTCTTCAATTGAGAATGCAGGTGTTGAAGCATCTCCATCTTTATAAGACTGACCCGAAGATTTCAAAATAGATTTGATCTCATTCAATGAAAGTACTGGGAAGTATCTCGTAAATAATAAGAAGAATACAAAGAATAACCCGATCGTACCAACGAAAATTCCGATATCGATATGAGTTGGGTAGAACATACTCCATGAAGATGGAAGGTAATCTCTATGTAGAGTTGTTCCAATAATTACGAAACGTTCAAACCACATCCCAATATTTACAACAATCGCGATAAGGAATGTAAATGTTAAACTCGTTCTTAGTTTTTTGAACCACATTAACTGTGGAGAAACAACGTTACATGTCATCATTGCCCAGTAAGCCCACCAGTAAGGTCCAGTTGCTCTGTTAATAAATGCATACGCTTCATATTCAACTCCAGAATACCAAGAAACGAAAAGCTCAGTTAGATATGCAACCCCTACAATAGATCCTGTAGCCATGATTACAATATTCATATACTCAACGTGTTTAACGTGAATATAAGCTTCAAGATTATATGCTTTTCTCATTACAAGCATTAAGGTTTGTACCATTGCAAATCCAGAGAATACCGCTCCAGCTACGAAGTAAGGAGGGAAAATCGTGGTATGCCATCCAGGAATAACTGAGGTGGCGAAGTCAAATGATACAATAGAGTGAACAGAGAATACAAGTGGTGTGGCTAAACCTGCTAAAATTAATGAAACCATTTCGAAACGACTCCATTGCTTAGCACGTCCTGACCAACCAAATGATAACATAGAGTACATTTTCTTAGCTACAGGTTTCTTAGCTCTATCTCTAATTGTTGCGAAGTCAGGAATTAATCCAATATACCAGAATACTAACGAAACTGATAAATACGTTGAAATCGCAAAAACGTCCCATAATAATGGAGAGTTAAAGTTAGGCCAAAGAGAACCAAATTGGTTTGGCAAAGGCATTACCCAATATGCTACCCAAATACGTCCCATGTGAATTAACGGGAACAATCCTGCCATAAATACTGCAAAAATTGTCATTGCCTCAGCAGAACGGTTAATTGCCATTCTCCATTTCTGACGGAAAAGTAAAAGTACGGCAGAAATAAGTGTTCCTGCGTGACCAATACCTACCCACCATACGAAGTTGGTAATATCCCAAGCCCAGTTAATGGTTTTGTTCAGTCCCCAGGTTCCAATACCTGTACCGAGTAAGTACAATATACACCCAACCCCGTAGAGTCCGATAATTGCCGCAATAGCGAATAATACGTACCATGTTTTCGGTGCTTTACCTTCAATTGGTTTACAAACATCCTCAGTTACTTGATGAAAGGTCTTGTGACCTAAAACTAAGGGTTCTCTAATTGTTGCTTCCTTATGCATTACAATATATTTATTGTTTTAATACT
>Ga0209075_1003895_pt1 | contig 12177 bp, 9 predicted proteins | sample Stecom2011_FD_187523 | JGI IMG/M metagenome (GOLD analysis project Ga0209075, IMG submission 187523) | Agricultural soil microbial communities from Utah to study Nitrogen management - Steer compost 2011 (SPAdes) (version 2) | ecosystem: Environmental > Terrestrial > Soil > Agricultural land...
GCTGGCCTGGCGACGGATGGCGATGCCCTAAAACAGCTGCAGGACAGGCTGCAGAGCCTGGCCGAGGACGAAAGCCGGCTGTGCGACGCCTGGGAGCGGCAACGGGCGCTGGCCGGCCGGCTGCTGGAACTGCGCCGGCAACTCGCCGCGGCCGAGGAGGCGGAGACCCGCGCGGCCCTGGCCGCCACCCAGGCCGAACTGGACCGGCTCCAGGCAGGGCAGCCGCTGGTCAGCCACGAGGTCAGCCCGCGCCTGGTGGCCGAGGTGATCAGCCACTGGACCGGCATCCCGGTGAGCCAGCTGGCCCGGGAACACAGCACCCGCGTCGCCCGCTTCGCCGACGACCTGCGCCAGCGCATCCGTGGCCAGGAGCAGGCGGTGCAGGCGCTGGATCGCGTCATGCGCGCCAGCGCCGCCGGGCTGAGCCTGCCAGACGCGCCCACCGGGGTGTTCCTGCTGGTCGGCCCCAGCGGCGTCGGCAAGACGGAAACCGCCCTGGCGCTGGCCGACCTGCTGTACGGTGGCGAGCGCTTCCTCACCACCATCAACATGTCCGAGTTCCAGGAGCGCCACACCGTCTCGCAACTGATCGGCGCGCCGCCCGGCTACGTGGGCTACGGCGAGGGCGGGCGACTGACCGAGGCGGTGCGCCAGAAGCCCTATTCGGTGGTGCTGCTCGACGAGGTGGAGAAAGCCCATCCGGACGTGCTGAACCTCTTCTACCAGATCTTCGACAAGGGCGTGGCCAACGACGGCGAAGGCCGCGCGATCAGCTTCCGCAACTGCGTGTTCCTGCTGACCTCCAACCTGGCCAGCGAGCACATTGCCGAGCTGTGCGCCGACGGCCAACGTCCGGATGCCGACGCCCTCGAACAGGCCATCCGCCCGGCCCTGACTCGCCACTTCAAGCCGGCGCTGCTGGCACGGATGCAGGTGGTGCCCTACTACCCGCTCAGCGACGAGCTGCTGCGCGAGCTGATCGAGCTGCGCCTGGCCCGCTTCGGCGCTCGCCTCGCGGCACGCGGTGTGAGCTTCAGCCACGGCCCGGCCCTGGTGGGTCATCTGGCCACGCGCTGCAGCCAGGGCGAGCGCGGCGCCCGGCTGATCGACCAGCTGCTCGATCGTTACCTGCAGCCGCTGGTGGTCGACCGTCTGCTGGACGCCCTGGCCGACGGCCCCGCCCTGCGGCAGCTGCACGTCGACCTCAACGATGAAGGAGCCCTGTGCTGTGAGTGCCTTTGAAGCCTGGGAGCAGGCGGTTCCGCAGGACGCTTCCCTCGTGCTCAATGCCCTGACCCGCCTGGCCCGCAGCCACTGTCGGGACAGCCTGCTGCAGGCGCTGGTGGGCAGCGCCGCGGAGCTGGCCGCCTGCGAGCTCAGCCAGCTGTACCTGCTCGATGAGGGACATGCCCGGCTGACCCTGTGCGCCGAACACCTGGACGGCGCCTCGTCCTCGGGCCCGGACCGCAGCCTGCCCAGCGACTACCGCGACGCCCAGCTGCTGCAGTACTGCCTGTGCCAGAACCGCACACTGGCCCTCGTCGACCCGGATGCCGACCTGCATCCCACGAGCTTTCTGCCGGCCAGCCCACAGCCCTGGCGCAGCCTGCTCATCCAGCCACTGCTGGATGAGCGGGAGCAGGTCGCCGGCCTGCTGGTCAGCGCCAGCCGCCAACCACGGGATCTGGCACACCGGGCCGCGCCGCTGGCCGCGCTGGGCAATTTCGTCATCAGCCAGCTGCGCCTGCTGCAGCGGGCCCGGCCGGCGCAGCCCGCGGAGCCGGACGCCTGCCCCGCCCGCCCGCTGGCCGGCGGCAACCGCTACGGCCTGATCGGCGCCAGCGAGGAGATGCGCCAGGTCTACCGGCTGATCGGCAAGGTTCTGCATGTGCCCATCGCCGTGCTGATCCAGGGGGAAACCGGCACCGGCAAGGAACTGGTGGCCCGGGCCATCCACGAACATGGTTCCAGGCGCAGCAGGCCCTTCGTGGTGCAGAACTGCGCGGCCCTGCCGGAAAACCTGCTGGAAAGCGAGCTGTTCGGCTACCGCAAGGGCGCCTTCAGCGGCGCCGACCGGGATCATCCGGGACTGCTGGCCGCCGCCGACGGCGGCACCCTGTTCCTCGACGAGATCGGCGACATGCCGCTGAGCCTGCAGGCCAAGCTGCTGCGCGCGCTGCAGGAGGGCGAGGTGCGCCCGCTGGGCAGCACCCGGGCGCAGCGGGTGGACGTGCGCATCATCGCCGCCAGCCATCGCGACCTGCCCGAGGAGGTGGCCGCCGGCCGTTTCCGCGAGGACCTGTTCTACCGGCTGGCCAGCTTCCCGATCCGCCTGCCGCCGCTGCGCGAACGCGGCGGGGACCTGTTGCTGCTGGCCCGCCACTTCACCGACCAGGCCTGTGCCTTCCTGCAGCGCCCCCCCTGCCGCTGGAGCGACGACGCCCTGGCGCATCTCGGCGGGCATGCGTTCCCCGGCAACGTGCGCGAGCTCAAGGCGATGATCGAGCGGGCCGTGCTGCTGTGCGACGGCAACGAGCTGCTGCCCGAGCACCTCAACCTGGATCCCCGACGCGAACCGCTCGCCCAGACCCTGCGCGAGCGTCTCGAGCAGGTGGAGCGCACCCTGGTGCTCGACTGCCTGCGCCGCACCGGCGGCAACCAGAGCCAGGCGGCCCGGGAGCTGGGCCTGCCGCGCCGCACGCTGCTGTATCGCATGGAGCGCCTGGGCATCAGCCCGGCGCAGCGGTGACGGGAGCGCATCGGATGAAGCGAGCCTGGCGAGCCCGACCGCCTGCCCAGGGATGGCGAAGCCCGTTGCCGGCCCGCCGCCTTTCACATGCAAGGAGAGACCTCATGCCCCTACGCACGCTTTCCATCAGCTGCCTGCTGGTCGCGCTGACGCTGACCGGCTGCGCCAACCCCCGCTGGAGCGACGGCAGCTACCGCCCCCTGGGCGAACCCCAGGCAGTGCAACGCAAGTAATCCGAGGAGCAGCAAGCCAATGGAACTGGTTTTCGAAGTGATCGGGACGGGCGCAGCGCTGCCCGGTGCCCGCTTTACCGCGCGCGGCGGGGTGATCGGCCGGGCGGCGGACTGCGACTGGGTGATTCCGGACAGCAAGCGGGTCATCTCCGGCCGCCATGCCCGGGTGACCCACCGGGACGGCGCCTTCTATCTCACCGACACCAGCAGCAACGGCATTCGCCTCAAGGAGAGCGGCGCCAGCCTGATCAAGGACGTTCCGCAGAAGATCGAGCACGGCGACATCTTCTGCCTGGGCGACACCGAGATTCGCGCCCGCCTGGTGCCCGCCGCCGGGGAACCGCTCGGCGACATGACGCCTGCCAGCATCATCCCGGACGACGCCTTCCTGGAGCTCGACCCGCTGGCCGGCCTGGACGACGACGCGACCCGGGAGTCCCCGGCCACAGCGCCGCCCCAGCGCGACTACGCCGCGGTGGAGGCCGAGAACCTGCTGGTGCCCCGCCTGGTGCCCGCGCCAGCCGCCCAGGCGGCGGACCGGCCGGCGCCCGCCCGGCCGCAGCGCGATGCCTTCTGGACCCAGCTGGGCGAAGCCCTGGGCATGGAGCTGGACAGCCTGGACGAACCGGCCCGGGAAGCCGTGGCGCTGCAGGCGGCGCGCCTGCTGCGCCAGTGCGTCGGCCAGCTGCAGCAGAGCCTGCGCACCCGCAGCGAACTGAAGGCCGAACTGCGCCTGCCGCAGACCTCGGTGCAGAGCGCCGGCAGCAACCCCCTCAAGCATGCGGTCAACTGCGAGGAGGCCCTGCAGGCGCTGCTGCGCGCGCCGCGCCCGGGTCAGCTGAGCGGCGAACAGGCGATAGCCCGCGCCTACCGCGACCTGCAGGCCCATCAGGTGGCCCTGCTGGCAGCCAGCCGCTCGGCGGTACAGGCCATGTTCGAGCACTTTGCGCCGGAGCGCATCGCCGCCCGCCACGATCAGCACCGCAAGCCCTGGCTGGCCACCGCCGGCAGCCGCTGGCGCGCCTTCCGCCATCAGCACCAGGCCCTGCGCCAGGACGGCGACTGGGGCGAGCGACTGTTCGTTCGCGACTTCGCCCAGGCCTACGAGGAGCAGGTCCGCCTGATCGCCACCCTGAACACCGAGACACAAGGATGATGGTCATGTTCCGCCTCGCCCCGCTGGCCGTGCTGCTGGGCACCCTGCTGCACCTGGCCGGCTGTTCCTCGTCACTGACCAAGCTGGACCTGTTCGTCACCGCCAACAACGGGCTGAATCCCGACCTGAGCGGCCGACCCTCGCCCATCGTGGTGCGGCTGATCGAGCTGCGTCACCCGGCGGCCTTCCAGAGCACCGACTTCTTCGCCCTCTACCAGAACCCGCGCCAATCGCTGGCGCCGGATTTCGTCACCCAGGAGGAATTCGAACTGCGCCCCGGCAACTGGCATGCCCTCAAGGTGCATGTGCAGCCCGGCAGCCGCTACGTGGGTGTGCTGGCGGCCTACCGCGACCTGCAGGCAACCCGCTGGCGGGAGGTGATCCCCCTCGAGGAGGGCGCGCTGCACAGGGTGCGCCTGCATCTGGACGAGCATGGCCTGCGCCGGCTGGACATTTCCCCTGACGAGGACGACTGACATGGGCCAGCACAAGGTGATCTGGCAGGAAGGCATGCTGCTCAAGCCGCAGCACTTCCAGCAGAGCGACCGTTACCACGACCAGCAGCTGAAGGACCGTACCCGACTGCTCGGCCAGTACCCCTGGGGCTTCTTCAGCCTGGAGATCGACCGGCAGTTCCTCAACATGGGCAAGCTGGTGCTCAGCCGTGCCAGCGGCGTGCTGCCCGACGGCACCCTGTTCGACATCGGCACCGGCCAGCCGCCGCTGGTGCTCGACATCGCCCCGAACACCAGCGGCACGCCGGTGTATCTGGCCCTGCCGCTGGCCAGCGGCAACCACATCGAGAGCCGCCGTGCCGAGCAGCGGGATGTGCTGGCGCGCTTCGTCATCGAGGAGCGGGAGATCGCCGACTCGAACGCCGGGGACAGCAGCCTCGGCCAGGTGGCCTGCGGCGCGCCGGACTTCCGCCTGCAACTGGCCGAGCAGGGCGAGGCCGACGCCTTCGTGCAGCTCAAGGTGTGCCGCATCCTGGACACCACCCCCGACGGGGTGATCACCCTGGACTCGGCCTTCATCCCCAGCTACCTGCATTTCCACGCCAGCGACTACCTGCTGTCGTGCCTCAAGGAGGTCATCACCATGCTGGCGCACCGGGGTGACACCCTGGCCGAACGCATCCGCGCCACCGGCAAGGTGGGCGGCGCCGAGGTGGGGGACTTCATGATGCTGCAGCTGATCAACCGCTACGAGCCGCTGCTGCGTCACTACCTGGGCATGGATCAGGTGCATCCGGTGCAGATCTATCGGGAACTGCTGTGCCTGTTCGGCGAGCTGGCCACCTTCTCGGCCGACAGCAAGCGCCCGCGCCTGGAAGGCCGTTACCAGCACGGCGACCAGGGCGCCAGCTTCCATCATCTGCTGGATGCGCTGCGCCAGGTGCTGTCGATGGTGCTGGAGCAGCACGCCATCGAGCTGCCGCTGCAGCAGCGCCAGTACGGCATCCAGGTCACGCCGCTGCACGACGCCAGCCTGCTGGACACCGCCACCTTCGTCCTGGCGGCCAGCGCCGACTGCGACGCGGAAAGCCTGCGCAGCCGCCTGCCGGCCCACCTGAAGATCGGCCCGGTGGAGCATATCCGCCAGCTGGTCAACCTGCACCTGCCGGGCATACGCCTGCGCCCGCTGCCGGTGGCGCCGCGGCAGATCCCCTTCCATGCCGGCAAGACCTACTTTGCGCTGGAGCTGAGCCCCGACGAGCAGGAGCAGATGCGCCGCTCGGGCGGCTTCGCGCTGCATGCGTCCGGTGAGTTTGCCGGACTGGAACTGAAATTCTGGGCGATCAGGGATTGACAGAGATGGACTACACAGCCAGCGACCGGACCATCGTGCTCAGCCGCAACGGCCAGCCCCCGGCGACGGACAGCCTGTTGAGCGACACGGTGGCCACCCCCCGCTACGAGGAGCTGGAGGCACGCATGGTGTTCGCCGCCCGCGTGCGGCCGGCGGAAACCTTCAGCATCAGCCTCAACCCGCTGGTGGCGGCTGCCGCGCCGCTGCTGTCGGAGGCGGTGCGCATCCGCAACACCCCGGACGGCGAGGATCTGCCGACCCTGCAGGCCAGTCTGAGCACGGCGCTGCGGGAGTTCGAGCACCGCGCGCTGCAGGAGGGCGTGGAAAGCGCCCAGGTGATGGCTGCCCGCTACGTGCTGTGCAGCCTGCTCGACGAAGCCGTGGTGACCACCCCCTGGGGGGTGGCCGGCGAATGGTCGCAGATGAGCCTGCTGAGCAGCTTCCACAACGAAACCTTCGGCGGCGAGAAGGTGTTCCAGCTGCTGGAGCGGCTGTCGCGCAACCCGGTCAAGCACCTGCCGATGCTCGAACTGCTCTACCTGTGCCTGGCGCTGGGCTTCGAGGGCCGCTACCGGGTGCTGCCCCGCGGCATGGTCGAGCTGGAGGCGGTGCGCGACGGGCTCTACCGACAGATCCGCCAACTGCACGGGGATGTGCCGCGCGAGCTGTCGCCCCACTGGGAAGGGCTCGGCGGCGGGCCGCGACGCCTGCTGCCCAGTCTGCCGGCCTGGAAGCTGGCCCTGGCCAGCGCCGCGCTGCTGGGCGTGCTGTATGCGAGCCTCGCCTGGCTGCTGGGGACGCAGCGCGACGCGCTGCTGCAGCCCTATCTGCAGGCGGGCAGTCCGGTGATTACCACGCAGTCAGGGACCAAGTGACATGGACATCAAGCAATACGCGGCTCGCGCCGGCCGTTTCCTGGCGCGCACCTGGGTCTGGAGCCTGCTGCTGACGCTGCTCCTGTGCCTGGTGATCTGGGTCGTCGGCCCTTACCTGGCCGTGGCCGAGCACCGTTTCTGGGCATCGCCGGCCAGCCGCCTGGTCAGCATCGTCCTGGCGCTGCTGGCCTGGGGTGCGGCCCTGGCGCTGGCCCGCTGGCGGGACGGGGTGCGCCAGCGCCGCGAACGCAGCGCCGAGGAGGCCCAGGAGCAGCTGCGCCGACAGAGCCTGGTCGGCGAGGAGCAGGCCGAACTGCGCCACCGTTACCGCGAGGCCCTGCGCACCCTGCGGGGACCGGGCGGGCGCTGGCGTGACGAACTGCCCTGGTACCTGCTGATCGGCCCCCAGGGCAGCGGCAAGACCAGCCTGCTGGACTTCTCCGGGCTGGAGTTCCCGCTCAACACCGAGCAGCGCCTGACTCGCGACATGGGCGGCACCCGCTACGCGGAATGGCACTTCGCCGAGCAGGCCGTGCTGATCGACACTCCCGGGCGCTACCTGACCCAGCCCGATCCCTCCGTGGACAGCCTGGGCTGGCAGACCCTGCTGCGCCTGCTGCGGCGCCGACGCAGCCGACCGCTCAACGGCGTGCTGGTCAACCTGCCGGTGGAGACCCTGCGCGGCGGTGACGAGCTGGCCCTCGAACAGCTGGCCCGCCAGACCCGCCAGCGCCTGCAGGAGGTCCGTCAGCACCTGGGGGTCGATGTGCCGGTGTACCTGATCCTCAGCAAGACCGATGCCCTGCCGGGGTTCGCCGAGTCCTTCGATCCGCTGTCCCGGGAGGAAGCCGACCAGGTGCTGGGCATCAGCTTCCGCTCCGATCGCTGTGCGACCGACGCGGCGACCTTGCGCGAGGAATTCGAGCAACTGCTGCGCCGCCTGACCAGCCAGGTCATCCAGCGCATGCATCTGGAACGGGACACCACCCGACGCGGCCGCATCCTGGATTTCCCCCATCAGCTGGGCCGGCTGGGCGAGCCGCTGTGCCTGTTCATCGAGCTGGCCTTCGCCGGCAACCGCTACCAGCGCGCCAGTCAGTTGCGCGGACTCTATCTGACCAGCGCGCCGCAGCTGGACAGCCAGTTCGATCCGCTGACTCTGGGCATCGGCCAGCAGCTGGGTCTGGCGGGCAAGCTGCTGCCCAGCCTGCATATCGGCAAGCCGCGCTTCATTCACGACCTGTTCGCCAAGGTGATCTTCCCGGAAGCCCGGCTGGCCAGCCTGGATGCCGGCACCGCCCGCCAGTTGGCCTGGAGACGGCGCGGCCTGTACGCCGGCGCACTGGGCAGCGTGTTGCTCATGCTGGGGGTATGGCTCAACGCCTTTTCCGACAACCAGGCCCGCCTCGACCAGTTGCGTCGGATTGCCGAGCAACTGCCCCAGGCCCGCGAGCAGTTGCGGCACCGGGCGGACGTGCAGCCGCTGCTGGAGGTTCTGGATGCCAGTCACGCGGCGACGCGGGTCTTCCCCGAGCCTGACGAGGTGCCCCTCGCCAGCCGGGCAGGGCTCTACCAGCGCGGTGCGGTGGAGCCGGTGGTGGGTGCCGCGTACCGGCAGGACCTGTACGACCTCCTGCTGCCCCGGGTCCGTGGCCAACTGGAGGCTCAGCTGCGCGAGCGGGCCGATGATCGCAACAGCCTGCAGGCGAGCCTGCGCGCCTATCTGATGCTCAACCTGCCCGAGCGCCGCGAGGCGGACTTCCTGGCCGACTGGCTGGCCGCGGACTGGGCGCGCCAGTTCCCCGGCGACACCCAGGTTCAGGAGGCGCTGAACGGACATTTCCGTCGCCTGCTGGCCACCCCCTTCCCGGCCCAGCCCATCGACACGCAGCTGGTCGCCCAGGTGCGCCAGATCCTGCGCGCCGAATCCCTGGCCGAGGTGGTGTACCGCGTGCTGCGCGAGCAGGCCGGGCAGTTGCCCGAGTATCGCTTCCATCAGCACCTGGGGCCCCAGGCCACCCTGCTCAACGGCAGCGATCAGGTCATCCCCGGCTTCTATACCCGCCGCGGCTACCAACAGTACCTGCTGACCCAGGGACCGCGCCGGATCGAGGAGATCCTGCGCGACAACTGGGTGCTGGGTGAAGGCGCGGGCCTGAGCGCCCATGACCTGGGCCGCCTGGTGGCCGAGGTGGAGCAGCTGTACTTCCGCGACTACGCCTTCGCCTGGTCCCAAGCACTGGAGCAGCTGGCGCCGGAGACCCTGGGCAACGCGGCCCAGGGCGCACGCATGACGGCCGGCCTGAGCTCACCCGGTTCGCCCCTGCTGCAGTTGCTGCTGCAGATCCGCGAGCACACCCGCCTCGCGCCCTCCTCGCCGCTTGGCGATGTGGCCGACGATGCCTTGTCCACCGTCCCCGGCGCGGCCGCGCTGGCACGCGCGCCCGATGCCTTGGCTGACGGGGCGCGCCGGGCCCTGGATCGCCACTTCGCCCCGCTGCATCGGCTGCTGGACGAGGGCGGCAATCCCGGCCCGGAGCTGAACGCGGTCTTCGCCGACCTGGACGAGCTGCACAGCCTGCTCAACGGCCTGGCGCAGACCAGCCAGCCGGAGCAGACGGCCTATGAGCTGGCCCGGCAGCGCATGAGCGGGCGCAGCGATGCCCTGAGCCAGCTGCGCACCAGCGCCGCGCGCCTGCCCAAGCCGATCCGGGGCTGGCTGGAGGTGCTGGCCGATGACAGCTGGATGCTGGTACTTGCCGATGCCCGCCAGCACCTGAACCAGCGCTATCAGAGCGAGCTGTATGCCTTCTACCAGGACGCGCTGCGCCAGCGCTATCCGTTCGAGGCGCACAGCCAGAGCGAGGTGTCGCTTGCCGACTTCCGGGAATTCTTCAAGAGCAGGGGGGTGGCGGAGCGCTTCTTCGACAACTACCTCAAGCCCTTCGTGACCGGCAGCGGCAACCAGCTGAAGGTACGCCTGGTGGACGGGCGCGGCCTGCCACTATCGCCCCACTTGCTGGCGCAGATGGGCCGCGCCGAGGACATCCGCCGCAGCTTCTTCGCGGAAAACCCGGAAGAGCCCGGCCTGCAGTTCAAGCTGGAGTCCTACCTGCTGGACTCCAACATGCGGCGTGCCGAATTCCGCCTCGGCAACCAGCAGCATGAGTACCGCCACGGCCCCATCGCGCAGACCGCGTTCCGCTGGCCGGATCAGACCCTGGACGGTCGGGCCAGCGTGACCCTCGAGGAGATCGGCGGGCGGCGCATCGCCCTGGAGCGCAACAGCGGGCCCTGGTCGCTGTTCCGGCTGCTCGATCAGCTGCAGGTGGAGCATCACAGTGGCCGGGACGTGCTGCTGATCAAGGCGCACCTGGACGATCGTCGCGCCCAGTACCTGCTGCACAGCCAGCGCTCGCCCAACCCGTTCGATCCGTCGCTGCTGCGTGGCTTCCGGCTGCCGGCGGTGCTGTGATGGCCATCTGGCAGAGCGCCGCGCGCAGCGAGACCGGCAAGGTCAGGCGGCACAACGAGGATGCGCTGCTGTCCGCAGCCAGCCAGGGCCTGTGGGCCATCGCCGACGGCATGGGCGGCCACGCCAACGGTGCCCTGGCCAGCCGCTGTGTGATCGAGGGCCTGGCGGCGCTGCGCCTGAAGGGCAGTCTGCCCGAGCGCATCGCCCAGGTGCGCAACCTGCTGAAGGAGCTGAACCGGCGCCTGGGGCAGGACCTGACCCTGGCCGCCGATCAGCCGGATCCGGTCATGGGCAGCACCGTCGTGGTCCTGCTCATCCAGGGCAATCGGGCCGCCTGCCTATGGGCCGGCGACAGCCGCTGCTACCTGTGGCGTGACCGTCAGCTGTTCCAGCTGACCCGGGACCATTCCCTGGCCCAGCAGCTGGTCGACACCCGCCAGCTCAGTTCCGGCCAGGCCGCCCTGCATCCCGCCTCCCATGCCCTGACCCGGGCGGTAGGAGCAGCCGCCGAGCTGGAACTGGATGTCGTGGAGTTCGAGGTCCTGCGTGATGACCGCTTCCTGTTGTGCAGCGACGGCATCCACCAGGCCTCGCCGCCCGCCGTGCTGGGCGTGGCGCTGGAGGCCGCAACACCCGCACGTGCGGTGGACCTCCTGGTGGATTTCGTCATGCAGGGACCGGCACGCGACAACCTGAGCGCCCTGGTGATCCGTCAGGCAGACGCGGGAGGTGGCCCATGAGCCAGCTGACCGACGCGGACCAGACCTACTTCGCCTTCGCCCCGGCGACACAGCCGCAACAGCAGCGGCGCAAGATCTGCCTGGCGCCGGTGCCGGATCTGCTGTGCAAGCGCTACCGGATAGAGCGCCTGCTGGGCGTCGGCGGCATGGGCGCGGTGTTCCGCGCCCGCGACCTGCTACGCGAGCAGTTGGGCGATCCATCTCCCTGGGTCGCCATCAAGACCCTGAGCAATGAATGCGCGGAATACCCGGACGCGCCCACGCTGCTGCACAGCGAGTTCGTGCGCACGCTGCGCCTGCGCCATCCCGGCGTGATTCGGGCCCTGCACTTCGATATCGACCCGGGCAGCGAGCATCCTTTCATCGTCATGGAGCTGCTCAACGGCCTGACCCTGGACCAGCTGCTGTTGCGCCAGAGCGGCGAGATTCCCTGGCGCGAGGTGCGAGCCATCGGCTGCGATCTCGTGGCGGCCGTCGCCTACTGTCATCTGCAGGGCACCGTGCACGGGGACATCAAGCCCAGCAACATTCTCGTGGGCAACCAGGGGCTACGCCTGTTCGACTTCGGCTTGGGACGCAGCCTGGGGGACGCTCTGCCCAGACTGGACCCGGAGCGCTTCCAGGCCTGGACGCCCCGCTACGCCGCCCCGGAGATTCTCGACGGCGAACCCGTCAGCTGCGCATCGGATGTCTATTCCCTCGGCCGGGTGCTGCTGGAGCTCAGTGGCGCAGGCACCGACCAAACCAGGCGTCGTCACCCCTTGCCCGGGGAGCTCTGGCAATTGCTGAACAGAGCCATTGCCAGTCAGCCGGATCAGCGCTGCACGGCCAGCCAGCTGCTGGCTGCCTGGAAAACCGTCCCTGAGCGCGCTCCGTTGAAGCTGCGGCTGCCAGGCCTGCGGCGCCGCCGCTGAGCCTTTTTCGGGGCAGAAAAGACAGAACCCCAACCCGCCTTAGCGGATTGGGGTTCTGGTTTTGGGTGCTTGACGATGCCCTACTCTCACATGGGGAAGCCCCACACTACCATCGGCGAGGAGTCGTTTCACTGCTGAGTTCGGGATGGGATCAGGTGGTTCCAACTCTCTATGGTCGTCAAGCAATTCGGTTGGGGCATCGCGGTCTAGGCGCTACCCCGAAACG
>Ga0209075_1003896_pt1 | contig 12176 bp, 14 predicted proteins | sample Stecom2011_FD_187523 | JGI IMG/M metagenome (GOLD analysis project Ga0209075, IMG submission 187523) | Agricultural soil microbial communities from Utah to study Nitrogen management - Steer compost 2011 (SPAdes) (version 2) | ecosystem: Environmental > Terrestrial > Soil > Agricultural land...
ACTAAACCGATGATTAATATACGTGGATTCATTCTGCAAAGTACGAAGTATTTTTTGGAAGTGGCAACTCGATTTTTATTTGTAAGTTTGCTAAAAAGTACTTTTCTATGTTAGGACTGAAATTATTGACCGATCCGCGTTGGGCGAATATCGCTGAAGGTAATTTGGAAGAAATTTTAACCGATCACGCTTGGTGCGAACAAAAAGCAGCAACCAATGCCATTACCATTATCACTTACAATTCGGAACACGAAGATTTGGTTACATCGATGACCGAAATTGCTATTGAAGAAATGGAACACTTCAAAATGGTACACGATATTATTAAAGAGCGTGGGTACACTTTGGGACGTGAACGCAAAGACGATTACGTAAACCAATTGTATAAATTTATGAAAAAAGACGGTAGTCGAAACGACGCTTTTATTGATCGCTTATTGTTTGCAGCAATGATTGAAGCTAGAAGTTGTGAGCGTTTTCGCGTACTTTCCGAAAATATTAAAGACGAAGAATTGGCCAAGTTTTACCGAGAACTAATGATTTCTGAAGCCGGACATTACACTGCTTTTCTCAAATTTGCCAAAAAATATACCGAACGCGTAGATGTGGACAAACGCTGGAAAGAATGGTTAGATTTTGAAGGCGAACTCATTCAGAATTACGGTAAAAAAGAAACCGTACACGGTTAAAAGACCCACTATGCAAAACAACAGAATAAACAAAACGCTTCTTTTTATAACTTCCCCTGTTCTCTATTTTTTAGACTGGTTGATGCATAGAAAAAAGCATAAAAAGTAAAAACCGCAACTTTAAAAGTTGCGGTTTTGGTTAAAGAATATTATTCGTAAAACACAGAGTCTATTAAAGTCCATTGTTCATCAAAAAAGCACCAAACATCATACTTTCTCCACGAAGAATGAGAAGAAACACTTTTCCCTACTTCAGCTATGGAGCCGTTTGCATGATACAACACATTGAGACAATAAGGATAGTAATATTTCTCCATCCGGTACAAACTGTCGTTGTAATAATACCGCCATTTTCCTTTTTCGTTTCCAAAGCGGTCGTACCTTCCCACAACCCGGTCAATATTCTGCTGATCTTTCGAGATGTATTTCCATTTACCTACGGGAACTCCATTTTTGGTTTGATTGATTTTGCAGGAAACACAAAGCAGTATTAAAACAAGAACTCCTGACTTCATTTATTACTATTGATTAACTCTGATTTTTATAGGTAATGTAAACGTGGAACGTACCGTTTCCCCATCATTTTGTGCAGGATTCCAGTTTGGCATTGATTCTAAAACCCGGATAGCTTCGTCTGCTAATAATGGGTTTACATTATTGCCAACTGAATAGATTCTGGACAAACTGCCGTCTTTTTCAACAATGAATCGTAACCTTGTAGAAACCATTGTGTCATTAAAAACAATTGACTCAGTATTAAAAGCACGTGCGAAATTCTGATAAAAAATTTGTAGCCCTTCTTTCGGCATTGCTTTTTGTTGTACTAATTTAAAAACCTTTTCTTCTTTGTTGGATTCAATATTTTCTATTGATTGTTCTACATCATCATTGTTACACGCAACAAACGTTGTAGTTGCTATGATTCCAAGGACTACAAATACTTTGGTTATCATTTTAATTGTTGGATTGGTTTGATTTTTCATCATCTTAAATCGTTTTTTAGTGAGTTTAAAATTAAAAGTCGATGCTAACGAACTATTGGAATTTTCTAAATAATCTATAAGTTTGCATTGATACGCTTTTACATCGTTGGTTTGCTTCAAAACAGTTTCATCTGCCAAATATTCGTGATTCATTTTGATATGGCGTTCATACAAATAAACCATCGGATGAAACCAGAAAACGATCTTACAAAGTTCGATTAACAAAACATCAACGGAATGTCTTTGAAGGACATGCGTTTTTTCGTGAATCCAAATACTTTCGTTTTTACTGATTGTTTCAAACAGGTTCCTGTCGATAAAAACCGTTTTCCAAAATGAAAATACCTGATGAGGTTTTGAAACTTTGCAAACAATTAATTCGTCATAAACTTCTTTTTCGGATTGCTGATACAATCGTTTTATTTTTGCCAATTCCTTTACAAAACGAAACAGGAAAATTATAGTTCCTATTCCAAAGAAAACTTTTGTCCACAAAAACCAGTTAAATGATTTGGGAATATTTTCCTTGTTTACATCAATAATCAATTCACTTAAAGGGACTGTCTGTATTAAAGAAATATTTTGAAAAGATGTTGTGACTCCAAAGAATTGATTTAAAGGAATTAACGGAACAATCAGGCTTCCAATAAAAGTCGCCAGCAAATACAATCGGTTAAACCGAAACATTGATTTATTACTTAGTAAAAAGTGATAAATCAAACTAAAAACAGTCCACAAAACGGTAACTTGTACTAAATAAAAAACCATATCATTTCTGTTTTAATTCATCGTCTATCAAATCGCGGAGTTTTTGTAATTCTTCTTTGGTGAGCGACGCATCTTTTGCAAAAAATGAAGCAAATTGACTTGTAGAATTATCAAAAAACTGATGAATCATATTTTTCATTTGTTTAGAAAAATATTTTTCCTTCTTTACAATAGCATAATACACCCGTGTATTTCCTATTTCATCGTAAGCAACAAAACCTTTATCAATTAACTTTTTAATGGTTGTTGCCACGGTTGTCTTTGCGGGTTTGGGTTCGTTGTAACTGTCAATTAAGTCCTTTAACAACACTTTTTTCGATTTCCAAACGTACTGCATTAATTGTTCTTCTGCTGCTGTGAGTTTCATATTCTATCTTTTTAGAATTCGTTCTACAAACATAGAACATTGTTTTAAATAAAAAAACAGAACTACTATTTTTATTTTATTCGTCCAAAATTAATTTAAATTAAAGGTAAACCGTAGTGAATTCAAATTCCGACGTTAGAGTATGAAGCTCAGCTCCCCCCTTTCTATATTGTCATTCTCGTCTTTAACACATCCAATTGTCATAGCTAGTAACATCCATAAAAACAAAACCCTTTTTTTACTAACTTTTATTTCGTGACTTTTCATTATCTTCTTCAAAAAGCACCTGGGCACCACCCAATTATGTCATAAAAAAACATATTTAATGGATTCATCAAACAAATGCGACACTTTTTATGAAACGTTAAAAAAACAAAAAAAGATGGCAAAAGAACAATTTGTAACCAATTGAAAAAAGTCAAGGTAAGTCCTTTAATATAAATTAGTTTTATACTCATATAAAATAATTAAGTGTCGCTATTTTCATGGTCAAAAGCACATAATTTATAAAAGTAGAGCCTATGCCTTTGATTGCTCCGCTTTTCTGTATTGAATTAAAAAAGTGGTTCCTTTTCCTATTTCAGATTTTAAAACTCTGATACTTCCTTTGTGATATTTTTCTACGATGCGCTGTGTCAACGACAATCCCAATCCCCATCCTCTCTTTTTGGTTGAAAAACCCGGCTCAAAAATCTTTCGAAATTGATTTTTAGGAATTCCTTTTCCAGTATCGATTACTAAGATCTGTAACAGATGCTCTAAGTTTTTTATTTCGACACGTATTTTGCCTTTGCCCTTAATAGCATCAATGGCATTTTTCAGTAAATTTTCAATAGTCCAGCTATGGAGCGTTGGATTGATGAGTAAATTCACATCGGTAACATTGCTTTTAAATTCAAACTCAATTTGCTTCGAACTTCTTGATTTTAAATATTCAAACGACTTTTTGGTTTCATCCACCACGTTCAAAACTTCTAAATTAGGTGCGGAGCCTATTTTGGAAAAGCGTTCTGCAATGGTCTGTAATCGATCAACATCCTTTTGAACCTCTTCCACAATGTTCACATCGACATTCTCTAATTTCATCAATTCAATCCATCCCAATAAAGAGGAAAGCGGGGTTCCAATCTGATGGGCCGTTTCCTTTGCCATTCCAGCCCAGAGTTTGTTTTCCGAAGAAATTCTACTGGTTCGAAAATAACTGTACACCAACATTCCAAACAAACTCAATATAGCCACCAAAGCCATCGGATAATACTTCAACTTAGTGACCAATGATGAATTGCCATAATAAACATACTGAACCTCATCGGGATGTAATATTTCAATCGGAAGGTTCTGCGTTTTTAAGTCGTTTAAAATTTTTTGTTGAAGCTTTAAGTCTGCTTCTGCTTCAGATGGCAAATTAAAATGACTGATAATACTATCGTTTTCAGTGGTTAATATACCAGGAATGGTAGTATTTTTAATCAAAATATCTGAAGGAAAGTCGATATTGGCATCCAATTCTGACTCATTAATAATTTTATTAGCCTCAGCCCAAATTTCCATTTTGATTCGCTCCTCTTCTTTAAATGTTTGAAATAATAAATAGGTATTCCACAGAATTAACCCTAAAATTAAAAAAGAGAAAAAACCGAGAAACCATCGGGTATAAATGCTTTTTCTAACAATCGACATAACTTAAATCTTCTATTAACATCACAATATACAGCTAAAAAACGAAAAAAGTTCTAATAAATTTTATTTTACAATCCTTTTTTTGATTCTATTTTTTTGTAAGTTAGCAAAAATCAAAAATACATATGATAAGTATCGATCCTAAAGAGCTAACGCCTGTACAGACACAGGCTTATTTACAAGGTGCGGTTGGTCCTCGCCCGATTGCTTTCGCTAGCACAGTGGACACTGACGGCAATCCCAATCTTTCACCCTTTAGTTTTTTTAATTTATTCAGCTCCAATCCGCCCATTCTTGTGTTTTCGCCTGCAAGACGTGTGAGAAACAATACGGTAAAACATACGTTATTAAATTGTGAAGCGTCCAAAGAAGTGGTCATCAATATTGCAAATTACGAAATGGTGCAACAACTTTCTTTGTCTTCAACAGAATATGGCGATGGCGTGGATGAATTTATCAAATCTGGTTTTACCAAATTGCATTCTGATGTTGTAAAACCGTTTCGTGTAGCCGAAAGTCCGGTACAATTAGAATGTAAAGTCAATGATATTATTTCTTTGGGAGATCAAGGCGGTGCCGGAAACCTTATTATTTGTGAGGTAGTAAAAATCCACATTTCAAAGGAGGTTTTAGACGAAAAAGGTACAATAGATCAACACAAAATCGACTTGATTGCACGAATGGGCGGTAATTGGTACACACGCGCAACTCCCGGTATGTTTGAAGTTGAAAAACCGTTGACAACTTTAGGAATTGGTGTAGATGCTATTCCTGAAAAAGCAAAAAAAAGTGGTGTATTTGCAGGAAACGATTTAGGAATTTTGGGGAATGTAGAACACTTACCTGAACAAACAGAAATTAATGCTTTTTTGGAAGATAACCCCGAAATCAAAGGCTGGAAAGAACAAAACAATAGTGAATTAATTTATAAAAAAGCTAAAGATTTTCTTCATCAAAACGATGTTTCATCGGCTTGGAAAGCAATTTTAGCAACAAAAAAAAGCTGTTCTTAAGAACAGCTTTTTTATTTACCTGGATCTAACGTATGCTCAGTTGTTACTACCGTAATAGTTAAACTACAATCAGAATTACCTTCTGGGTTATTTTTACATTTACAAAAAAAAGTATCTTGACCTGTACTTGGATTAAATGTCCCACCTACGCGGCAACATCCTGCACCATTGCACTTATAGGTTATATAATCAACCTCATCTATAGTAGTATTCAAAGACACAGTTTTTCTCTTTGTTATAACATCACCTGAATTTTCATATCCAATAGTTATATTTCCCACAGCAAAAGCGATAGTATTGATAAGCGATTCAAACTCATAAGTAACATAAGCCGCAGTTCCTTCACTTGTGCCTGATTCTATAAAATCAATGTCTATTATTTCATAAGCATCATAATCACTATCAAATAATATTTTTTTCAAATGTTACATTTTCAGAGTCATTAGTATTATCTGAATTAACAGTTGAATCGGCATTACTACAAGCTCCCAAAAGGATACCTAAAGTAAAAAGTGCTAAAAATTTTCGCATAATATTTTACTTTAAAAATTAGTTTCTCAAGTATAGGTAAAAAAATTAAATGTTTACCAATAAATAAATTTTATTTATTGTATGTTTGTAACAAGTGTTGAATATATCTTTTAGACATTATATAATTATGGAAATTTTAGGAAGAATCAAACTAATCGGACAAGTACAAGATGTAAGTCAGACGTTTAGAAAAAGAGAATTGGTGGTAACAACAGAAGAGCAATATCCACAACACCTCCTGATTGAATTTACACAAGACAAATGCGAACTTTTGAACCAGTTTCAAGTTGGTGAATATGTGCGTGTGGGAATTAACCTACGTGGTAGAGAATGGGTAAATCCTCAGGGAGAAACCCGTTATTTCAACTCAATTCAGGGCTGGCGTATTGATCGTCCGCAACCTCAACAAGGTTATGGAGCTCCACAACAAGGTTACGGAATGCCGCAACAAGGTTATGGAACACCTCCACCACCACAAGGTTTTAATCAGCAACAAGGTTACGGGCAACCGAATCCTTTTGATAATCAGCAAGGAAGTGGAGTGGCTAATAACGGTGGCTTCCCTCCTGCTCCAAATTTTGATCAAAACAACGATGATTTAGAAGAAGACCTTCCGTTCTAAAAATCTAAAAATATTTTTATAATTTTGAATCCTGATGACAAAACATCAGGATTTTTTTATGTACAAACTTTCCAATCAACTTTATTTTCCTCCGGTAGAAACGGCTCACTCCTCTGGCATTGTGGCTTTTGGCGGCGATTTATCCACAGAACGTTTGCTTCTGGCATACCAAAGCGGCATTTTCCCTTGGTTTGAAGACGGCGAAGAAATCACTTGGTTTGCTCCTGAATATCGTATGGTCTTATTTTTAAATGAATTAAAAATCAGTAAATCGATGCGGAATGTTTTGAACAGAAACATCTTTAACGTTACATTCAACACGGCTTTTGAAGAAGTTATCGCTCATTGTCAAAATGTAAAACGCAAAGATCAAGCAGGCACCTGGATTACCGATGAAATGATGAACGCTTATATAAAACTTCATCAACTGGGGTTTGCAAAGTCGGTAGAAGTCTGGCATCAAGATGAATTGGTCGGTGGTTTGTACGGAATTGATTTAGGACATATATTCTGTGGTGAAAGTATGTTTTCCAAAATGCCTAATGCTTCGAAAGCAGGCTTTATTTATTTGGTACAAAAACTAAAAAAGGAAAACTATCAGCTCTTAGATGCTCAGGTTTATAATGAACATTTGGAATCGTTGGGTTGCCAAGAGATTCCAAGAGCATTGTTTATGCAAATTCTAAAAAAAGAAGTACAAATAATTTATAAAGACGCGTTTTTAGGGGAATAACAACCACACGAAGTAAGGTGATCATTGACCATCCCAGTCGCCTGCATATGTGCATACATCACCGTAGAACCCAAAAACTTAAATCCTCTTTTTTTCAAATCTTTTGACAAAGCGTCCGAAATTTCGGTTGTTGCCGGCACTTCTTTAATGCTTTCAAACGCATTGACAATCGGTTGATGACCGACAAAACTCCAGATGTATTTTGAAAATGTTCCAAATTCTTGTTGAATTTCCATAAACCGCTGCGCGTTATTTACAGTTGCCAAAACCTTTAATCGGTTTCTCACAATACCTGAATCCTGCAACAATTCTTCCACCTTTTCATCAGAATAAAGAGCAATTTTCTTGTAATCAAAATCGTCAAAAGCTTTGCGGAAATTTTCCCGTTTTCTTAAAATCGTAATCCAGCTCAATCCCGCTTGAAACGATTCCAAAACCAGAAATTCAAAAATAGTTGCATCGTCATAAACGGGTTTTCCCCATTCTTCGTCGTGGTATTTGATGTACAATTCATCATTGTTTACCCAATCACATCTTTTCATTGTCCCAAATTTATTTAAATATGGTCCGAAGGTATTTTATAATGCGGATCTTCGTAAATATTTACCTGAATAACAGCCGAAGCTTTCTCCAATAACCTGCGACAGTCGTCACTCAAATGAGTTAAAATCACTTTTTTGTTTCGGTCGGCATATTTTTTAGTCAACCCATCCACTGCTTCAATCCCGCTCATATCAGCAATCCTACTTTCTTTAAAGGAAATAACAATAGTTTCTGGGTCATTTACAAAATCAAACTTTTCATTAAAATTCGTTATCGAACCAAAAAACAAAGGCCCGTAAATCTCATAATGTTTCACGCCGTTTTCATCAACATATTTCCGGGCACGAATGCGTTTGGCACTTTCCCAGGCAAAAACCAAGGCGGAAATAATGATTCCAATCAAAACGGCTACTGCCAAATTACGAAAAACAATTGTGATTCCGGCAACCAAAAGCGCTACAAATATATCACTTTTGGGCATTTTGGTCATTTTACGAAAAAAACCCCAACTAAACGTAGTAATAGCAACCACCATCATTACTCCTACCAAAGCCGCCATTGGAATTTGCTCAATAACCGGAGCGGCGACTAAAATAATAAACAAAATAGCCAAAGCACTTACAACTGCCGAAATGCGTTGCCTTGCTCCTGCATTCAAATTGACAAAAGTTTGGGCAATCATTGCACAACCGCCCATTCCGGTAAACAATCCGTTGGTAATATTTGCCACACCTTGCGCCACCGACTCTCTGTTTGCATTTCCACGGGTTTGCGTTACCTCATCCACCAAAGTTAAAGTAAGCAGACTTTCGAGCAAACCTACACCTGCCATAAGCATTGCATAAGGTAAAATAATCTTAAAAGTTTCAAATGTCAATGGTATTTGAGGAATATGAAATGGAGGTAAAGTTCCGCTTACCGAAGCAATATCCTGCACTATTTTTGTATCAATGTTAAAACCGTGAACAACAGCAAACACCAATACAATAGCAATCAATGTTGCGGGTAAAGTTTTGGATATTTTCGGAATAAAATAAACCAAGAGGATTGTTAGCAAAACCAATCCAAGCATAATATAGAGCGCTGGTCCTTGCAACCATTCTATTCCAGAAGTGGTTTTGATCCGAAACTGTTCAAATTGCGACATAAAAATCACTACTGCCAATCCGTTTAAAAAACCGTACATAACTGGTTGAGGAACCAAGCGAACAAATTTCCCTAATTTAAAAACACCTACTAATAATTGAAATACGCCCGCCAATAGAACCGCTGCAAAGAAATATTCGATGCCATAAGCTGCAATCAAACCAATCATTACAATAACTGTTGCACCAGCTCCTCCGGATACCATTGCTGGACGACCTCCTAAAAAGGCTGTGACAATACCCATTAAGAAAGCTCCGTATAAACCAGTGAGCGGTGGCAATCCAGCTACAATGGCGAAAGACAAAGATTCAGGAATCATTGTCATAGCAACAGTGAGTCCCGCTAAAACCTCGGTTTTATAGAGTTTAATCGTGTTTTGTACATCCAAAATAAAATTTTTACAAAGGTATAAAATTCTCTTTATCCAAAAGACTTAAGTTTATTTCCAAAATGCTTCATGAACTGTGTATCACTTCAATCAACCGACTCCAATTCTTGAATACACTCTTTTAAATCTTAAAGATAACGACCAACGAATTGACAATATATTGAATACCAATCGCAAGAACTAAAAAACCAATGATTCTAGAGATCGCGACTATTCCTGATTCTCCTAATAAACGAGAGATATAACTAGCACTTCTTAAAATTAGGAAAGCAACAATGGTAAGTGCCAGAACCGCCGCCACTATATGAAATTTCTCTTTCAACAAGGGGTAGTCTTGATACATAGTAATGAGCAAAGACATAGAACCGGGTCCGGCCATCATAGGGATAGCAAGTGGAGTCAAAGCGATATCGCTACGTTGTTGGGCATCGCTTGCTACTTTTTTACTTACACCTCTTCGTTTACTAAAAGTACCAGAAAGTAAACCAAAACCGGAAGTACAGATAATAATACCTCCTGCAATACGCAGTACATCAATGCTGATTCCTAAAAACTCTAAAATGTACTTTCCTACAAAGAACGAGACTACCAAAATAATAAACACATTAATAGAAGTCCATAAAGCCGTGCGATTTTTTGATACTCTTGAGTCGTCCTGAGTCAATGCTAAAAAAATAGGAACACTTCCTAAAGGGTTTGTAACTGAGAATAATGCGGTAAAAGTAAAAATAAACAAATCCATTTTTTTCGTTTTTCTAAAGCTAATAATTATTTTCAAATTTGTTTGAAATAAAATGATTATTTTTGAAATAAAAAATTATGAAATTTTCTTTCTTAGATTTGGTATATATAAAGGAGGGAGGATCAACATCCGATGCGTATTCAGAACTTAAAAACACTGCCATTAATGCAGAAAAACTGGGTTTTGAACGTTTTTGGCTGGCAGAACATCACAATATGGAGGGAATCGGCAGTTGTGCCACCTCTGTTTTGATCGGCTATGTAGCTTCTCACACAAACAAAATGCGAATTGGTTCGGGCGGAATTATGTTGCCCAATCATTCGGCACTGGCCGTATCTGAGCAATTTGGCACTTTGGCTCACCTTTTTCCAAATAGAATTGATTTGGGTTTGGGGCGTGCACCTGGAACCGATGGCCTTACTGCGCAATTTATGAATGAAAATTTTTTTAAAAACGTTCAAGAATTCCCTAAAAATGTTTCTTTAATACAACAATTCTTCTCTACAGACAATGAAAACAGTAAGGTTAGAGCTTATGTAGCTGAAGGTAGTGAAGTTCCAATATACATTTTAGGCTCAAGTACTGAAAGTGCTGTATTGTCAGCTACTTTTGGACTACCTTATGTATTTGCTTCTCACTTTGCACCACAACAATTAGGAGCTGCTTTTAAATTTTATGAACAAGATTTTCAAGCATCAGAATATCTTCAGAAACCCTATAAAATAGCTTGTGTCAACGTCATTATTGGCGAATCAATGGAAGAAGCACGCTTGTTGGCATCTTCGTTTTACAAAATGTTTTTAGGAATTATCAGAAACCAACGAAGTAAAATGTTGAAAGCCGACTTAAAATTTTATAACGAATGGACTGTCAATGAAGAAGCAATCATACGTCAAATGACTTCCTGCACTTTTATTGGCGATCGTGAATCTGTGGCTCGAAATTTGTATCAGTTTATAGATCGTTACAAAATTGACGAAATAATGATATCTTGTCCAATATATTCTCAAGAAAAACGTTTATTCAGTATGCAAGAATTTGCTGCTATAATTTCTAACAAATAAATAATGAAAAAACTGATTGTTTCCATAAGTTGTGTTTTTGCTACACTTCATGCTGATGCTGTCCCTATGATTCAAATAGAAAACATTGCAACGAAGGGAAATCCAATTGTAATTGTAAATGGTTACAAAATCCGCTATATGGATTACCCAAAAATCAAACCCGAACATATTGAAAGCTTCATTGAATTAGACGCCAAAGATGCAGTAGAAATCTTTGGAAGTCAAGGTGAAAACGGAGCAATCGTAATTAAACTCATACCTCAAATTAAGCCATTCACTTCTGAAAGAGCTAAAATTGACGAACAAATAATCAAAAAGGTCGCAGGTTATGCAGAAACGGCGAAGCAAAGAGAAGCAGCGAGAAAGGCCTATGATTTGGAAGAACAACGCTTGAAAGCTATAGAAAAAGCACGATTGGAAGAAGAGGAAGCTAGAAAAGTACAAATAGAAGAACAACAATTAGACACACAAGAAAAAACAAATCCTATTCCTGATGATATCGAAAGAAAGCTTAAAGAAGCGGAAGCTGAGAGTAAACGACTAGAAAGAGGAGCAGAATTAACAAAAGTCGAAGCAGAGAAGAAACGTTTGGAAACAGAAGAAAAAGAAAGAAAAGAAGCAGAAACTGAGAGTAAACGACTAGAAAGAGAAGCGGAATTAGCAAAAGCCGAAGCGGAGAAGAAACGTTTGGAAACAGAAGAAAAAGAAGAAAAAGAAAGAAAAGAAGCAGAAGCAGAAAGAAAGCGACTGGAAAGAGAAGCGGAATTAGCAAAAGCCGAAGCGGAGAAGAAACGTTTGGAAGCAGAAGAAAAGGCAAGAAAAGAAGCAGAAAGAAAGCGGCTGGAAAGAGAAGCGGAATTAGCAAAAGCCGAAGCGGAGAAGAAACGTTTGGAAGCAGAAGAAAAGG
>Ga0209075_1003897_pt1 | contig 12175 bp, 14 predicted proteins | sample Stecom2011_FD_187523 | JGI IMG/M metagenome (GOLD analysis project Ga0209075, IMG submission 187523) | Agricultural soil microbial communities from Utah to study Nitrogen management - Steer compost 2011 (SPAdes) (version 2) | ecosystem: Environmental > Terrestrial > Soil > Agricultural land...
CGTCGAGGTCGGGGTTCTCACCGTCACCCTCGCCGGTGCGGGCTCCAATTACGCACGAGTGGGTCTTGCGGTCGTGCTGGCCGAAGGTCTCGGCCCGGACGCCGTCTCCGGGCGACTCCCCCTGGTCAAGGATGCCGCCATCTCGGTCCTTGCCGGGAAGACACCCGACGACTTCCGGACACCCGGCGCCCTCGCCCGGCTCCGTCGACAGTTGACGGACATCGCCCGGGAGATCTACCCGGATGGCGAGGTCCTGCGGGTCGTGCTCACCGAGGCGATCGTCGGCTGATCGGCCCTCCGCGCTCAACTCCGCGGGGAAGTGGCCGACAGGCATCCCCGACGACTTCCGGGACGACGCATTGGGATGAGCACCCTCGCACCTGCCAACACGAACAAAACACCGCCGAGCGATCTGGTCGCCTTCGACTTCCGCAGCCCGGGCAAGATGGCCCGGGAGCAGGTGCGCAGCCTCGAGGTCGCCCACGAGACCTTCGCCCGGCGCTGGGGAACTGTTCTCACCAACTCCCTCCGGGCCCTGGTGCACCTCGAACTGGTCGGGGTGCAGCAGATCACGTTCGAGGATTACCTCCGGTCGATGCCCAATCCGGTGGTTCTCGGCGTCGTCGATCTGGCGCCGCTCCCGGGTGGCGCCCTGCTGGAGATCGACGTCCCGACGGGCCTGGCCATGGTCGACCGCATGCTGGGCGGTTTGGGAAGGCCAATCGGCGTTCGACGCCCGACCGAGCTCGAGGCGATCCTGCTGCGTGAGATCTTCGAGGACGGTGCCGGGGCGATCGGTGAGACCTTCCGACCCTTCGTGGAGGTGGAGGCCCAGCTCTCCCAGATCGAGTTCAACCCCCATCTGGTCCAGACGATCTCTCCCTCCGAGATGGTCCTTGTCCTCGCCTACTCGGTCTCCATCGCCCATGGGGGCCGATCCGACGGCCTCGCCACCGTCTGTTACCCGTTCTCGCTCCTCCAGCCCGCAGCCGAGCGTCTCGGCCGGGCAGGGTGGGAGCAGCGGCCGATCGTCAACCTCGACGGCGACACACCCGCCGCAGAGACGATGCGGGCGCACATGGCCGACGTCGAGGTCGAGGTCGGCGTGACCCTGCGCCCTTCGACGATCACCGCCGCCGAGCTCGCATCGATCCAGCCCGGTGACGTGATCCGGCTCGATCACCGGGTCGACGAGCCGGTAATCGGGCGACTCGGTGGCACCCAGATCTTCACGGCCAGAGCCGGCAGGCACGGCCGTCGTCGCGCAGTCCAGATCCTCGAATGGAGGCAGCCATGACCAAAAAGACCGAAACCCTCCCCGCCGAAGAGGCCGTCGCCACCGCCGCCTTTCCCGAGCTCGGCACCGGCGCCGGCGCCGGTGGTCTGCAGGACATCGACGTCCTCGGTGACGTCCGTCTCGAGGTCACCGTGGAGCTGGGTCGGATCCCGATGAAAGTCCGGGACCTTCTGGCCCTGCAGGAGGGAACTGTCGTAGACCTGGACCGCACCGCGGGTGCCGCGGTGGACGTGGTCGTCAATGGGACGCTGGTGGCGCGTGGCGACGTGGTGGTCGTGGACGACGAGCTCGGCGTCCGGGTCACAGAGGTGGTCGAGCGTCGATGAACTCCTCCGTGGGCTGCGGCGAAGGGTTGTAGTGGAAGGCGGCGAACTCCTCGGCCGGCTGTTGCCGGCGCTGGCAGTGGTGATCGGCACACCGCTGCTCCTCCGACACTGGTTGCGCAAGGGCCGGGGCCCGGGGAGCGGTGATGTGCGCGTGATCGCGCGCACGCCCCTGGGGCGCACCGCTGCCGCGGTCATCGTCGCGACGGGGGATCGCAGACTCCTCCTTGGTGTCACCGAGAGCTCGGTGAGCCTCATCTCCGAACTCGAAGCAGACGGCGCGGAGCCGTCGACAGCCACTGGCACGGACGCCCGGGCAACAAACGAAGCGACAGGGCCATGGACCGGCCTCGATCACTGGCGGCGACTCACGGTGCGCCGCTCGGAGAGAGAACCGGTTCGTGTCATCCCGGACTAACCGCCGCATCTTCGTCGTCGCCGCGGTCCTGGCGATCCTGGCCGTTGGTGGCGGCGCGCCCGCGTCCGCCCAGACGATCGATGAGCCCGCGACCCCCGTGGTCGAGGGACCGGTCACGGTCCCGACGGTGCCTGACGTCCCCACCGTTCAGATCGACCTGGACGACGACTCGGGAGTGACCAGGAGCGTGGCGGTCCTGCTGCTCCTCACCGTCGGCGCCATGCTGCCCGGCCTTCTCCTGGTCATGACATCGTTCACCAGGTACGTCATCGTCCTGGGCATCACCAAGAACGCCCTCGGGCTGCAGACCATCCCCCCGACCCAGGTCCTGATCGGCATCGCTCTCTTCCTGACGATCTTCACGATGGGCCCGACCCTGTCGGAGGTGAACGAGCGGGCGATCCAGCCGCTCATGGCGGGGGAGATCGAGGCGCAGGAGGCCCTCGAGACCGGGTTCGGCCCCTTCCGGGATCACATGCTCGCCCACACCTCCGACGACGACCTGCGGCTGTTCATGGGTCTCGCCGACACCGGGATCCCCGAGAACCGTCAGGAGACCCCGGCCTCGGTGCTCGTCCCGGCTTATGTGGTCTCCGAACTGCGGACGGCGTTCCTGATCGGGTTCATGGTGTTCGTCCCGTTCCTGGTCATCGACCTGGTCGTGTCCGCGGTGCTGATGTCGCTCGGCATGATGATGCTGCCGCCCGTCTTCGTCAGCCTTCCCCTCAAGCTGTTGCTCTTCGTGCTCGTCGACGGCTGGTCCCTGATCATCCAGTCGCTGGTCAAATCGGTGCAGGGGACAGTGGCATGACGGATGCCCAGGTCCTCGACATCCTCGTCGACGCCCTCGTGGTCGCGGCCAAGCTCGCGGGGCCGTTCCTCGTTGCCGCCGCCGGCATCGGGATCGCCGTGTCGCTGCTGCAGACGATCACCCAGGTGCAGGAGATGACCCTCACCTTCGTCCCCAAGCTGATCGGGGCAGCCCTCATCCTCCTCCTGGCCGGATCGTGGATGTTGCGCGAGGTGGTGTCCTGGGTGAGGGCGCTGTGGACATCGATCCCGGGATTGTGAGCCGATGGAGATCTCCCTAGACCCGGGCTGGGCGACCGGGCTCGCCCTGGCCTCCACCCGGGTCGCGGCGTTCGCCGTCGCCTCCCCGATCTACACCCGCATCCTGCCCGGCGTCGGGCGCATCGCCCTCGTCCTGGTCCTGGGCCTCTTCTTCTCCCATCCGGTGGTGATCCCCGACGTCTACGGCCTCATCGCGGCCGGGCTGATCAACGCGGTGATCGGTGTGGCGCTCGGCTTTCTCACCGGCATCCTGTTCCATGTCTTCCAGGTCGCAGGCGGCGTCCTCGACTTCTCCTCCGGCCTGTCCGTCTCCGGAGTCCTCGACCCGATGACCGGGCACCAGGACACCGTCTTCGGTCGAATCTTCGGTGTCGCTGCGGGTGCGATCTTCCTCGCTCTCGGTGGCGACCAACTGCTGATCGTCGGCCTGGGCCGCAGTGTCGACGCGATCCCTCTCGATGGTGTCCCATCGATCCACGCCGGCCTGGCCGACCTGGCGGTCTCGCTGCTCGGGAAAATGACGCTGGCGGCCGTGGAACTGGCCTTCCCGGCGGTCGCCGCCGTCTTCCTCGTCGAGTTGGCGCTCGGTCTCGCCAACCGCATGGTGCCCCAACTCAACGCCTTCCTGGTCGGCATGCCCATCAAGATCATCGTCTCCCTGCTTGTGGTCGCCGTGATGGTGCTGGCCGTCCCATCCCTGATGGACGGCGTGATCTCGGAGACCTGGAGGACCATGACCCGCGCCCTCACCGGCCTCACCTCGGGGTGATCGGTGCGCGCTTATCCGCATGGGGAAACGGCCGACAGTGAGAGGAGGCACCAGGATGGTGCACCGAGTCGCCCATGGATCGGGCCGTCTGCAGAGCAGAGCTGAACGATCGTGAGCGACACGCGTACCGAGAAACCAACTCCACGCCGCCTCCGCGAGGCCCGCAACAAGGGCCAGGGCTTCACCCGGAGCCAGGAGGTTGCGGTGGCATTCTCCCTCCTCGGTGCTGTCCTGTCCCTCCGACTCATCGCCCCGCACGTGGCAGGGGGAGTCCTGACCGAGACTCGCCGGTTCCTCGCCGCCGCCGGATCCGCCGATCCCCTCGGGTTCGCCGCGGAAAGGATGGGACCGATGCTGGTCGGCGCTCTCATCCCGTTCCTGGCGGTGGCCGTGATAGCCGCGGTCGCCTCCGGTGTGGCCCAAACCGGCATCGTGTTCGTCCCCGCCGCCGCCAAGCCACGGCTCGAGAACCTCAGCTGGCGTCGGGGCCTCGAGCGGCTCCGGCCCAGTCGCGTCGGCTGGGATCTCGTCCGCGCCGGGGTCAAGACCGCGCTGCTGGTGGCCCTCACGTGGTCCTCCATCCAGGCGTGGCTGGACTTCGTCGGCTCCCGGCACGGTCTGTCGGTGGCGATCGAGACGACGACCAGCCAGGCATGGGGGCTCGTGGCGCGCACCGCCCTCACCGCCGTGGCCGTTGCCATCGCCGACTACGCGATCAATCGCTACCGCACCCAGAAGGGCCTGAAGATGACCCGCTCGGAGGTCAAGCGTGATCTGAAGGACCAGGAGGGCGACCCGATGCAGAAGATGCGTCGCCGGCGTCTGGCATCTGAGATCTCTCGCAATCGGATGATCTTCGAGGTCGGGAAGGCCGATGTCGTGGTGACCAACCCGACCCACATCGCCATCGCCCTGCGCTACGACCCCAAGGAGCCCGCGCCGAGAGTGGTGGCGAGGGGAGCCGGATTCCTGGCGGAGCGGATCAAGACCGAGGCGCGCCGCCACGGTGTGCTTGTCACCGAGAACAAGCCATTGGCGCGCGCCCTCTATCGCAGCGCAAAGGCCGGTCAGTTCGTCCCTGCGAGCTTGTACGAGGCAGTCGCCATCGTGCTGGCGACCGCCTTCCGTCGCAAGGGGTGGGCGGCATGAGGATGACCAGGGCCGCGGTGCCGGCGTTCCTGATGGCCGCCATCCTGATGATGGTGGTCCCGGTCTCACCGGTGGTCCTCGACGTCATGCTGGCCGCCAACCTGGCACTCGCCGTACTGATCCTGCTCGGCACGATCCTTCTCAAGGACAGCCTCGACTTCTCGGTGTTCCCGTCACTGCTCCTCATCACCACCCTGCTCAGGCTGGCGCTCAACGTCTCGTCGACCCGTCTCATCCTCCTCGAGGGCTATGCGGGCAAGGTCATCGAGACGTTCGGCAACTTCGTGATCGGCGGATCGGTCGTGGTCGGCCTCGTCGTGTTCTTCATCCTCATCGTCATCCAGTTCGTGGTGATCACCAGCGGCGCCAGCCGGGTCGCCGAGGTGGGTGCCCGGTTCACGCTTGACGCCATGCCCGGCAAGCAGATGGCGATCGATGCGGACTTGACCGCCGGGCTCATCAACGAGGAACAGGCCCGGGAGCTGCGGGCCCGGATCGCCAAGGAGGCGGACTTCTACGGGGCGATGGACGGCGCCTCCAAGTTCGTCAAGGGAGACGCGATCGCCGGCCTCATCATCACCGCCATCAACCTCTTCGGTGGTCTCGCCGTCGGTGCCGGCATGATGGGGCTGTCCTTCCAGGAGGCAATCGAGACCTTCAGCCTCCTGACCGTGGGTGACGGCCTCGTCAGCCAGCTCCCGGCCCTCCTCATCTCGGTTTCTACGGGTCTGTTGGTGACCCGCGTCCGGTCCGAGGAGGACCTGAGCGGTGAGCTCGCCGAGCAGCTCTTCAATCGTCCGAAGGCGATGCGGATCTCGTCGTACATGGTCGCCGGCCTGTCGCTGCTTCCGGGCCTCCCGACCTTGTCCTTCCTTGGAATCGCCGGCGTCCTGTTCGTCGCCTCCGGCCGGAGCAAGAAGGATCAGGCCGAGGCCGCCAAGCCGGCGAGCGAGCCGGTCGTCAGTGTCTCACCCGACTCGCCCGAGGCACTCCTCCCTGGCATGCGCGTCGAGCCTCTCGAGCTCCATCTCGCATACGACATCCTCGATCTGATCGACACCGAACACGGTGGTGACCTGCTCGACAGGGTGCGCGCCCTGAGGGGCCAGATCGCCCAGGAGCTCGGCTTCGTCATGCCGTACGTGCGCACCCGGGACGACGTGACGCTCCCGCCGAACACCTATCAGATCCTGTTGCGCGGGGTGGAGGTTGCCCGGGGCACCGTGCCTCCGGACCGGCTGCTTGCGATCCCGACCGGGGACGACGCCGAGATCGCCGCCCTCGGGGGAGAAGAGACGACGGAACCGGTCTTCGGTCTCACCGCCTACTGGCTTCCGGCGAGTGCCCGGTCGGCGGCAGTCGCCGCCGGGGCCACTGTCGTGGATCGGTCGTCGGTCATCGTCACCCACATGGCCGAGGTCGTGCGCTCCAATGCCGCCCTCCTCCTCTCCCGTCAGGACGTCCAGGAACTGGTGGAGAGCCTGCGTCACGACGAGCCGATCCTGGCTTCCGAGGTCGGCTCGGAGCGACTCCAACTCGGCATGTTCCACCAGGTGCTTCGCAGCCTCCTCGACGAGCGGGTGCCCATCCGGGACCTGGGTCGGATCATCGAGGCGCTCACGTCCAGACCCGGTCTGCAGACCGTCGATCTCATGGTGAATGCTGCCCGGGCGGCGCTGGGCCGGACCATCGTCTCCCGCATCGCTCCCGACGGGACTCTGGGGGTGATCACCCTGGAACCGCAACTGGAGACATCCCTGCACGAGGCCCTGCGCGAGGTGGACGGGGAGGTCCTGCTCGTTCCCGACCCGAGGGCGATGCACGATCTCGTCGCACAGACCGGCAACCTCCTCGCCGAGAAGGGCGCGTCCCGCACGGCCATCGTCTGCTCACAGGCCCTCCGTCGCCCGCTTCGCAACGCCATGCGCTCGGCGGGCCTCGAGGTCCCCGTCATCGCCTATCCCGAGATTCCCCCCTCAATAGCCGTCGAGACCAAAGGAGTGATCGCACATGCACTCGCACACTGACGCCCTGACCGTCGAGGCCGGGACTGCCGAGCAGGCCCTCTCCGAGATCTCCGCCCGACTCGGGCCGGACGCAGAGATCCTGGACGCCCGCAAAGTGCCAAAGGGCGGCATCGCCGGCTTTTTTGCCAAGGAGCTGGTCCAGATCACCGCCCGCTCCCGACACAACGGCGAGACCCGGGCGCCGTTCGAGCGCGTGCTCGAGACGGCACTGGCCCGTGAGGAGGAAGCGAAGGCAGCCGTGGCGGTGCACGACGGGATGCCGAAGGTCCTGGAGCCGTCGGCCGCGCCGCCGCAGGAACCCGAAGCGCCGGCCTCTTGGCGTCTCACCGGCAGCGTCGACTGGAGCGTCACCGCTCTCTCCCGACACGACCTGCCCTGGCCGATGATCGACTCGGTGATGGGTCTCGATCCCCGGGACGACCTGGGATGGATAGCCGCGATCGCCGGAGCGGTCGCTCCGTGGTGCCGACCGCTCCCCGGCGGGTCGTCGATCATGGTCGGGCCGTCCGCCGGCCGCCTGGGCCGCGCCCTGGGGATCGAGGTCGTCGATCCGTCGGCGTTGGCGCCGTATGCGGGCGACTTCGCCGCCTCCGTGACGGCGTCCGACCGGGGCTGGGTCGACACCGTTCGCGGCGAACGCTGGCTCAATCTGGTGGTCGACGGCAGGTCGTCGGCGATGGGGCTTCTCGGTGAAGAGGTGCTCGCCGTCTCCTGGGTGGGGAGCAAGGGCATCGCATCGGCTCTTCGGCTCGCCTCCTCCCTGGGGCTGGTCCTCGGTTACGGGATGGAAGGGCGCCATGGAGCCGCCTGTCGGGCGACCCCCATCGACGTGGCTCTGGCCGTCCGGGACCTGGTGGGCAGGCGGCGATGAGGCGGGCGAGCCCGATCCAGCGGCTCCCGGCGGTGTGGGGCCTCATCGGCCTGGTTCCGATCGCCGTTCTGCTCTTCAAGTCGGACCTGACACTCTTCGAGGCCGGGGTGAGGGCGCTTGTCGTGCTGGTGGTGGTGATGTTCCTCCGATGGCTGGGGGACAAGGCCGTCCGGGGAGTGCTGGCCACTCTCGAGCCGGGACCGCCGGGTGTGGAAGCCGGGGTCGGCGACGACGGCACTTGATCGTCCCTGCCTCCGGCCGACCTTATGAGGTGTGGAGGAAGCATCGATGACGACCGCCCTGGAAGAGCTTCCGGTCGAGGAGGAGCTGCAGCCCGAGGTCCCGCTTGCGGGCGTCCTCGGCGTCGGCCTGCATCCGGCCGCCGTCCATCGTTTCGAGATGGCCGGCACGTGCCGGCTGGTCGACGATCCGGGCGAAGCGGACGTGGTCGTCGCCTCCACCAGGATCCCCCGGAGACGCTCCGTTGCCGCATTGGTGGACGAGATCGGCCAACAGGCGCCGGACCTCCCACTCCTCGTGCTGGTGCATCCGGGTGGCGAACCGCTCGCCGTCGAGTTCCTGCGAGCCGGTGCCAGAGCGGTCGTCGCCGAAGGCAACGAGGCACAGATCCTCGAGTGGCTCGCTGACCGTCCCACCGACGAGCCGCTGGTCGAGACCTTCGAGCGTCGGTTCGACCAGCACCTCGACCGAAGGTCGGCGGGCGTGGTCATCGGTCTCACCCCGTTCGAGTCGAGGGTCAGGGAGCTGACGCAGGCGGGAATCTCGCGCATCGCATTGGTCCGCATCCCCGAATGGCAGCGAGCAACCGCCAGGCTCTCATCCGAGGCCCTGACGCTCCTCGAGCGACGTCTGCGGGTCCAGTTCGAGGACTTGTGTCGGGCCGTCGGGGCCGAGCTTCACCAGATAGGCCCGGGGGAGCACGGGATCATCGGACGCGACCTGTCGGCTCGAGATGCAGACGATCTCGGGAGAAAGCTGGCGGCGGTGGCGGCATCCTTCTCACCCGACCGCACCGCCCCGCTCGGTCTGGCCATGGGTCACGTCGGTCCCGAAGTCACCTCCGATTCGGCCACGCTGATGGAACTGGCACGACGGGCGCTCGAACTCGCAGCCGGACCCGATGGGCCCGATGTCGTCAACGCTGACGACCTCTCCCGGGCACTCGCTTCCTCCACCGAGCTCGACACAACATTCCAGGCCGTGCGTCTCGTGGAGCATCACGATCCGGCGGGCGAGGGCCACGGAGCCCGGGTCGCCGGGATCGTGAGCCGTTTGGCCGAGCATCTCGGAGTCGAGGGTCGGGAACTCGTCCGGGCACGTCTCGCGGCCGAACTCCACGACGTCGGCAAGGTCTCCCTTCCCGAAGAGCATGCCTACGCCGCGGGCGAAGGGGACCCCACGGCGGTCGCCGCCTATCGCTCTCACCCCGAGTTGGGCGCGGAGGCATTGCGGGCCGCTGGCTGGGATGTCGTTTCCGCCATCCGCCATCATCACGAGCGGTGGGACGGTACTGGCTTCCCCGACGGGCTGGCCGGTGAGGACATCCCGCTCGAAGCCAGACTCATCGCGGTCGCCGATGCCATCGACCGTTCCTCACTGGTAGAGGTCGAGGCTCAGGCCGGGACGGCCTTCGATCCCGAGATCGTCCGGCTGGCGATCCAGGTGCTCCGCTAGTCGGTCAGGTTTCCTTGGTGGGAACCTGGGTGCGAAGGATCTCGGCGGCGCGGTCGAGGGTGCTGACCGCTGCTCGATTCTGCTCGACGACCTGGTCGTAGACCTCGGCCCGATGCACCTGCACCGACCGGGGTGCCTCGACGCCGATCCGGACCTGGTTGCCCCGGATCTCCATGACCGTGATGACCACGTCATGGCCGATGCGGATCGACTCTCCTTCGCGTCGGGTCAGGATCAGCATCAGGCGGCACCGGGGTCGACTGTCGCACGCAACGGGTAGTCGGAGTCGGCCAGGACGACCTGACGTCCGATCAGGGTCTTTCGGTGCACGACGAATGGACCCAGGAGATTGAGGTGGACGAGGTCCGACTCGGGCTCGATGGTCACCGGGCAGAACACGACGGCGTCCTCCGGCCGCTCGAGACCCAGTGCCTCCTGGTCCTCATCGCTCAGGTTGGGGGCGTAGTCGGGGAAGAAGAGCCACGGCACACACACGACCATCGCCACGTCCTCGTCCTCGAGGGACTGAAGCAGCTGGAACGCCCCGTTCTCGACGATCTCGACGAGAGCGAACCTGGTGAGATGCGGGAAGCCCGGGATCCCACCGGGGAAGTGGATCGTGTTCGCCTCAGGGGATGTTTCGACCGTCACCGCAAGAAGTCGATCAACGACGGCTGGATGCTTCGGGCCAATGCACCGAGGGTGGCTTCATACGCCACCTGCTGGAGCTGGAGTTGCATGATCGCCTCGGCCACGTCGACTGACTCTACTTGCGACAAATGGTCCTGCAGTGACAGCTTCTCATCGGCGTTGCGGCGCTCGGCAGCCTCGATTCGATTGCTGGCTGCCCCCAACCCGGCGAGCGCCGAGAGGATGCGGTCCATGGACTTGTCGACCTCGCCGATCAGGTTCTGCACCTGGGCGTGATCGTTGGCGTCGATCTCGTCGGCGAGTCCCTGGAGGACGGCGAACAGATCCATGTCGGCGGGGTCGGTGGCGAAGAACACCCGGTCGCCGTTGACGTTGACCCTGATCTCATCCTTCGGCCCGACCCGACGCACCACCTCGCCGTCGTCGCCGAGGTACAGAACGGGGGAGGAGGGGTCCAGCGGATCCTGGAGCGCGACGGCGTCACCGTCCGCCGTTCCCGCGAACAACGCCCGGTCGCCGATCCTCGAATTGGCGATGGAGATGGCCTCGTCCCGGATGGATCTCAGCTCGGCGACGAACGCCGATCGTTCGGCGGCGTTGGTGACGGTGCCCGACCGGATGGCGAGCTCCCTGGCACGGTGAAGGCGGTCGAGCAGCGTCTGAAGCTTGCTGTCGGCGAGCGACGTCCAGAGGAGGCCGTCACTGGCGTTTCGCGCCGCCTGGTCGGACGCCGCCTGGCGGCTCCGCAGGGACATCGCCTGATTCATCGCCGACGGGTCGTCCGATGGCTTGTGGATCCGCTTGCCGGATCCGAGGGAGCTCTGAGCATTCGTGAGCTGGGTCAGCCGGTCCTGCAGACGCTGGAGCGTCTGGTACGTCATCGCCTGCTGGGTGATCCTCATGTCATCACCTTCCGACCAGGCCGGTTCGGGTGATCAGTTGATCCAGCAGTTCGTCCACGGCAGTCATCACCCGCGCCGAGGCTTGATAGGCGTGCTGGTACTCGATGAGGGCCACCATCTCCTCGTCGATCGACACGCCGTGGGCGCCCAACCGGGCCAGCTCGGCCGTGTCGTGCAGCTTCCCCTGGGCAGTGGCTGCGTCGCGGGCGGTCCGGGCCCGGACGCCGATGTCGGTGACGACCTCACGCCACATGTTGTCGAGATTCGCCCTGGTGGCCGGGTCGCCGACGAGAGCCTCCTCCTCCTCGCGAAGGGCCGCGAGCGAAGCCGCATTGGTGCCGTCGTGAAGTGCGAAGGGGATCTTCGAGGCCGCCAGGCGGTCCGGATCGGTGACGAGGAGCTCGAAGGTGAAGGAGGCGTCCTCGAAGTGGAACAGGTCGGTGCCAGGGTTTCCGTCGACGTCCGCGCCGTTGCCGTGCCGAAGGTTGAGGCTGTGGGCGAGGTGCTCGACGAACCCGGAGAACTGGGACCTGAGGGCCGGCAGCCCGACGCCAAGGAACTGCTGATACTCGCCGATCGTGCCGCCGGCCGTGACGGGGACGTTGGACGGATGCATCACGTCGAGAGTGCCGGCCTGCCACTCGAGGTCGTTCACCTCGATACCGAGGACCAGGGTGAGACCGTTCACCGACACCTTCACAGAGCCGTCGTCCATAACACGGGAGCCGGCACCGATCAGCTCGGCCAGCCGGTCCAGGGCCTGGTCGCGCCGGTCGAGGAGATCGTTCGGCGTGCTTCCGAGCCCGTTGCTCCGGCGGATGGCGTCGTTCAGGCCCGCCACCTCGTGGAGGAGCCGGTTCACTTCGTTGACGTCCTGTTGGACCGAGACCCGGGCGTCGGACTCGACCCGGTTCCAGCTTTCCGCGACGGTGTTGACCCGTGTGGTGAGCGCCCGGAGGGTGGCGATCACGTTCCGTCGGGCGGCCGGGTCGGTCGGGCTGA
>Ga0209075_1003898_pt1 | contig 12174 bp, 10 predicted proteins | sample Stecom2011_FD_187523 | JGI IMG/M metagenome (GOLD analysis project Ga0209075, IMG submission 187523) | Agricultural soil microbial communities from Utah to study Nitrogen management - Steer compost 2011 (SPAdes) (version 2) | ecosystem: Environmental > Terrestrial > Soil > Agricultural land...
CGGTTCACCGCCGGCCAGTACTTGGCCGCCTTGACCGCCTCCGAGGGGAAGGCGCCGAGCTCCCGGGAGTAGGGGCGCTCCCAGCTGTCGTCCATCAGGTCGGCCTGGGTGTGCGGGGCATTCACCAGGGGGTTGTCGTCGGCGGGCCAGTCGCCGGCCTCGACGCGGCCGATCTCCTCGCGGATGGCGATCATGGCGTCGCAGAAGCGGTCGATCTCGTAGAGCGACTCCGACTCGGTGGGCTCGATCATCAGGGTGCCGGGCACCGGGAAGGACATGGTCGGGGCGTGGAAGCCGTAGTCCATCAGGCGCTTGGCGATATCCTCCTCGCTGATGCCGGAGGCGGCCTTGAGCGGGCGGATGTCGATGATGCACTCGTGGGCCACGGTGCCGTTCTCGCCCTTGTAGAGCACCGGGTAGTGCTCGCCGAGGCGCGTGGCGATGTAGTTGGCGTTGAGGATGGCGAGCTCGGTGGCCTCGCGCAGGCCGCGCGCGCCCATCATCTTGATGTAGGCCCAGGAGATCGGCAGGATCGAGGCGCTGCCGAAGGCCGCCGCCGAGACCGCGCCGCAGTCGGCGTTGACGCCCTCGATGGGGGTGACCACGTGGTTGGAGACGAAGGGCGCCAGGTGCGCCTTGACGCCGATGGGCCCCATGCCGGGGCCGCCGCCGCCGTGGGGGATGCAGAAGGTCTTGTGCAGGTTGAGGTGGCTGACGTCGCCGCCGAAGTCGCCGGGGCGGGAGAGGCCCACCTGGGCGTTCATGTTAGCGCCATCCACGTAGACCTGGCCGCCGTGGGCGTGGACGATCTGGCACACCTCGCGCACCCCGGCCTCGAAGACGCCGTGGGTGGAGGGGTAGGTGATCATTATCGCGGAGAGCGCCTCGCCGTGCTGCTCCGCCTTGGCACGCAGGTCCTCGATGTCGATGTTGCCGTTGGCGTCGCACTCCACCACCACGACCTTCATGCCTACCATGGCCGCCGAGGCGGGGTTGGTGCCGTGGGCGGAGCTCGGGATCAGGCAGACATCGCGATGCCCCTCGCCGATGGAGGCCTGGTAGCGGCGAATCGCCACCAGGCCGGCGTACTCGCCCTGGGCGCCGGAGTTGGGCTGCATGGAGATATGGTCGTAGCCGGTGATCTCCACCAGGAAGGCGGAGAGCTCGTCGATCATCTGCTTGTAGCCGGCCACCTGGTCGCGGGGCACGAAGGGGTGGATGCTGGCGAACTCCGGCCAGGTGATGGGGATCATCTCGCTGGTGGCGTTGAGCTTCATGGTGCAGGAACCCAGCGGAATCATGGCGTGGGCCAGCGACAGGTCCTTGTTCTCCAGCCGCTTCAGGTAGCGCAGCATCTCGGTCTCGCTGCGGTAGCGCGTGAAGGTGGGGTGGGTCAGGAAGTCGCTCTCCCGGCGGCAGGCCACGGGGATGCCGCTCGCCTTCTCGGCCAGGGCCCGCTCGTCCAGGGCGGCCACGGAGAGGCCGTGCTCCTCGCCCAGCAGGACGTCGAAGAGCACGTCCAGATCGTGGGTGGTGGTGGTCTCGTCCAGGGTCACGCCCACGTCACCGTTGGCGAAGTAGCGCAGGTTGATCTCGTGGGTCAGGGCGCGGCCGAGGAGCTTGCCGGCGTCGACACCGGTCAGGCGCAGGGTGTCGAACCAGCTGTCGTGGACCAGGGCGATGCCCTTGTCCTTGAGGCCCAGGGCCAGCAGGGTGGTCAGGCGGTGGATGCGGCCGGCGATGGTGCGCAGGCCCTCGGCGCCGTGATAGACCGCATAGAAGCCGGCGATGTTGGCGAGCAGCGCCTGGGCGGTGCAGATGTTGGAGGTGGCCTTCTCGCGGCGGATGTGCTGTTCCCGGGTCTGCATCGCCATGCGCAGGGCCTGGCCGCCGCGGCTGTCCCGGGAGACGCCGATGATGCGGCCGGGGATCGAGCGCTTGAGCTTGTCGGTGGTGGCGAAGAAGGCGGCGTGGGGGCCACCGAAGCCCATGGGTACACCGAAGCGCTGGGTGGTGCCGATGACGATGTCGGCGCCCAAGGCGCCCGGCTCCTTGAGCAGCACCAGGCTCATGATATCGGCGGCCACGCAGGTCATGATGCCGCGCTCCCGTGCGGCGGAAAGCAGCGGCGCCAGGTCACGGACCTGGCCGCTCTCGCCCGGGTACTGCAGCAGGGCGCCGAAGGCGTCGGTGTCGGCGAGCTGCTCCGCCGGGGCCACCACCAGCTCGAAGCCGAAGTAGGCGGCCCGGGTGCGTACCACGTCGAGGGTCTGGGGCAGCACGTCGTCGGCGACGAAGAACACCTCGCTCTTGGTCTTCTTGTTGGCGCGATGGCACAGCGCCATGCCCTCGGCGGCGGCGGTCGCCTCGTCGAGTAGGGAGGCGTTGGCCAGCTCCATGCCGGTCAGGTCCATCACCATCTGCTGATAGTTGAGCAGCCCCTCCAGGCGGCCCTGGGAGATCTCCGGCTGGTAGGGGGTGTAGGCGGTGTACCAGCCCGGGTTCTCCAGCACGTTGCGCTGGATGACGGCGGGCAGGTGGGTGCCGTGGTAGCCCTGGCCGATGTAGCTCTTGAACACGCGGTTCTGGCGGGCCAGGCGCTTGAGGTAGTCGAGTGCCTCCGCCTCGCTTCTGGGCGGGTCCAGTTCGAGCTCCCGGCCCAGGCGGATGTCGGCGGGCACGGTGCGCTCGATCAGCGCCGGCAGGCTCTCCACGTCGAGGGTGGCCAGCATGGCCGTCACGTCCGCCTGACGGGGACCGTTGTGGCGCTGAAGGAAGTCATCGTGGGCGGCCAGGTCGGCCAGGCGGCGGGTATCGATCGGCATGGGGGGCACCCTGTCACGTGAGGGGAAAGCGGGGAAACGACGCGTCGGTCAAGGTCATGCCCCGGCCAGGGCGGCCGGGGCAGCGGAGTCACTGCAGCGGGCTCAGTCGTCGGCCTGGGCCACGGCGGCATAGCCGTCGGCGTCGAGCAGGTCGTCGAGCTGGGCGCTGTCCTCGAGGCGCACCTTCATGATCCAGCCATCCTCGTAGGGCGATTCGTTGACGGTCTCCGGAGCATCCTCGAGGGCCTCGTTGACCTCGATGACCTCGCCGGCCACCGGCGCATAGAGGTCGGAGGCGGCCTTCACGGACTCGACCACGCCGAACTCGTCCCTGAGGGCGAGGGTGCGACCCACCTCGGGCAGCTCGACGAAGACGATGTCGCCCAGCGCTTCCTGGGCATGGTCGCTGATGCCGACGGTCACGGTGCCGTCACCGTTGTCCAGCACCCACTCGTGGCTTTCTGCATAGCGAAGGTTGGCAGGAATTGTGCTCATCGGAATTTCCTATACGAAATAGTTTTCAGGTTTCGCGAATGCTAACGCCATTGACGGCGTTTGGCGAGTCCCCCCGGCGCCCGGCCGGGACGATGCCCCGCCACAAGGGTGGCCCGGCGAGCCCGAAACGTCCAGCAAAAGGGGCGTCTTCACCGGGGGCAGGTCCGCGCCCGAGGCCGCCGGGGCCAGGCGGCGGGCTGACCGGCACCGTGGCGCAGGCCCATGGCGACGCGAGGCCGCTGGCGGGCTATGCTGCGAGGGTGGCCCGGGCATCCGGGACGCCAGCGTGTTTCGCATTGGAAACAAAGTTTACCCAGGCGCCTTCTGCTCTGCCAGCGTTGATTACCCGAAGGGTGGGACGAGCCCACAGATTCCGCTATGTTAGCCGGGTTCGTCTCGTCGATTCTGTGCGAAATGGTGCCTGGTGAGGTGGGATCACCGGGTGCCGGCCGGCAGGCGGCGATGCAAAACAACAATCGCAAAGGGAGATTCACGTGGAAACCTTGAACAATCTATTCGGAGCCATCAACGGCGTGGTGTGGGGGCCGCTGATGCTGATCCTGCTGCTGGGGGTCGGCCTCTACCTGCAGACCGGCCTCAAGCTCATGCCCATTCGCAAGCTGGGCATGGGGTTCAGGCTGATGTGGCAGGGCCGGGACGCCAAGGCCGCGCCCGGCGAGAAGAAAAAGGACGACGACGGGGAGATCTCGCCGTTCAACGCCCTGATGACGGCGCTCTCCGCCACCATCGGCACCGGTAACATCGCCGGCGTGGCCACGGCCATCGCCCTGGGTGGCCCGGGCGCGGTGTTCTGGATGTGGATCACCGCCCTGGTGGGCATGGCCACCAAGTTCGCCGAGGCGGTACTGGCGGTGCGCTACCGCGAGACCGATAGCACCGGCTATCACATCGGCGGCCCGATGTTCTACATCAAGAACGGCCTGGGCAGGAAGTGGCTGTGGCTGGGCGGTGCCTTCGCCTTCTTCGGCGCCGTGGCGGCCTTCGGCATCGGCAACACCGTGCAGTCCAACTCGGTGGCCGACGCCCTGGATTCCACCTTCGGCATTCCCCATGGGCTCACCGGCGTGGTGATCATGGTGCTGGCCGGGGCGGTGATCCTGGGCGGCATCAAGCGGATCGCCAAGGTGGCCGGCAAGCTGGTGCCGATCATGGGCATCCTCTACGTGATCGCCGGCATCCTGGTGCTGATCATCAATGCCGGCCAGGTCGGCGAGGCCTTCCGGCTGATCTTCTACTACGCCTTCAACCCGATCGCGGCGGCCGGCGGCTTCGCCGGGGCGGCGGTGATGGCGGCGATCCGCTTCGGCGTGGCCCGCGGCATCTTCTCCAACGAGGCGGGCCTGGGCAGCGCGCCCATCGCCCACGCCGCCGCCAGGACGAAGAACCCGGTTCGTCAGGGCCTGATTGCCATGCTCGGCACCTTCATCGATACCATCATCATCTGCACCATCACCGCCCTGGTGATCCTGACCTCCACGGTGTGGATCGAGGGGGAGGCCGGTGCCTCGCTGACGGCACTGTCGTTCGACGCGGCCCTGCCGGGCTTCGGCAACCAGATCGTGTCGGTGGCGCTGGCGGTCTTCGCCTTCACCACCATCCTCGGCTGGTCCTTCTATGGCGAAAAGTGCTTCCAGTTCCTGTTCGGTACCCGTTCGATCATGCTCTACCGGGTGCTGTTCGTGCTGGCGATCCCGCTGGGGGCCATGGCCAACCTGGGCTTCATCTGGCTGATGGCCGACACCTTCAACGCCATGATGGCGATTCCCAACCTGATCGCCCTGGCGCTGTTGTCGCCGGTGGTGTTCAAGCTGACCCGGGACTACTTCGACGGCAAGGAGATCCTGCCGGGCGAGGAGCTCGATCACGACAAGGGCTGACAGCGGCTCGCGTCGACGTCGTGCAATGGGGCGGCCACCTTCGGGTGGCCGCCCCTTCTTGTGGCCTCCTGCTTGCCGACCCTGCCGGCGACGGCTCGGGCCTGGTACGATTTATACCGTTATCAAATCTGGCGACTGACCGTGAGGAGGGGGTCGAGATCAGCCCGTGATGCAGCGGAAGGTCAGGCTGATGCGCAGTCCGGGGATCCGTCTCGGCAGCAGGGCGTGCTGCAGGGTGCGCTGCACCCCGGGCCCCATCACCAGCAGGCTGTCGTGGGGCAGCCAGGCGTTGAAGGCCGGCCCTCGGCGGTCCCGCCAGCGAAAGCGCAGCGGGCGCTCGGCCCCCAGCGAGACGGCGGCGATCAGCGGGTCGGGCCCCAGCTCCGGCTCGTCGTCGCTGTGCCAGCCCATGCGCTCCTCGCCGTCGGCATAGCGGTTGAGCAGGGCGCTGTTGAAGCCGGCGTGGATGCCGCGGTCTGCCAGGACGGCGATCACCCGCTCCCTCAGCTCGGCCACGGCGGGGTGCCAGGGTTCGGGGTGGAAGTCCCGACCGGAGTAGCGGTAGTGCGCCTCGGCGTCGCCCATCCAGATCTGGGCACGGGGAATGACGTGCTCGTGGCCGTAGAGGCGCAGGGTGGGGCGCTGCCAGTCGAGCGCGGCATCGAGACGGTGAAGCCGTGCCGTGGCGGCAGGCTCCCCCAGCAGGGGAGTCGTCAGCCACAGGGGCGGGTCGTGAAGCAGGATCTCGGTGGGCATCGGCAAAGGATGCCACGGCAGGCCAGGTTCGACGAGTCTCAGCCGGCGATGGCCAGGCTCATGCCCGCGAAGAGCAGCCCGAGCAGGGCGCCGGCCAGCACGTCGCTCAGGTAGTGCAGGCCGAGCCCCACCCGAGAGAGGGCGATCAGGACCACCAGCGGCACCAGCCAGGGCGCCAGCCAGGGGTGGTGGCTGGCGCTCAGGACCAGGAACATCACGGCGTGCATGGTGTGGCCGCTGGGGAAGCTGTAGCGGTCACGAGCCGGCTCGTGGGAGCGGACGTTGCCAACGAAGGTGATGAAGGGACGCTCCCGGCAGAGCCGGGTCTTCACCAGCCGGTAGACGGCGATAGCGGCCAGGGCCGTCAGGCCATACTGCAGCAGGCGCTGCCAGCCGCCGCTCTCCTGCAGCAGCGGCTGGGCCAGCAGCAGCGCCACCCAGGCCGGCCAGTCGCCGAGGCGGCTGGCCAGGCGCAGCAGGGCCAGCCAGGGTCGGTAGAGGTTGAATCGCCCGATGCGTTGGCACAGGCGCCACTCCAGCAGGTCGAGGCGGTCAAGCAGGGCGGGGGCGCGAGGTTCCATGGCGAGTCTCCCGGGCAAGGTCGAGGGTGGCGAGAAAGGTCTCGGCGATGGCCGGCCAGCCAAAGGCCAGGGCGCGTTCCCGGGCATAGCGCCCCAGTCGCGCCCGTCGGGCGGGCTGCTGGCAGAGCATCACGGCGGCCTCTGCAAACCCCCGGTCGTCGCCGATGGCCAGCGAGAGGCCGTTGTGGTCGTGGTCGATCAGCTCGGCCCCGGCCGCGTGGCGGAAGGCGACCGATGCCAGGCCGCTGGCCATGGCTTCGAGCAGGACGTTTCCCCAGGTCTCGGAGAGCGACGGGAAGAGGAAGAGGTCGGCGCTGGCGTAATGGCTCGGCAGTGCCTCCGGGGAGACGAAGCCGGTGAAGTGGGCGTCGGGCAGCGCCGCCTGCAGGCTGCGCCTGGCCGGGCCGTCGCCGACGATCACCACCCGGGCGTCCGGGCGTGCCTCCCTGAGCGCCACGCAGCTCTCCCGCAGCAGGGCCAGGTTCTTCTCCGGGGCCAGGCGGCCCACATGCAGCACCACGGGGGTGTGCTCCCCGGCGCCCCAGCGGCGTCGCAGCTCGCTGTCGCGGTGGTCGGGGGAGAAGCGCTTCCCGTCGATGCCACGGGCCATGACCTGAAGCCCCCTGAAGCCGTCGGCGGCCAGGGCGTCGGCCTGCTGCCGGGTGGGGACCAGGGTGGCCTCGCTGCGGTTGTGGAAGGTGCGCAGGCGGCGGCGCACCGGGCCGCTCAGCCAGGGAACCCCGTAGTCGTGGCAGTAGTGGTCGAAGTTGGTGTGCCAGCCGGCCACGCAGGGGATGCCGAGTCGCCGTGCCACGCGCTGGGCGGACCAGCCCAGGGGGCCCTGGGTCGCGAGATAGACCACGTCCGGACGCTGTTGCAGCCAGAATCGTGCCAGCCGCCGGGGTGCGGGCAGGCCGAAGCGTACCTGGGGATAGCCGGGCATGGGGAGGCCGTGCACCCTGAGCTCCCCATCCATCCCCTCACCGGGTGCAGGGGCGGGCAGCCGGGGCCGTGGGCGGACCAGCTGGAGGTGATGCCCCCGTGCGCCGGCCTCCCGGCTGAGGTGGCCGAGGGTGTGGGCGACGCCGTTGATTTCCGGCGCCCAGGTCTCGCTGACCAGGCAGATACGCATGTGCTTCCCCGCTGCGTGGCGGGCCCCTCATGGGCCCGGTTACGCACCGAGGATGGGGAGTGCGGGTGACACCCCGGCGACGCCGGGGTGACGATTGGGTGACACACCTTAGCGCAGCACCCGGCGCGGGTCGATGGGCTTGCCGCCGTGGCGCAGGTCGAAGAGCAGGTCGTGGCGCTCGCTGGCGTTGCTCAAGGCCACCTCGCAGACCGGCGTGCCGCGGCTGACGCGATCGCCGTTGCTCACCAGCAGCCTCTCGCACAGCGCGTAGACGCTCTGCAGGTTGTCGGCGTGGTGGAGGATCACCACCTGGCCGAGCTGGCGCATGCTGTCGGCGAAGCGCACCTCGCCGTCGGCAACGGCCCTCGCCTGGGCGCCCTGGCCGGTGGCCAGCAGCATGGGCTGCAGGGTGCCGCGACTGTCGCTGCCGAAGGCGCGCACCACCCGGTAGTCCTCCAGGGGCCAGGGCCAGTTGCGCGCGGAGCGGGGCAGGTCGCCGGGGTCCGGCAGGCTGGCCCTGGCCGGCGGGCTCGAGGCCTGTGAGCTCCCCGAGGTGCTGGAGGAAGACGCCGCGCGCCCGCCGCCGGCGGCACTGACGGGGACCTGGATCAGCTGCCCCACCCGCAGCGCCGTGGGCTGAACGCCGGGGTTGGCCGCCTGGATCCGCGAGCTGCGGGTCCCGAAGCGCCGGGCGATGCTGGAGTAGGTGTCCCCGGGCCGGACCTGGTAGCGGTAGGGGCCGCCGGAGGGTGCCCGCTCCTGGTGGGTGGGCATCAGCAGGCGCTGGCCCACTGCCAGGCGCCGGGAGTCGGCATCCGGGTTGAAGCGCTGCAGGCGCTCCAGGGGCACCCCGCCGCGCCGGGCGATCTCGCCCAGGGTATCGCCGCGCTGTACCACTACCCAGCTGCCGGATTCCGCCGCCGCGGCGGCGTCGCGGGTGACGGCGCCGTCGCCGCTATCCGGCCGCGAGGCGCAGCCGCCCAGCAGCAGGGCGACCAGGGTCAGCGCGAGAGCGAGTCGTCCTTTTCCTGCCACAGGGCGTTGAGCCATGAGTGGAAGCGCTCCTTGTAGTCGGGATCGTCCTGATAGTCCCCCTCCAGCATCCACTGGGGAATGGGGACGGTGCGTGACCGCATCACGATGCGCCCCTCCTGGCCGCACAGGAAGCCCCAGAAGGTGGGGTCGGGCTGGTCGTAGCTCAGGGTGACGTCGATGATGCCCTCGAGCCGGTCCCCCAGCAGGTTGAGCACCTGGGCGATGCCGCCGGCCTTGGGGCGCAGCAGCTGGCGGTAGGGGGAGCCCTGGGCATCGCGCTTGACGGGGGTGAAGCGGGTGCCCTCGAGGAAGTTGAAGATGGCGATGGGGGCCTCGCGGGCGCGGCGGCACATGCGCTCGGTGGCCTCCTGGTCGCGACGGGCCAGGTGCGGGTGCCGGGCGCGCTGCTCGGCGCTCATGCGACGCATGAAGGGATACTCCAGCGCCCACCAGGCCAGCCCCACGATGGGGATCCAGATCAGCTGGCGCTTGAGGAAGAAGCGCGGCATGGGGATGCGCCGGTGCAGGGCGAAGAAGAGCACGAAGATATCGGTCCAGCTGCGGTGGTTGGAGACCACCAGCCACCACTGGTCCCGGGAGAGCCCCTCGGGAATCTCGAGATCGAGCCGGGGCTTGAGCCAGTGCCGCATCCACCAGAGGTTGAGGCCGATCCAGTTGAGGGCCACGCCATTGAGCCCCCTCAGCACCAGGCGACGCAGCGGACGGCCGGGGGTGATCAGCTTGATCAGGGTCAGGATGATGAGGGGCACGCCCCAGAACAGGGTGTTGAGGGTGAGCAGCAGGATGCTGACCAGCCCCTTGAGGGTCGGCATGCGTCGCTCCGTCGGTCGCGAGTCGGATTCGGCAATCCTAAAGGATCGCCGGGCGGCTGCCCAGCCGTGATCACCCGGCCGGACGGGGCGTTTCCCCGCCGGGGGCACGGTCGCCCAGGGTCGCCACCAGCACCTGCTGCAGGGCGAGGGCCGCCGCCGAGAGTTCGCCGTGGGTCAGCATGCCCACCGCGCGCTCGATGGCCGGGTCGGCCAGCGGCAGGCAGCGGGCACCGAGCTCCTCCATCTGGCGAGCGCAGAGGGAGGGCACGGCGCTGACCCCGAGGCCGCTGGCCACCATGCGGCCCACGGTGGCCAGCTGGTGGCTCTCGAAGGCGGCGGGCAGGCGGATGCCGCGCTCGCCGAGCTGCTGCTCCAGGAGGCGGCGGACCATGGAGGGGCGCTGCAGGGCGATGAAGTCGTGGGTCAGCAGGGTCTGCCAGTCCAGGGTGTCATGCCTGGCCAGCAGGGAGCGCGGCGGCACCACCGCCACGAAGCGGTCGATGAACAGCGGGGTGAAGGTCAGGCTGCCCGCCGCCTCCGGCTCGAAGGCGATCCCCAGCTCCACCTGGCGGTCCCGGACCATCTCGATCACCTGTTCGTTGATGACGTCGTGGACCGTGACGTTGATACGCGGGTGGCGGCTGCGAAACGCCATCAGCGCCGGCGGCAGCAGGTTGCTGGCAAAGGAGGGCATGGTGGCCACCGTCAGCCGGCCGAGCTGCAGGGTGAAGCGCTGGCGCATCATCTCCTCGGCGTTGTCCCACTCGGCGAGCAGGCGCTTGGCCAGGGGCAGGAAGGAGTCCCCCTCGGGGGTGAGGCGCACGCTGCGGGTGGTGCGGATCAGCAGGCGTCCCCCCAGGCTCTCCTCGAGCCCCTTGATGGCCAGGCTCAGGGCCGGCTGGGAGAGATGCAGCCGCTCGCAGGCCTGGGTGAAGCTCAGGGTCTGGGCAACGGCCAGGAAGGCGCGAAGCTGTTTGATGGTCACGGCATGCTACCAAGGTCAAATTTATGAGGCAGGCTGATCAATCGATAAAAAAAACAAACTTAACAAATATATCGCCAGGCACAACACTGGGTGGCATCGTGTCCCTCCGGGACCCCGTTCACCCATGCTCCATGTACAACAACACGAGGCGCCACTATGGCCGGATTCGACAAGCGCGTTAACTCCTATGAAGAGGCGATGGCAGGCATCGAGAGCGGCATGACCGTCGTTGCCGGCGGCTTCGGCCTCTGCGGTATCCCCGAGAACCTGATCGCCGAGATCAAGCGCCGCGGGGTCAACGACCTCACCGTGATCTCCAACAACTGCGGCGTCGACGGCTTCGGCCTGGGCATCCTGCTCGAGGACAAGCAGATCAGCCGCATCTACGCCTCCTACGTGGGCGAGAATGCCATGTTCGAGCAGCAGATGCTCAACGACGAGATCGAGGTGATCCTGACCCCCCAGGGCACCCTGGCCGAGAAGATGCGCGCCGGCGGTGCCGGCATCCCGGCCTTCTACACCGCGACGGGCTACGGTACCCCCATCGGCGAGGGCAAGGAGGTGCGCGAGTTCAACGGCCGCCACTACATCCTGGAGGAGGCGTTCCACGCCGACTTCGCCATCGTCAAGGGCTGGAAGGCCGACCGCTTCGGCAACGTCGTCTACCGTGACACCGCTCAGAACTTCAACCCCCTGGCGGCCACCTGCGGCAAGATCACCGTGGTCGAGGTGGAGGAGATCGTCGAGCCGGGCGAGCTGACGCCCGACCAGATCCACACCCCGGGCATCTACGTCGACCGCATCATTCAGGGCACCTTCGAGAAGCGCATCGAGAAGCGCACCGTCCGCGAAGGCTGAAGGCGCGACGCTGCACGAATCCCCAAGGCTTCTCATCCGAACACAAGAGGCAACAAGATGGCACTCACCCGCGAACAGATGGCAATGCGCGTGGCGCGCGAACTCGAGGACGGCTATTACGTCAACCTGGGCATCGGCATCCCCACCCTGGTGGCCAACTACGTGCCGGATGGCATCGACGTGATGCTGCAGTCCGAGAACGGCCTGCTCGGCATGGGGCGCTTCCCCACCGAGGAGGAGGTCGACGCCGACATGATCAACGCCGGCAAGCAGACCGTTACCGCCCGCCCGGGCGCGGCGATCTTCGACTCCGCCGAGTCCTTCGCCATGATCCGCGGCGGCCACGTGGACCTGACCGTGCTCGGCGCCTTCGAGGTCGACCAGGAGGGCAACATCGCCTCCTGGATGGTGCCCGGCAAGCTGATCAAGGGCATGGGCGGCGCCATGGACCTGGTGGCCGGCGCGGAGAACATCATCTGCACCATGACCCACGCCTCCAAGCACGGCGAGTCCAAGCTGCTCGAGAAGTGCAGCCTGCCGCTGACCGGCGCCGGCTGCATCAACCGGGTGCTGACCGACCTGGCCTACCTGGAGATCAAGGACGGCGCCTTCCACCTCAAGGAGCGCGCCCCGGGCGTCTCCGTGGAGGAGATCGTCGAGAAGACCGCCGGCAAGCTGGTCGTGCCCGACCACGTGCCGGAGATGACCTTCGACTGATGTCAGGCCTCCCGCAGGACCTCACCGGCCCGGACGCATGCGTCCGGGCCGGTGTCGTT